>Ga0055584_100008112_pt1 | contig 10294 bp, 3 predicted proteins | sample OSDHelmetaG_FD_58716 | JGI IMG/M metagenome (GOLD analysis project Ga0055584, IMG submission 58716) | Pelagic marine sediment microbial communities from the LTER site Helgoland, North Sea, for post-phytoplankton bloom and carbon turnover... | ecosystem: Environmental > Aquatic > Marine >...
GTGATTTTCTTCTGCGTGATTTTCTTTTTCTGCCGCCCTGAAACGGAAGTATATTATCCATATCTATTCTAACACGGCCGTCGCCAACATACCTAGGTCTCCGCATAGATTGTGGTTTATCACAATATTGTTTATCAACACCCTCCATTTTAGAATCTCCACTATTGTTTGACGGATAACAATAATTTTCCCAATCACATGCGCCTTTTACCCCTGCTTCACACCATCCTTTATGCTCACATTGTGTAAAACATGGTGTACCTTCATAAGTACTGTTATTATTTACTGTGCCATTTCTATTGCGTAATTGTAGCCTACGTACTGCATTACTTTTTACTATTCTTGCTCGTTCTTCTAGACTTATTCCAGCATCTACTGCCCCGGGGATAGGTACCTCTTTTGACCCTTCTCGTAAACCTTCAACAAAAGGCGTACCTCCTAAGGATTCAACTCTTAATACTTTCCCCTCAGCAACAGCCTCAGCAAGAGGTAGGTCATTTATATCACAACTTCTTGACCAAGAGCGATTTCCTCTTTTTCTTAGCGTTTGTTTACTGCATTCTTTGGTACTTGAATTAAATACACATCGAGGAGTATTATTATTTATACAACCATTGCAATCATTACTAAAAGTTCTACATACGGAACCTCCTCTTTTTTTACGAGAATTTCTTTTACGTAACTTTATTTTTCGAGTTTTTCTTTTTCTATAACCACCCCTAGGTGTTAGACGTTCAAACTCATTATCCATATCAGAATCAAAATCAGAATTAAGAGACCATTGACTTTTTGGGGTTATTTCTTGACTAAAATATGATTTTTCTGAGGGTTGTCTCAATGGTATAGGTCTTTTTTTTTCTGTTGCTCTATTATTATTCGTAGATGAATTGTTTGAAACTATATGTACTCTTTGAACTTTGGCAATAGGCGCATCTACGTCAGTTGGTCCATATACTTCATGTGCAACGGGGATATTCTTAATTTCATCAGGACGTATATATACATTTTCGGGATTTACATATAAATTATTAGATGGTCTTGCTACTCCAATTAAAGAAGAATGCATAAGTTTTGAACCATGATTATTTGAATCATCAATGGTTTTAACGTTACCTCTAACTGGACAATTATTAGTCCAGCCGTTTTTTCCAGAAGAACGCCCCTTAACTATATTTTTACTTCTACATTTTGGAGTTTTGTTGTTATTCCAAAGACAAGGAGTACCACGTCGTTTTTTATGGGAAACACATCTTGAACAATTTGTTATATTAGAACAAGTAGAGCCTCCCTTTTTTTTCCGCGATTTCATTTTTCTCGGTTTTCTTTTAACCATTATATATATATATATATAATTTACATTAAAAAAATATTTTCTGTATAAAAAATATTTTTTGAAATTTAATTTTTATAATTAATTAAACGTACATTCCAAATGGTACGCCTCCTTCTTTTGATTTTTTAATCAACTTATCAACTATATCTTGTGTTACAGTAAAAGGGAATTCAACAGTTATAATTTCTTTTTTATCGAAAAGTACCGAACCCTTTTTCATAAGTCTGTAAAGATTTAGTTTTGTATAAATAATCTCTAAACATCGTTTCAAGTTTCTTACGCCTTTTTCTTTGTCTGTAAGATTATTGCAAATATATGAAATTGTTTCTTGCGGGATAATAATTTGTTCTTTTTCGAAATTTACATTTTGTTCAATCTTAGGAATCAAATAATCGTTTGCAATAACCCATTTATCATCAGTTTTATATCCATCGGTTTGAATACGATACATTCTGTCTTTTAGAATAGGATTAACCTTAGATTCTTCATTATAACTAAAGATAAACATTGATTTACTTAAATCAAAATCAACATTTGCAAAATATTTGTCATGAAATTTATCATTCTGAGATGTATCAGTCATATGTGTCAAAATGCCCACAATTTCCTCACCCTTAGGAGTTTGACTAATTTTGTCTAACTCATCAAAGTAAAACACAGGATTCATACACTTACAGTTAATTAAAATATCTACGATTTTACCCCAGTGACTTCCTTCATATGTGTAAGAATGTCCTTCTAAGAAACTGCTGTCTGTAGCGCCTCCTAGTGCCAAAAATGCAAACGGCCTATTTAGGATTTTACTTACACCTTCTTTAATAAGTGTAGTTTTACCAGTACCGGGTGGACCTTTAACAGCAATTGCTGTCCCAATTGCATTAGGATTAGAAATCCATTGACCAATCATTTGTAGAATTTGAAGTTTTGCATCTTCTAGACCATATACGGCTTTATCTAGGATATTTTTTGCATTTTCTATAAATTCCTGACATTTTTCTTCGCCATCTGCCATAGAAATAGGAAGACTGCAATGTTTATTAAATGGTATTCTCATAAATGTGTCTACCCATTGCTTATTTTTGTAATATTCTCCAGAACTAGGGTCCATATATTCTAAAGTGTTTACTTTTTTCATAGCATATGATTTAAACTCTACAGGAATATCTGATTCAATCAATGAAATCCTGTAAGGTTTTTCTACATTTGAAAATTTATTTATATCTTTTAGTTTTGTTATGATTTTTTCTTGAACTCCCAATTCAAGAGTTTTAAAATATTTAAAATCGTTCATAACATTTTTTTCTCGAAGTAATTTTCTTAGTTCAAAGAAATTTTTCTTTTTCTTTCTTTCTTCTTTTTTCTTTTTCTTTTTTTCATCTTTCTTTTCTTTTACTTTAGCCAATTCATCGAATTTTTTTTGCAAAACTTCACTGCCTTCCTTTTTTGCATCAATAAGTTGTTTTAGTTCTCTTAAAAGAGCATCTTCTGTATCGTCTTTACTTTTCTTTTCAGAAGAATAGGGTTTTATATTTCTTGATAAAAGTCCTTTATGTATTTTTGCACCTTTATATTTTTTCTCTAATTCAACGTCATATTTTGCACGCATTCTTTTGCTTCTTTTGTGTACACGACTGACTTTACCTTTCTTAAAATCATCCCAGTCCTTAAGTTTAACAAGAACCTCATCATTTTTGTTATATTTTGTATTGTAAAATTCACCATCTTTTTTCAACTGTTTTTCTTGTTCTTCTGCTAATTCCATAAATTCTTCTTCTGAAATTTCGTCAATAGGTTTTTTTTTTAATTTTTCTAGACGAGATTTTTTTAATCTTTTATTTTTTTCATATTTTTTTTCTTCATCGCATTTTTCTTCTTCGCTATTTTCCGATTCTTCATTACTAGATTCCTCACTTTCATCATCTTCTTCCATATCATCATAATCTTCAAATTCATCATAACCCATACCTCCTTGTGGAACTGAAAATATAATATTAAATTTCATGTTATTTTTCATAAATTCTTCCATTTCATCTTCATCTAAATATTCATCCTCATCATATATTTCTTCTTCTTCTGTGTCATCATTACTATCATTATCTGTTTCTTTTTCACTTACTTCTTCATCATGAGAAGAAGATTCAGATTTATTATTACTTTTTTTATTTTGTTTCTTTTTTTTACATTTTTTCTTTTTAGATGTTTTATTTTTTTTATTTTTTTTTTTACTTTTATCCATTAAATTGTCTAATTTTTCTAATTGTTTTAATCTTTCTTTACCATTTTTTGAAGGAAATATTTTTTGCATAAGTCTTTGCATCTCGATTGTATTCATATCTTCAAGTTCATCTTTTTGGGGGTCATAATCGCTAGAAGAATCATCATCTGATTCTTGTTTTTTAGAATGTTTTTTCTTGTTTTTAGGAGAATTTGGATCACCTTTTTTGGGCATTATATTAAAATATACATATTTTTTTATATAATTTTATTAAATCAATTTTATTTTTTGTAAATTTTGTAATATGTTAGAAGATGAGGATTATTAAATTGAAAAACAATCTAAATAAATATTTATACAATATAAGTATGGCTAAAAAAAAGATTAACCCTTCAAAAATTATAGGTATACAATTTAGCGTATTATCTCCTGATGATATTCGCAATAGTTCGGTTGCAGAAATTACTTCAAGAGATACATACATAAATAATAAACCAGTCATCAATGGTCTATTTGATCCTAGAATGGGAGTTCTAGATCCCGGTTTGATTTGTCCAACTGATGGTCTAGATTATATGCAAACTCCGGGATATTTTGGACATATAAATTTAGCACGTCCAGTTTATTATATACAGTACTTATCGTCAATAATTAAAATTCTAAGATGTGTTTGTTTTAAATGTAGTAAATTAAAAATAAGCAAAGATAAATATGAATATTTGCTTAAAGAAGATTCAAAGAAAAGGTGGGAATCTATATTTAAGAGTGCAAGTAAAGTAAAAAGATGTGGCGAAGAAACAAGTGATGGATGTGGGTGCAAACAACCTAGAAAAATTTATAAAGAAGGATTGGGTAATATTTATGCAGAATGGGAAAATACAGATGGTATTGCAGACGAAGATGGTACCGTTAAAGATAAACTTACTATGAAATTAACACCCGAAATGGTTCTTAAAATTTTTAGAAGAATTAGTGATGAAGATGTTAATTTTATGGGATATAGTTCCCTGTGGTCACGACCAGACTGGTTTATTTGTCAAGTTTTGGCAGTACCACCTCCGGCGGTAAGACCATCGGTAAAACATGATTCTCAACAAAGAAGTGAAGATGATATTTCACATATAATAGTGAATATTATTAAGGCAAATAAAACACTTCAGGCTAAGATTGATAGTAATTCAGCAGAAAAAGTTATAGAAGATTGGACAACAGTATTACAGTATTATATTGCAACGATGATAGATAATCGTATTCCGGGTGTTGCGGCTGTTGCACAGAGAAGTGGTAGAGCATTGAAATCAATTAAGGAAAGACTTGTAGGTAAAACAGGAAGAGTAAGAGGTAATTTAATGGGAAAACGTGTTGATTTTTCAGCACGTTCAGTTATTACACCAGATGCAAGTCTTAAAATTGCTGAACTGGGTGTGCCTATGCCAATTGCTATGAATATTACATTTCCACAATGTGTAAATAAACGAAATCATAACTTTCTTTTGAAATTAGTTTTAAATGGTCCTAAAAAATATCCGGGAGCAAATATTTTAGAAAGAAAATCAGGAGAAACCATTTCTCTTAAATATATTGATAGAGATACTATTACATTGAACGAAGGAGACATAGTACATCGTCATCTTATGGACGGCGACCCTGTTTTATTTAACAGACAACCTACGTTGCACAGAATGAGTATGATGTGTCATGTTGTAAAAGTTATGAAAAAAGGAGCAACTTTTAGAATGAATGTTGCAGATACCAAGCCATATAATGCAGATTTTGACGGTGATGAAATGAATATGCATGGTCCACAAGATGAAGAAAGTCAAGCAGAATTAATGTATTTAGCAGCGGTTCCTCGTCAAATTATTTCACCTCAAAATAATCAATCTATTGTGGGTATTTTTCAAGATTCTCTATTAGGAAGTCATCGATTTACTAGAAGAGATATTAATTTTGATTCTAGACATGCAATGAATTTACTTATGTATTATAATAAAGTAGATAAATCACTTTTTGATGATAGAGACAAAAGAATTTCGAGTTTTGAGATATTGAGTCAAATTTTGCCTCCAATTTCAACAAGATTTTCAAATAAACTTTACGATGATGAAAATAAAAAAACTTCAAATAATATTATCGAGATTATTAATGGTGAATATATAAGAGGTTCTATTGATAAAAGTGTTTTTGGTTCAGGTTCTAAAGGTTTGATTCAAACAATATTTAATGATTTTAATCATAAAGAATCGGCAGATTTTATTGATAATATTCAGTCAATTGTAACCGAATATATGAAATTAAGTGCATATAGTGTAGGAATTAGTGATTTGATAGCAGATGCAAAAACAAATCAAAAAATTATTACTACTGTAAATGAGAAAAAGAGAGAAGTACAAAATCTAATTAATCAATTACATTTAGGTGTATTTGAAAATTCAACAGGAAAATCAAACGAAATAGAGTTTGAAACACGAGTAAATGCTTTATTGAATGAAGCATCTAGTAATGCTGGAAAAATAGGAAGAAAAAGTTTGGATGAAAATAATCGTTTTGTAATTATGGTAAATGCTGGTTCAAAAGGTAGTACAATTAATATCGCTCAAATGATATCTTGTTTGGGTCAACAAAATGTGGACGGAAAGAGAATTCCTAGAGGGTTTTCGGATAGAACACTACCACATTACACAAAGTATGATGACAGTCCAGAAGCCAGAGGTTTTGTTGAAAGTTCATTTATTCAAGGATTAACACCTGAAGAAGTTTACTTTCATGCAATGGGTGGTCGTGTTGGTTTGATTGATACGGCTGTTAAAACTAGTCAAACAGGATATATTCAAAGAAGGCTTATTAAGTCTATGGAAGATCTTAAAGTTTGTTATGATATGACTGTAAGGAATAATAAAAATAAGATTATTCAGTTTACTTATGGAGATGACCATATTAATCCAACAAAAACCGAAAATCAAAGTTTTCCATTGCATTTAATGTCATTAGAAGAAATATACAGTCACTTCCATATTCCTATGGATAAAAGTAATTCTCTCTTCAAGACAATTTATACAAAAGAAGCATCAAAAAGAGTTAAGAAACAACAGAAAAAACTTAACAAAAGATTAGTAACAATTCTGGAAAGATTTATAAATAAAAGAGATGATATTGTTAAACATGTTTTTAAGGGTGAGAAAAATATTGTACTACATATTCCAGTGCATTTTCATAGAATAATGAATAATATAGAAAAACAACTTTATATTCAAGGTGATTTTATAGTTGATATTACTCCATTAGAAGTATTAGAATTGGTAGAAGAAACATTTAAAAATTTGTCACAAACAGAGTTGATTAAACCAAATGAATTATTTGAATTAGCATGGTATTATTATTTAACTCCTAAAGAATTGCTTATTCTTCGCAAATTTAATAGAAAAGCACTTATATATTTAATGGAAGTTCTTGTTATGAATTATAATAAAGCAATTGTTCATCCTGGAGAAATGGTTGGAATGATTGCTGCTCAAAGTATTGGAGAACCCACAACGCAAATGACTCTAAACACATTTCATTTTGCTGGCGTAGCATCCAAATCTAATGTTACTAGGGGTGTACCTAGAATTGAAGAGATTTTGTCTCTTTCGGAAAATCCAAAACAACCATCTACTACAATTTATTTACATGAAGATGAACAAGAGAGTATCGATAAGGCTCAAGAAATAAAATATTCGCTTGAATATACATGTTTGAAAGATGTGACAAATGCTATTAGTATTTGTTTTGATCCAAATCCAGAAGATACATTAATAGATGAAGATAAGATTTTGTTAAAAGAATATAATGAATTTAAAAAGGTAATTGCTGATTGTGGGTTAGATGACGAATCAGTTGAAAAGTCAAAATGGGTTATCAGGATAGAATTGTCCAGGGAAAAAATGATGGACAGAAATATTACAATGGGTGATATTCATTTTGCATTGAATAATTCACTAAAAAATAGTGTAAGTTGTGTATTTAGTGATTTAAACGCGGATAATTTAATATTTAGAATTAGATTACATAATTCAAAGTCTATGATGGCAAGTAAACAAAAAGGATTAGACCAAACAGATGAAATATATATGTTAAAAAATTTACAAGATAATATATTGAATAATATAATTCTTAAGGGTATAAAAGGTATACCTAAGATTATAATTCGTAAGGTTAAAAATCAATTAATTAAAAAAGATGGAAATTATAAATCATCTGATATTTGGGTTCTAGATACTGTGGGTAAAAATTTAAAAGAAATTCTGGCAAAAGATGAAATTGATAGTAAAAGAACATACAGCAATGATATACAAGAAGTTTATAAAACTTTAGGAATAGAGGCTGCTAGAAAATGCGTTTTAACAGAATTAGAAGAGGCATTTTCAGATACAACTTATATTAATTACCATCATCTTTCTATGTTGTGTGATAGAATATGTGCAACAAAAAAGATGGTAAGTGTATTTAGACACGGTATTAATAATGATGATATAGGTCCTATAGCAAAGGCTAGTTTTGAGGAAACACCTGAAATGTTTTTGAGAGCGGCGAGACATGCAGAATTAGATTTAATGACTGGAGTTTCTTCAAATATTATGTGCGGACAAGAAGGTTACTTTGGTACAGGAGCATTTCAAGTGTTACTTAATATTGATGAAGTTAATAAGTTTGAATCACAAGAATTAGAAAAATCAATAGACGTTGATAATATGTTAAAGGTAGAAGACGAAACATCGTTTTGTTCGAAGAGTAATATTAAAATTACAGATAATAGTGGATTAATTTCTGGAACAAATACAGGAAACATGGTAGATGATTACGATATGGGATTCTAAGCAAAATATATTATATGTATATAAATTATATATGTTGCTACAAAAAATTTTTTTACAAATAAATGAAAAATATTCTATTACCAATAATGAAATAGAAGATTTATTTGAAGATGAAATAAATTCAAACGATATTGTTATATATAAAAATATATTAGATAGATATGAAAGTGTTTTACATAATAAATTTGAAGCCATATATAGAGAAGCAAAAACAATTAAAAATAAATTAACAAATTTAATAAAAAAATATAGATGGAATAATGCTGTTAATAGTAATATAGAACAAGACCTTTTTTTAAATAATATTGATGATTTTCATGAAAAGTTTGTAGTAACAATATTAGAAAATAATACTATTTATAAATTTCGAATTAGTGATATTGTAAATTTATGGGTATTATCATTACAAAATTGTGAGCAATTATTTGTTAAACCAATAGAATTAAAGAATCCATATACAAATATTATTTTTTCAAAATGTGCAATGTATAATATTTATATTAAATTGATAGATACAGGATTTATTGTACCAAATGTGATAACATCTCATGTTAGACATGAGATGGATATTAAAATGTTTTCTATACGTAATTTCCCTCAATTAAAAGAAAATGCAATATTATTGTTTATGAGGGAAAGTAGTTATATTGAAAAATATGAAGAAATACTCAATATGTTACATGATTTTAGAAAAGATATAGATTATTATACTATGGCTAGTTTATGTTCAGTAACAGTTAAAAAAGAAGCAGTAAAATTATTTAGTAATCATTTGTTTTTATATTTAGAATCAAAATATTCATGTAATCCACTTATAAAAGATGAAAGTAAAAATAGAGTAAAAGAAAAACTTAAAAATTTAATTGAAGAAAATCCACGTTTTGGATTTTCACGAATAGATGTTATACGTTATGTCCCTATAACCGAAAGATCCGAAGTAAGGAGAAGAGAAAGAGAGAGAGAAAGAAGAACAAGAATAGCCCCCCGTCTTATTCCTCCTCCACCACCACCACCTCGATTGGAATTAGCATCTAATACAGATACTTCAAATAGTCCACCACCTATACCCAATCATTTGAGGAGGAGGAGACGAAATGCTATAGCAGGTCGTCCACCTGTATTGCCTCCACCACCGCCTCCTATTGGAAATAGTATAGTACGTAACTATAATCCTTTAGACTCAAATGCTCCATTACCTTCTATAAACATTAATAATTATGTAACAAGAACAAATGATATACTTACTAGGACATTAACAAACGACAATACTAGATTATTATCTAGTGTTTTGTTTAATAGAAATGAAGAAGAAACAGAACCAGATTTAGAAGCAGGAACAATTGTCCCATCTACTGGAGTATCTAATAATGATTTAGAATCAACTAGTACACCTAGTTATTTGCAAAATTTATTAAATACAAGAACAAGAGATTTATTAGCACAAATAGATGAAGTTTTAGAAACCGAAAGTGATATTGAATTTGCTGTTTCCTTAGAAGTAGAAAATCCATTTGCTCCATCTAGAGAAATAACACGTACACCTCCGCCAGAAACTGATATGAGTGCAAATATATTATCAGAGCCGTTAATTCCAAATATAAATAGAATAAATACCGGGGAAATAATAGAAAGATTAAATACGGTAATAAATAATGAATTACAAAATTCAAATTCGCAATCAAATAATCAACAATCTACAACGCAAGAAACGTTAGTAGAAGAAATACCTGACAATTCTGAAATTGAAACACCACAAATTGATAATTCAGATAGTGAATGGGATTTTTAATAAGTTTAACTAAATAAATAATATAGTAAATTTAAAATATTATTTATTAAAATTTAAATAGTTTTTTTTCCTAATTTTGTAATCTTAGATTTTTTTTTTTT
>Ga0055584_100008114_pt1 | contig 10293 bp, 11 predicted proteins | sample OSDHelmetaG_FD_58716 | JGI IMG/M metagenome (GOLD analysis project Ga0055584, IMG submission 58716) | Pelagic marine sediment microbial communities from the LTER site Helgoland, North Sea, for post-phytoplankton bloom and carbon turnover... | ecosystem: Environmental > Aquatic > Marine >...
CCGCCCCCTCCTCATCCACCTGCTTCATCCACCTGCCCAACCCTGGAGCCCCCCATGACCCGCCTGCACACCATGGCCGCCGCCGCCCTCGCCACCCTCACCGCGGCCGCCCCCAACGACGCCCAAGCCGGAATCTCCTACGCCGACCACTTCAGCGAGCAGTACGACGGCTTTCACTACGACTACGACACCGCCTGGGACATCGCCGCCCACGGCGCCTGGTGGGACGCCAAGCAGGTCTGCAAGCGGCTGGGCCGGGACACCGAGTTCATCCGGTACAACACGTCGGAGACCTGGACGGACGGGGTATGGAGCGGGTGGACCGTGTGGGTGGAGGTCGAGTACCGCTGCATCTGACCGGCAGCTCTACAGCCCAGCCTCGGCGGGGGCGGCCACCCGGCCGTCCCCGTCCTGCGTGGGCGCCCTCCGCCCGGCCCGAGGGCCGCCCCGGCGCCGCTCCACCGCCGAACAGCATCGCCTTGAGGTGCTGGGCGTTCATCCGCCCGATGATGTCCAGCGCGATGCCCCGGGGCGCACGCTCGCGCACGGCACGGCCGACGAGCAGGGGTCGAAGCCCCAGGCGTCGGTCTGGCTGCGAATCTGGTAGGAACAAGCCACCTTGTTGGGGCTGCAGCCCAGTCGAGGCTGCGGCGGGTGAGGGGCCCCGCGCGACGGGAGACCGCTTCGTCGGCCCGTTCGCCCGGCCGGCAGGGCCACCTGCCTGGGACGTTCCGATCCTCCGCGCAGCCCAGGCGCAGGAGCCCCGCCCGCTGCTGGCAGGCGTCGTGTGCTCCATGCGGCCCGCTCCCGCCACCTCCGCGCCTCCCGCGGGTGGCGCGCGGGCGGCGGCGCGGCCCAGGCTCCGAGCAGCCGGAGCGTCGCTCCAGGGGGATCGTTGACACAAGGCCAAGTGTCGGCGGGATGGTGGATGCGAGGCTGCTTGTCGCGACCTCGGCCGGATGGCGTGGCCCGGCGCGAGGCGCCCTGGCAGCCCCTCAGCCGAGCCGAGAGGCCCAGACAGGCCCCTCTCCTCCCCAGTCGGGGCCCGAGCTCGGTCCTTCGGCCACCGGCGCTCCCACTCCAGCCGCCCGCGGCAAGGAGAGGTCCGGTTCGGGGGGGGCGCGCTCAGGCTGCCAGGCGACAGGGGGATGAGGGCCGCGCCGCTGCCGAGGCCCGACGGCGCGGTGGGCCGGTCGGCCGAGCTGCGCGCGGTGGGCTGGTGGGGCGGGCGCGTCCGGTGGAGACGGGGCGCGTCGGGCAGGGACGCGAGCGGGGCGCGGCAGCAGCGCCGCCCCGCTCTCTCGGTCGGAGGATAAGATACCAAGAATGGTATTAATGAGCTTCTGTTGGGCAGGTGCGGGCGGGCTGGCACGGCCCTTGCTTCAAGGGGAGTCGTACCCCAACGACGCCTCGCGTCCCCCCAAGGAGCCCCCCATGAACCGCGCCCTGGCCACCGTCCTCCTCGCCTTCGCCTCCACCTCCGCCTCTGCCGGCGTGAGCTACGACCTCTCCGACACCACCTTCGGCATTGGCAGCACCGCATGGAAGGGTCCGTTCCACTCGGTCGACGAGGCGTGCGGGTACGCCGAGCGCGTCGCCCTCGCCAAGGCGGAGCGCCGCGCCGACGCTGCGTGCGGCGGCGACGACAGCGCCTTCGTCCTGTCCGAGGACTACACGGTCACGCGCTACGAGATGTGGGGCCTGGACGCCACCTGTGACGTGATCGTCCGCATCGAGTACGTCTGCGAGTAGGCCCGCTGGGCGCCCCTGCTCCGGCGCGTGCTCCGCGGCAGGGGCGCCCTACAGCCCGAAGCTCCGGAGCAGGGAGCGGATGCCGGCCGACGAGCTGGCCCCTGGCGCGCCGATCACGGGGTCGGCGTCGCCGGTGCCGTCCATGTCGCCGTTCATGGCGGTGGAGGTGCCGGCCTCCCGGGTGGAGGGGGGCGCCTCGAAGGTGATGTCGGCGTCCTCCCTGGTGACCGTGCCGGTGGTGGGCCCCAGGAATACCCAGGCCGCGCCGCCGCTCGCCCCGCCGCCCCGCGTGCCGGTCACCATCAGGTCGACCGCTCCGCTGGCGTCGAGGGCGCAGCGTGGCGACCCTGCGCGTCACCGAGATACCCAGCACCTCCCCCAAGGCCAGAGCCTCTGGCCCCCAACGGAGCGGCCCCTGCCCTGCTCATCCGCCGGCCCGCTTCGCGGCGCCCTCCCGCTCGGCCTCCTGCTCGGCCTCCTGCTCCCCCCCGTTCTCGGAGCGTGCGCCGCCCCGGACACGAGGTCGATCATCGTGCCCTCCGAGATCACCGGGGACCGCTACCTGCTCGAGGCCCTCTTCCCGCAGAGCTTCCAGACCGACCAGCCGCTGCCGGTGGTCTACGTGGTGGATGGCTACTACCACTTTGACGGGCTGGCCCGGCACGTCGACCGGCGCTGGGAGGCCGGCGAGCTCGCCCCGTTTGTGCTGGTGGGGGTCGGGTACGAGGGGCTGAGCGCCCAGAGGCTGTCGCACCTCAAGACCATCAACCAGAAGCGCACGACCGACCTCATCTGGCCCGCACAGGGCAAGGGGGACGCCCGGCAGGGCGGCGGGGCCCGGGACTTCCACCAGGCCCTGGTCACCGAGCTGGTCCCGGCCTTGGAGACGGCGCACGAGATCACGGCCGGCGAGCGCGCGCTGATGGGGCACTCCCTGGGTGGGCACTTCGTCTTGTCGGACATGCTGGAGTTCGGCCGGGCCGACAGCGCCTTCGACACGCTCGTCGCCGCGAGCCCGTCCCTGTGGTGGGCCGAGGGCGCGCTCTTCGACACGGAGATCGACGCCGCAGCAGAGGTCGACGACCTGCCCTTCCGCCTCGTGGTGGGTGCCGGGACCCTGGAGGGCACCGGGATGAACGCCCCGGTGACCCTGATGGTGGATCAGCTGGAGGCGCGGGCCTACCCGTCGCTGACCATCACGCGCCACGACCCCACCGCGGCCCACATGGAGGCCGCGGAGCGCATCTTCGAGGCCAGCCTCGACGAGCTGTACCCATGATCGGCCCCCTGTCTCTGCTGTTGCTGCTGGCCCCCCAGGGCCACGCCGCGCCGTTCATCGAGAGCGCCGACCTGGAGTACCAGGCGGGGTTCGGGGCGGGCGCGGACGGGCTCTGGGCATGGTCGAGGGTGTGCTCCCCACCCCGCGGAGGCGGCGCGAGGGGTGAGACCGCCTCCCCCTCCGGCGCGCCGGCCAGGGCGGCACCATCCAGCTCAAAGGTCCCGCCCGCCACGGCGGCCGCGCCCTCGGTCGGGTCCGGGGGTCCCCCGAAGTCGTCGAGCTCGAAGGTCCCACCCGCCGTGGAGGCGCCGTCCGCCGCCCCCGCGGCTGCGCCCGCCCCCACGCCATCGAGCCCGTCGAGCTCGAAGGTCCCTCCATCTCCCGCGGCCGCGTCACCCCCCGTCGGCACCTCGGCGAGGGCCCGCTGCTCGTCGGAGACCGGGGCCAGGGTGGGACGGGTCGGGATGGCGGGGGTCGCGGACTCATCGAGGGAGCGGCCGGTGAGCGGGCCGCGGGGGGCACGCTCGTCGTCCCAGGGCAAGGCGCGGGCCCAGCGCCGCACGGAGAGCCCGCCGAGCTCGTCGGCCATGTGCTCGCAGGCCTGGTGCAGCTCCGCCGCCGTGGGTCGCTCAGCCGGCTCGAAGGACAGGGTGCGGACCACGAGCGCCACCAGCTCCTCGGAGAGCTCGTCGGGGAGGAGCTCCAGGCGCTCTTCGAGGTAGGCGTGGTGGCGATCGGACGCGCTGGCCAGCATGGCGGCCTGGGCCGGCGAGGCGAACTCACACAGGGGCTGCCCCGCCAGCACCTCGAAGAGCACGCAGCCCAGGGAGTAGGCATCCGAGGCGTGCGTCGGGGAGGCCATGGCGAAGCGCTCGGGCGACATGTAGGCCAGGGAGCCGATGAGGCTGTTGGTCTGGGTCTTGGCCTCCCGCGTGAACCCCTCCGTGTAGGCGATGCCGAAGTCGAGCAGCTTCACCTCGCCGTGGGTGCCGATGCGGATGTTGCTGGGCTTGATGTCACGATGGACGAGGCGGAGGGGGCGCCCCTTGTCCGGGTCGAGCCCCGTCCAGGCGGCGTCGAGGGCGTCCGCCACCGCCGCGATGACCTCGAGTCCGGCCCGGACCGGGATGGCCTGGTCCCCCCCGACGAAGGCCGCCAGATCCCGCCCGGCGACGTACTCGGTGACCAGGGCCACCCGCCCGTCGACAGCGGTGAGGTCGAGGACCCGGAGGATCGCGGGGTGCCGCAGGCTGGCCAGCAGGCGGCCCTCGTCCCGCATGCGCCGCACGGCCTGGGGCCGCGGGTCGTGGAGGATCTTGATCGCGACCTCGGTCTGGAGGCCGGCGGTGGAGCTCATCAGCGCCCGATACACCTCGCCGAAGCCGCCCGTACCGAGCAGCTCGCGGATCAAGAAGGACCGACTGGCTATCGACTGGGACACTGGAGATCGCCTCGCTCGCGAACCCTACACCATGGGCGGCGCCCCCTCGCCCGCGAGGGGCCCCGGCGCCAGGCTCGATCCGCTGGCTGACACCCGGACCTCCCCGAGTCCAGCGCGTCAACCGTGTCTGCGCCTTGGCCCCTCGGTGCCCGGGGGGTGGTCCATAGGAGGATGCCCTGGGCGGCCTCCTCGGTCCAGGGGCGGCCCGCCCGCTCGAGGCGCGCCGGGCTGCCGGTGCGAAGCAGGGTCTCCATGGCGCTGGAGCGGATGGAGAAGCCGCGGGGCCGCGGCCCTCCGCGGTCGAAGCGGTACAGGGTGTGCCCGACGTAGGCGACGGCCTGCTCGATGCGCCCGGTTCCCGGGGTCGCCTCCTCGTGGAGCCTCCTGCTCGTGCTTCTCACCGGGCCAGGAGCGGAGCGGCCGGTCTTGTGGCGCGTCCGGAGGGACCGGTCGGCGCGATGGCGTCTCGGTCGGCGTGGGCATGGGGTCGGGGACGCTGCACGCCGCTGACGGCGCCGATCGGACGGCCCCCGTGTCATGGCACCCGGCCGCGCCGGTCAGGTGCCGGGGGTGTCGCCGAAGAGCCGGATGTGGAGCCGGTCGCAGAAGCGCCAGCCCCGCTCGCGGCAGGCCTCCAGCAGCATCGGCGCCTTGGCGTCGAGCTCGGCCGGGCTGCGGCCCTCCGGCATGAGCAGCACGCGGTCGGGCTCGACCGGGGGCAGCCGGGCCAGCAGCGCGGCGATCTCGTCGAGGTCGGCCGGGCGCCCCACCACGAACTTGAGCTGCACCGGGTAGCCCTCGATCATCTGGCGGAGCACGGGCACCTGCAGCCGGTCGCGCTCGTGGCGGGCGCCCCACACGGGGTGATCGGCGGGGGTCGAGTCACCCAGCTTGGGGCTGATGCTCAGGAGGTGGGCCTGCACCGGTCGGAACACCGTGCCCGCCGTCTCGACGGTGACGTGGTGGCCCGCCGCAGAGAGGGCCACGCACAGCGCCTCGACCGGCCGCTGCAGCAAGGGCTCGCCGCCGGTCACCACCACATGCCGGGGGCCGGTCGCGGCCCACTCCACCAGCGCAGAGACGTCGACGTGCTCGCCGGTGGCCGCCCACGAGGTGCGCGGCGTGTCGCACCACCGGCACCGCAGGTTGCACCCCGACAGGCGGATGAAGGACGACGCGACGCCGGTGAGCAGGCCCTCGCCCTGGACCGACACGAAGGTCTCTTCGATGTAGAGTCGCGCGGCCATGGTCAGGGCGACCCGGCCGACGACAGGCCGGCCGCGTTGGCGGGCTCGTGGCCCACCACCACGCGGAGGTCGGGGCACTGCTCCTTCAGGGCCTGCGCCCACCGCACGCTCTGCACCACCTCGCGGGGGTGGCTGTCGATGACCGCCCGCACCATCGGCGGCCGCCGGGCGCCGTCGAGGTGGGCCTCGACCCAGGCCGTGTCGCCCACGAAGAGCCAGGGGCCATCTTCGGCGCGGGCGAGCACCGCGGCGGCGCCCGGCGTGTGCCCGGTCAGCGAGAGGTACCAGACCGTGCCGTCGCCCAGCACGTCGAGGGCCGGGCGACCCAGCACCATCGACGCGCCGTGGGCGTCGAGGTCTTGGGGCCGCCAGTCGAGGCCCTCGCGCAGCGCCTTCGGGAAGCCCCCCCGGGCGTTGGCCCCGTAGGCGCGCCAGTCGTCCTCGGTGGTCCAGACCGTGGCGCTCGGAAAGTCGAGCAGCCCGCCCACGTGGTCGTAGTGCAGGTGGGTCATCAAGAAGAGGTCGGGCGGGGCCGCGAGCTGCTCCACCAAGGCCGCGCCCTCGGGCACGGTGAACGCCATGATCGCCGAGAGCGGGAAGCCCGGGTAGTCGCCGGCGCGGGCGGCGAGGCCCAGCCCGGCGTCGACCGCGATGGTGGCGTCGGGGTGGCGGATGAGGCCCACCTGCACCGGCAGATCGACCGCGCCGGCCGTGCCGTCGTCCACCACCTGCTTCCAGTCGGCGTGCACGAGGGCGGTGGTCACCACCTCGACCGACACGGTGGGCACCGGGGCCGGGGTGGGGCAGGCGAACAGGGCGGGGAGGAGGGGTCCAGGCATGCCGACCGGCTATTGCGCTGGGCGACGGCGGACGAACCACCCGGAGGGGTCATGGGCGCGCGACAGACGCTGGAGCGACACGACGTGTGGGTGGCGGGAGACCGCACCTGGCAGCGGCCCCTGCGGCTGGGCCAGGCCCTGTGGCGGACGGCGCAGGGCCTGCCGGTGGGGCTGCACCGGGGCCGCCCCCTGGGCTCGCGGCTCGAGCGCGCCCACGCCGAGGCCACCGGGGCCAACCTGCTGCACGACGCGGGCCGGGCCGCGGTGCGGGCCGCCATCGCCGACGCCCCCCGCACCGGCGCGCTCATCGGCCAGCCGCGCGTCTGGGTGGACCTGCTCAGCAGCCAGCCGCTCTGCTTCAACCTCTTCGCCCCGCTGCAGGCCGACCTCGACCAGGCCACGGTCACGCTGCGGCGCCTCCTGCCCGACCGCGTGGGCCGGGTGACCCAGGTGCGCTTCGAGTGGTCTCCGGGGCGCAGCGACCCCCGCTTCACCGGTGACAAGTCCGCCTTTGACGTGGTCTTCTTTGTAGACACCCCCACCGGTGGGGCCGGCGTGGTGGGGGTGGAGGTCAAGCTGCACGAGCCGCTCACCGACCCGCCCGCCGCGCACCGGGCGCGCTACGACCACCTGGCCGACGCCATGGGCATCTTCGCGCCCGCGACCCGGGCGGCCCTGCGCCAGCGGCCGCTGCAACAGCTCCACCGGGACCACCTGCTAGCCGGCAGCCTGGTGCAGGCCGGGGTGGTGCGGGAGGCCACCTTCGTGGTGCTCGCGCCGCGCGCCAACCTCGCCGTTCAGCCGGCGACCGCGGCCTACCGGGCCACCCTCCTCGACGACGCCCGCTTCGTCACCTGGGACCTCGCCCAGGTGCTCGACGCGCTCGAGGGCGCGGGGCCCTGGGTTGCCGCGGCCCGAGACCGCTACCAGGGCCGGGTGGCCGAGGCCGAAGCGATGCTGCGCTGACCGGGGGCTTCGACGGTTGAGAGGCCGCCGGGCAGCGCGGCCGACGGTGTCGGCGGCGACCCAGCCTCACCGCATGTTGACCCACCCGCGCGGGGCCAGGGGGGTAGGATGGCGCGCCCGCCCCGGATGTTCCCCGTGCGCTCGCTCGCCGCCGCCATCGTCTCCGCGCTGACCGTGGTGGTCCTGGGGCCGGCGTGCGCGTGGAACCCAGACACCGCGCGGCCCACCGAAGACAGCGCCGCGCCGACCGACGCGCCCGCCGAGGCGCCCGCTGCCGCCGGCTCGGCGACCCCCACACCGGCGGGGCCGCCGGCCGATCTGCTGCGGCGCCCCATCGTCTGGAACGCCGAGCGCGAGGCGCTCACGCAGGCCTACCTGGCCCACCACACCTCGATCGAGCTCTCTGGCGACCCCCACCAGGACAGCCACATGACCCCCCGGGTCATCGTGGTGCACTGGACCGCCGGCCCCACCGCCCGCAGCGCCCGCGCCACCTTCCTGGCGCCCCGTCAGGCCCACTCCAAGCGCCGCGCCCGCTGGAACCTGCTCAACCTGTCGAGCCACTTCGTGGTCGAACGCGACGGCACCCCGCTCCAGCTGATGGAGACAGACCGGGTGGGGCGCCACACCATCGGCCTGAACCACCTGTCGGTGGGCATCGAGAACGTGGGCGACCGGCGCACCTGGCCGCTCACGCGGTCGCAGGTCGAGGCCAACGCGGCCCTGGTTCGCTGGCTGGTGGCCACCCACCCCACCATCACCCACCTCATCGGCCACTACGAGTACCGCAACTTCGAGGGGCACCCCTACTTCGACGACCGCACCCGCTTTCGCACCGGGCGCGCCGACCCGGGCCGGCCCTTCATGCAGGCCCTGCGCCACGAGGTGGCCGACCTGGGCCTGGCGGGCGCCCCCGAGTAGCCGCCGGCCTCAGCCCCAGTCGGGGATGCGCAGCGAGACGCGCACCCGGTCTTGCAGCTGGATGGCCCCCAGGAGCGCCTTGTACGGCGGGATGCCCCACCGGCTGGGCGTGAGCCAGGCGTCGGCCACCAGGGCCCCCGCCTCGAGCCGCCCGGCGAAGGCGGCGGGGTGGGTCTGGCCGTGCAGGGTGAGCGCGCCCTCGAAGCGCAGCGTGTCGCCGTCGCGGGCGGGGGAGCCCGCCCAGGTCACCGTGGGAAAGCGGCCCGCGTGCAGGATCTCGTCGCGCATCGTGCGCTCGATCTTCGCCCGGTCGCTCGCCGAGAGGGAGCCCCCGGACACGGCCCGCTCGACCCGGATGCCCGCGACCGGGAACCGGCCGGTCACCTGATCGCCGTCGCGGGTGAGCGTGGCCCCGTCCACCCGCAGGTGCAGGTCGTGGGCCACCCGGGAGAGCAGCCCCGCCTTGAAGGTGAAGACCGAGACGGCCTCTGCGGCGAGGTTCACGACTCGCCGCCCTCTTCGCGCGTCGGAGCGGGGAGCCGGTCGCGCTCGGACTGCAGCGCCTCGGCCATCGACGCGAGCAGGGTCTCGAGCCGACCGCCCGACGCGAGGCCCACGGGCGCGGTGGCCACGATGTCGAGGCCATCGACGTCGCCGTTGAGCGTGAGGAACAGCGGCATGGACGGGCTGCCGGGCGGGATCCAGAAGGCCCGCGTGGCCCGGAAGGCCGGCGCCGAGACGCGGCTGAGATCTTGGCGGCCCAGGTTCGAGATCGACGCCGAGACCGGGAAGCGCCCGCTCTGGAGCTGGTTCTTGGCCATGCGGCGCCCGGCCCACGACATGAGCCCCAGGGGCAGGCCCCGCACGCGGTCGGCGCCCAGGGCCATGCGGGCGGCGTGGTGCGCGTTCAGGGCGGAGGTGAGCCGCGCACGCACCCGCGCGTGGGCCTGCGCCACGCTGGTCACCCCGTCGAGATCGAGGCGCAGCACGCCGGTGAGGTTGGCGGTGCTGCGGCGTTCGGGGCGATAGCGCCGCAGGTCGACCGGGACCGCGAAGCGCAGGGGGTCGGTGGTGTGCACGCGGCTGGCCCGCCACAAGGCCACCAGCGCGCGCGGCAGCAGCCCGCGAAAGTCGCCCTCGACCCGGGCGCGCGCCCAGGTGGTCTCGAAGGAGTCGGACAGGGGGGAGCCGGTGGGGGCCATGCGGTCGGCGACGGGCTCGGGCAGCGGCTCTTCGGTGGCCATGCGGGCGTAGTCGACGTCGATCCAAGGGCCGGACTCGGAGCCCTTGGGGGCCTCGCCGCGCAGCACCCGGAACACGTCGGCTGCGAACAGCCACGTGCCCCGGCCGTCCATCGCCGCGTGGTGGGTGCGAAAGACCAGCCGCTGACCGCTGGCGTCGCCGGGGTCGGCGCCCCGCACGAGCACGACCTCGACCACGGGACCGCGGACGGGGTCGAGCGGCTCGGTGAGGAAGGGCGCGCCGGCAGGGCTGTGGCCGTCCCAGGTGGAGCCGTCTTCGACCCGGAGGCGGGGGGGCGCGCCGTCGGCGGTCCAGCGCAGGCCGCGCAGCCAGCCGCGCAGGCGCAGACACGCGCCCGGGTGGGCGCGGCCGGCGGCGTCGACCGCCTGACGGAGCGCTTCGGGGCCGGGCACGCCGGTGCCTTCGAGCACCAGCTGGTTGACGAAGGGGCCGTGGATGCGGTCGGCGGCCAGCCAGGTGCGCTCGAGCCCCGAGACGGGCCGGTCGGCGCGGGCGACGAGGGGGTTCATCGGTGCGGAGTTCCAGGGAAGGAGAGCGGGCCGAGGCAGCACTCGGCCTGGTGCCACGAAGAGGATAGCCCCCTCA
>Ga0055584_100008115_pt1 | contig 10293 bp, 8 predicted proteins | sample OSDHelmetaG_FD_58716 | JGI IMG/M metagenome (GOLD analysis project Ga0055584, IMG submission 58716) | Pelagic marine sediment microbial communities from the LTER site Helgoland, North Sea, for post-phytoplankton bloom and carbon turnover... | ecosystem: Environmental > Aquatic > Marine >...
AAAAAAACGGGGCCTCGCAAAACGAGGCCCCGTCGTTTACAGCCTTCTACTGCGCTCTAGTAGTTAGCCGTGAACATGATCCAGACCTTGCTGGTGTCCGCGATTCCGCCTGGTTCGCCCGAGAAAAAAGCACCCTTTAGGAGAATGCTGTAGTTGTCGCTGAGCTTGGTCCCCGCCGACACGTCAAACTCCGTGCCGTAGTCGATGCTGCCGACGTCGGACGAAAAGTCGTGATAGACACCCGCCAGATTCCATTTCCCGGCCTTAAATTTCACCGTTGCGAAGACATCGCTGATACCGGCATCTGGCGTCGACAGGAATTTATCTGCCCAGCCCTGGAACGCGTGCAGCGTCGCCAAAGGTGTCCGGAAAGCCATTCCCGGCAAAACGTTCCCGCCCAGGTTTTCGTACGCCAGGCCCAGAGACAGCCCATTCGCCGAAGACCACATGCCGCTCAAGTGAGCGTAATCCGCGTCGAAATTAACCGGATTATTACCGGCATCCTGTTGCGTCGCGAACTCGGCGACAAGAGAGATTTTGCCCTCGGCCGCTTTTACACTTCCGACGACGCGGGCACCCGCTGTCGCTGTTGATGCCGCGGCAGCGTCCTTGTTGTCGATGTAATAGTAGTAAGGCGTCACCGACCAGGCGTCGTTGATCGCGATCCTGGCATTGAGCAAGTGCGAGTCAACATTGTGAGACCCGGCCGGCACGCCGTCGCCGAATATTCGGCGAACGTAGCCAACATAGCTGTACGACAGGTTTGTTTTCGAAATGGCGCTGGTCGAGAACGTCAGCGCATCGTAAGTCTGTTCGTTCTGACGCCAGCCCACTCCGCCAACGAACCGCTGGTTGTCGAGCAGGATACGTTGTCGACCGAACCGAGCCTTCGAATCAGTATTGAAGCCGTAGTCCAGATACAGCTGATTCAAGTCTGCACCCTTCGGGTCAGCAACAACCGGGTATTGCCCCTTGTCAGGACTGGTACCAGCGCCACTGTTGAAGTCGTTCAGCAGGTGGAACACATAATCGTACTCAACAAATCCGGACAGTCCACTCCATTGACCTGTCCGATAGTTGAGCCGCAATCGAGCCGTAACTGCGTCCGCTTTCTCAAGAAAATTATCCTGATCAACGTGTTCGTAACGGGCCCGTACATTTACTCCTGTCTTCCCGGAGGTGAGAGCATCTGCCAGAGTGGCGCTTTCATCAGCCACCGCGAGGGTGGCTGATGAAATCAACAAAGATGCTGCTGTCAGGAGAACGATGCGTGTACTTTTCATCATCATTCCCTAGTAAATGTCATGCAGCGTGTTGTAGATATTAAATTTGCCTGTCGGGGTGACGATATCCGGTCCCTTGATTACGGCTTTCAGTTCACGCGTTTTGTCATCTACTACTACGATTGCGGATTCTTGCTCCTTGCCGCTCCAGACAGAGAACCAGACTTCATCGCCAGCCTTGTTGAATTCCGGCTGCACAACTCGTTTCGGTCCTTCGCCAAGATCTGCCCACTCACCGATTGGCAATGTTTCGAAGCCAGCTTCCAGATCATTGATATCGAATACAGCGATAGACTGGCTAAACGATTCATCCGGGTTAAGCGGTGCGTCAACCCACAGATTTGTGGAATTCGGGTGCGATTTCACGAACAGTGATCCGCCACCCATGCCGGCAATAATCCGAACATTCTTCCACGCGTTGTCAGGGTGACCCACCGGGTCTGTTCCGAGGAATGAGAGATTGGAGTTACCCAATGCGCTCGTTACCCAAACCGGTCCGAACTCAGGATCAATGATGTTCGCGCCGCGACCCGGATGAGGCGTTTTGGTTACATCTATCAGGGCGACCAGTTTACGATCCCTCGAATCAACTACGGCAACCTTGTCGGACTGGTTGGCCGCGGTCAGGAAGTAACGCTTGGTGCTATCCCAGCCACCGTCGTGCAGGAATCTTGCCGCTTCAATATCAGTGATAGACAGGCTGTCAATGTCGCTGTAATCGACCAGCAGGATGTGTCCTGTTTCTTTAACGTTGACGATGAACTCAGGATGCTCATGCGATGCAACAATTGCTGCGACGCGAGGCTCCGGATGGTACTCCTGGGTATCGACAGTCATTCCGCGCGTCGAAACAATCTTCAGTGGTTCAAGCGTATCGCCGTCCATAACGACGAACTGCGGCGGCCAGTAGGCGCCTGCGATTGTGTACTTGTCCTCATAGCCTTTGTACTTCGATGTCTCGACAGAGCGCGCCTCCAGGCCAATCTTGATCTCAGATACGATTTGCGGAGGATCCATCCACAGGTCGACCATATCGACTTTGGCGTCGCGACCAATCGTCAGTATGTAACGACCGGATGCGGACGGGCGTGAAATGTGGACAGCGTATCCGGTCGGCAGAATGGTCACGACCTCCTTCGTGTCGCCGTCGATAATCGCAACCTTGCCTGCATCACGCAGCGTGACCGCAAAAAAGTTATCGATATTGCGATCGTGCTGTGGACTGTCCGGACGGTCCTTAGGTGCGACCATCAGTTTCCAGCTGTCCTGCATGTCCGCCATATTCCAATCGGGCGGTGCGGGCGGTTCCTGCTGCAGGAAGCGAGCCATGATGTCGATTTCTGCTGGTGTAAGATCGCCTGAGGTGCCCCAGTTCGGCATACCCGCTGGTGAGCCGTAGGTAATCAGGGCTTTGAGGTATTCGGTGCCCTTTTCTTTCGTAATGTCAGGCGTCAAGGGCTTGCCCGTCGCGCCTTTTCGCAGCACGCCGTGGCAACCGGCACAGCGTTCAAAATACACCTGAGTCGCTGTCGCGAACTCAGCTTCGCTCAAAATCGGGCCACCCGCCGCCATGATCTGGCGTGTATCGTCGGCGGAAATCGCGGATGGCGCGCCCTGATACTTGAGTTCGCCTTCCGTTGCGCCCTGGTGACGCTCACCGGCGGCGCGGTCAGTTTGCCCAAGCTCGATGCGCAGCGCGGCCACTTCAGCGACGCTGACGGCGGCACCATCATTGCCCCAGGAATTGAAAACATAGGACAAGGCTGCCGCAAGGTCTTCATCCGGCAAGTGACCAAGACTCGGCATCACACCGTTGTACTCAACGCCATTTACCGTTATCGGCCCAGAAAGGCCAAATAGCGCAGCGCCCATGACCGCTTTGCGATCGCCTTTCAGGAAATCCGATCCTGCCAGCGGAGGAAAGGCGCCTGCGAGTCCCGCGCCATTCGGTTGGTGACACGCGGCACAATTTGCGAGATAAACCGCTTCACCTTTTGCGATCAGTTCATCCTTACCCGCAGCCGAAACTTCCGCTGTATGCACAGCCGTATCGTTCGCTGCCGCAGCCGGTTTATCGGCTGCTTCCTGTGAGCAAGCCCCGAGTGTCAGTCCCAACATCGGAACCAGCACCAGGATACTCAGTTTGTTCATTTTCATGACATGGACTCCCCGTTGTCATTTCTATAAAAGTATTTACCAAATCACGTTCAAACTAATAGACGCACTGCGTCCTGCCCCAGCAAGGAATGGCAGCAGTGGATCATCGGGCGAAACACCGCGAACATCGGCCCAGTTCCAGTAGGTCTGGTCGGTGAGGTTGTGTAGCCCTGCCCTGACGATGGCGTGATTGCCTATTCGCTGCGTCACGTACATATCGAATATCGCGTAAGCCGCGGGCTTGAAGACTTCTCCGCCGCTTTCATCACGTCGATCGTATGCATCCGTAAACGTGCCCTTGAGACGTACTTGCTGCTTTTCGTTTGGTGAAAACCAGCTGAATCCCAATACCGCCTGTGCCGGACCGACCGAGTTCAAGGGCTGGCCCGTGTCATTGTTGGTACCGCGTGCGTAATACGCCGAGCCATCGAAGCCGAAGGCCTCTGCTTCACCGAAGCGGGCTCTCCAGCCTAGTTCCAGCCCTTCAATCTCAGTCTCGCTGATATTCTGCGACTGGAACATCGTGAATCCGGTGACGGGATCCAGTCCCAGGTTGATCTTGGATTCAATGAAGTCGTCGTACCGTGTACGGAACGCCGAAAACCACGCGGACGACTGGATGCCCTGCCAGCGAATACCAATGTCAATGCCATTCGACGACTCGGACTTCAGGTCAGGGTTTGGAATCGCCCGGTAAGCGAAGAACGGCAGCTCGAGGCTGATGTTCGCGTCCGAATACGGCGGTGCTCTGAAGCCATGCGAATACTGAGCGTAAAGATCAATGCTCGGCAGAACGGTGTAGATGAGGCCAAGCTTGGGCGACACGTCGGACTCATTCAGACTGACGAGTTCATAGCTTGGATAATCCTCCAGATACACCGCATCTGCGTCCGGGGTCAGATCAAACTGGTCGGCCCGAACGGCTGCAATAACTTTCCAGTCGCCGAAGCTGATGGTGTCTTCGATAAATGCTGCTGTTTCCTTCGTGCGGCTGATTGGAAAATCGCGCAGGGGAAAGACTTCACCCAGAAGAACATTGGTCTGATCGCCGTTTGAGAGATTGGTCGATAAACCGTCTCGATATTCCTCGGTCGTACGGTCACGATACTCCAGCCCGATACCGAGGCGGTGCGAGAAAACGTCGCCGCTGAGCGTCTTCCAGAGATTGAGCTCGATGCCCTTGATCTCCTGATCGTAGGAAAAGCTTCGATCGATTGAGACGGGTGTTCGAGCAGCGGCACGTTCATCGAGTGTTAATTGCTCAACACTGGCAATCTCGTAGAAACCGCGTAACACGCCGGAATCGATGAAGCCCTCCGGCGAGCCAAATTCGTAGGCCACATTGACGGCATCCAGCTTGTTGGTATCGTCGCCCTCCAGCGCAGTCGTCGACCGATAACGCCCTGCACCCAACACCGAATTCAAATCCGACAGCGTGCTCGAATCCTGATGAATGACACTCGCGCGCCAGGTGCGTCCCCAGCGATCGTCAGCGACCAGCTTTAACAATGCCGTTTGGCGCTCATAGTCTTTGGTGTCGATGCCGGCAGGGCCAGCGGCGGATTCGGTTTCGGCGCCGTTACGCCAGCTGTAGCCGGCAAGCACACCGAGGGATTTGCTACCCATCGCGAACATCGCCTGCCCGTGCGTGCTGCTGTCTGCGCCACGCCAGGTGGCAAGAAAATCGCCACCGCTTTTTTCGTTGCGGATGATGTCGGCCGGATCGGGCGTCCGGACGGCTACGACACCGCCAATAGCAGAGCTGCCGTAAAGTGCCGACGCAGGACCGTGCAGGACTTCGATATTCTGTACCAGCCCGGCGTCAATGAAGTCGCGAGTAGCGTTGGAAAAACTGCCGGAATCGAACTGATCCGAAAGAGGCACGCCGTCCACCAGAATCGATACGCGATTTCCACCGATACCGCGAATACTGATTCCTTCGGTTCCGAATCTCGTCCCTGCGGCCTCGTAGTCCACGCCCGGCAAATAGCGAAATACATCGGCAAGCGATGTCGCGAGTTCGCTTGACAGATCAGCCCGTGACAACACGGTAACGTTCGCCGCTATGTCTCGTACGGATCGTTCGTCTTTGTGAGCGACTACAACAATCTGATCGATAACCGGAGCGGCAGATCGATCGACCGGCTTTTCTCCTGATTGAGCGAACGCAGATGCACTCCCGCATAAAAAAACACCTGCGGCGCATATCACGGCAGGTGCTTCGAAGAGCAAAAGTAGTAAGCGCATAAGTCAGACCGGAATTTTCGAATAATCCTGATGACAACATTGCCTAACAATAAGTATGAATCCATAGGTACGAATACCTATCGAGCGCGGGTAATCGCATAGCAAACTGGCCAGTAATGAGCAATTCGACACCGCCTGGAATACAATGACGCGTCGAACGAGAGGGATCCAAAGACCTTGTCCTACTTAATGATCAAATCGCTGCACATGATTACGGCAATCGTGTCGATTTCGGGCTTTGTGCTACGTGGCTACTGGATGATGATCCAGTCCGACAAATCGACTCTTAAAATTGTACGAATAGCGCCGCATGTTATCGATACGCTGTTTCTGTTGTCTGGCATCGCTCTGGTTGCGATTCTGCGGATCAATGTGCTGTCCGAGCCCTGGCTACTGGCCAAGTTTGCCGGACTGATCGGCTACATCGTGCTTGGGGTAATCGCGATACGGCGTGGGCCGACGCTGGAAATCAGGGTCATCGCTTTCGTCGGCGCACTGTCGTTGTTCGCCTATATCGTCGGCGTCGCGTTGACGAGGTCGCCAGCGAGCTGGCTCGGGTTTCTGACCGCTTAGTCTTGCGGAACGTTTCCTGAAACTGTGGCGGTGTGCGCGGCAGCCAATAGCCTCGCCGTATCAACTGGTTTGCTCATCAGCGTGCAGTTGTCGAGCAGGCGGGCATCCTTGACAACCTTCGACGTGTCACCGCTGACAATGAAGGCCGGTATCTCCGACGCGTAGTATTCTCGAATAAGGCTCACCGCCTCTACGCCAGTGGAGCCGTCCAGCAAATGGAAATCCGAGATAAGCAGGGTCGGTGGCTCGCTGATGTGCTTGATCAGCGCGCTGGCTTCCGTCGCTGAGGCAGCTGTTGCAACCGTATATCCCTCGGCTTCCAGCAGCATACCCCAGGCATCCGCAACGCTGACATCGTCCTCGATCAAAATAACAAGCCCGCTGCCCAGTACCTCGACTTCGCTATCGTCTCCGAGTTCATCTTCAACATAGCCTAGACCATCAGCGACGATCGGCACGGAAACACTGAACTTGGATCCTTTTCCAGGACTTGATTCAACGTCGATTTGATGATCGAGAAGATCGGCCAGCCGGCGAACGATCGCGAGACCAAGACCAAAACCTTCTTTGCTCGATCCCGGCGATTTGGACTGATGGAACTCGCGAAAAATTTCCTCAAGCTGATCGGCTTCTATGCCGACACCGGTATCCGCGACCTCCAGATAGCACTGCCCGCCCCGCACTACGCACGTCATCCGGACTTCGCCCTTTTCCGTGTAACGAATCGCGTTGGACACCAGATTGCTAATGATCTCTGCAAGCAGGTTCGGATCGCTGCGGACTATCGCGTCCGATGGCTCCGACGCAAACTTAAGGCCCTTGCCATGCGCCTGACGACCGAATTCGGGCGACAGGCGATCGACGAGCCGCTGCATCGGGAAATCTTCCCATTCAGGATTTACTGCACCAGCGTCCAGCCGACTGATGTCCAGGAGTGAGTTCAGGAGGTTGGTCATTGCGGTCAAAGACGCATCCTGATTCTCAACCATGAGCAACGCGCGCTCGTCTTTGACCGTACGGCGCAATGCTCCATTGAGAAGACTCAATGCCTGCACGGGCTGCCTGAGATCATGGCTGGCTGCCGCAAGAAACGCACTGTTGGCCTTGTTTGCCCGCTCTGCCTCTTCCTTCGCCGCTTTGATGTCTTTCTCCATTTGGCGTCGAACGCTGACATCACGAATAACACTGGATATATACCTGCCCGAATCCGTGCTGACCGGGCTGAGACTGATTTCGACCGGAAATTCCGACCCGTCTTTGCGCTTTCCGACCAGATCAAGGCCCTGCCCCATTGGACGCAGACTCGGCGCATCAAAGTAGGAGCGACGATGATCGACATGGGCTTCATGAAAGGTCGCTGGCAGTAAGATTTCAACTTCCTGCCCAATCATCTCTTCGCGCTTATAACCGAACATTCTCAAGGCCTGCCCGTTGACCAGCACCATTTCCCCGTGCCCGTCGATGATAATCATCGCGTCCGGCGCTGACTCCAGCAAGTTTCGGAAAAAAACCTCGGATTCACCCATTTTGGATATGTCAGCAGATAGCAAGTCTTCGCTCATAGTGATCGGACAGGCCCGCAAGGGCCGGCTAGTAGTTATTGATACCATTTATCTGAGCCGATGTCGCAGTAAGAACGCTATACGTATCGTCACCTATCCGGTTCAATCTCGTGTACTGCTAACCTTCCTTTCCAATCTGTGGCTATAATTGCAGCCATAAAGATAAAAGCGTCGCGATGCTTAGCGACCGACAAACTAATTCGAAATCAATAACAGGGGTTGTCCGTTGGACTCAGCAGCTACCTATAACGACAAGGTCGTTCGCCAATTCTCGATCATGGTGATCGTCTGGGGCATCGTCGGTATGCTCGTCGGCATTATTATCGCCGCACAGCTTATCTGGCCGGCGCTAAACTTCGATCTGCCGTTTTTGACCTATTCACGCCTGCGGCCATTGCACACCAATGCCGTCATTTTCGCCTTTGGCGGTTCCGCTCTTTTCGGGACATCGTATTACGTGGTGCAGCGCACCTGTCACGTACGTCTCGCGTTTGACAAGCTCGCCACGTTTACCTTCTGGGGCTGGCAGATCGTAATCCTTCTCGCAGCCATCACTCTGCCGCTGGGCATTACCCAGTCGAAGGAATACGCGGAACTTGAATGGCCAATCGATTTGTTGATTGCCGTCGTCTGGGTCTCCTATGCGCTGGTGTTCTTCGGCACGATCGCCAAACGTCGCGTCAAACATATCTATGTCGCCAACTGGTTCTACGGCGCTTTCATAATCACCGTTGCCGTACTGCATATATTCAACAACCTCGCGGTCCCGGTTACCCTGACCAAGTCCTACATTATCTACACCGGCGTCGTCGATGCGATGATGCAATGGTGGTACGGCCACAACGCGGTGGGCTTTTTCCTGACCGCCGGTTTCCTTGGGATGATGTACTACTTCGTGCCCAAGCAGGCTGGCCGACCCGTTTATTCGTATCGACTGTCGGTCGTGCATTTCTGGTCATTGATCGCCGTCTATATGTGGGCGGGGCCACACCACCTGCATTACACGTCGCTGCCTGACTGGGCACAGACGCTGGGCATGGTGTTTTCGATCATTCTTCTTGCGCCATCCTGGGGCGGCATGATCAACGGCATCATGACGCTTTCAGGCGCATGGCATAAGCTTCGATCTGACCCGATACTGAAATTCATGATCGTGTCATTGTCGTTCTACGGCATGTCGACGTTCGAAGGCCCGATGATGTCCATCAAGACAGTGAACGCCTTGTCGCACTACACGGACTGGACCATCGGTCACGTGCATTCAGGTGCTCTTGGGTGGGTCGCGATGATGACGATCGGTACGATGTACAGCCTGATACCGCGGCTCTACAACAGGGATGGCATGTACAGTACCCGGCTAATCGATATCCATTTTTGGATCTCAACCATTGGTGTGGTTCTCTATGCGGTCGCACTTTGGGTTGCTGGCATTACTCAGGGACTGATGTGGCGTGCTGTCAACGCAGACGGCACCCTGACCTATTCATTCGTTGAATCATTGAAGCAGACCTATCCGTATTACGGTCTGCGGCTCGTTGGCGGTCTGCTGTTCTTCAGCGGCATGCTCATCATGGCTTATAACGTCTGGAAGACGATAAGCAACAAGAAACCAGTGCCCGTTGCGGTGCTGGATCCGGCGTAAAGGGGAAAGACGGCTATGCGCCACGACACAATTGAAAGAAGCCTGCACCTGATGATGATCCTGATCGTCGTCGCAATCAGTATCGGCGGTTTGATCGAGATTATCCCGCTCATGGTCAGCTCGGACGCCACGGAGCCGGCGGAAGGTATCGAGCCTTATGAGCCGCTTCGACTGGCCGGTCGCGACGTCTACGTTCGGGAAGGTTGTTACAACTGCCACTCGCAAATGATTCGTCCATTTCGCAGCGAAACGGAACGATACGGTCCGTACACAACGGCCGGGGAAACAGTTTACGACCGGCCGTTCCAGTTCGGCTCAAAGCGAACAGGACCGGATCTCGCTCGCGTGGGCGGACGCTACAGCGACGACTGGCAGCGATTGCATCTGATGAACCCGCGCGCACTGGTGCCCGAGTCCAACATGCCAGGCTACCCCTGGCTGGCCGAAACCATGGTGGACGGGGCACTGATCACCAGCAAACTTGAGACACTGCAGTTTCTCGGCGACCCCTACACCGATGAGCAAATTGCCGGTGCTGCGGAGGCTGTCGAAGGCCGGACAGAGATGGACGCTTTGATCGCCTACCTGCAGGAACTGGGCACAAATCGCAGGGACCGCAGGTAAGAGTGATGGATATTGATCTGATTCGCGGCATTCTCACGGCGGTGATTTTCGTCGCCTTCATTGGCATCTGGGCATGGGCCTGGAGCAGTCGACGCAAGTCTGATTTTGACGCTTCCGCGGCATTGCCGCTGGAAGAAGATGTAACTATTAATAATGAGCGGGAGAACATCTGATGCCTGCATTTTGGCACTGGTTCGTTGCTGCC
>Ga0055584_100008116_pt1 | contig 10293 bp, 12 predicted proteins | sample OSDHelmetaG_FD_58716 | JGI IMG/M metagenome (GOLD analysis project Ga0055584, IMG submission 58716) | Pelagic marine sediment microbial communities from the LTER site Helgoland, North Sea, for post-phytoplankton bloom and carbon turnover... | ecosystem: Environmental > Aquatic > Marine >...
TACTAGTTTTTACTGTCTTTCACATCTCGTCTGGATAATGACAGGAGTTGATGCCCGGAGGGCTACCAGTATGAAGCTCTACTTGTTTTTACTGTCTTTCACATCTCGTCATGCTGGTGTATACCAGCATCCAGTCAAATGAATCCTTCATACAAACGTCATGCTGGTCATGCCATCACACCCCTCAAGGGAGTACTGAGGAAAGTCAATTTAGTTCTTCAAACAAGTCGCGCCAATCAGGGTTCATCTCTTCGATGGTTTTTAACTTCCAGGTTCGTTTCCAGAACTTCATCGCTTTCTCTCGTTGTATTGCAGATTCCATCGTCTCGTGCACTTCATACCAGACCAAAGTACTCAGTTCGTATTTCTGCGAAAAACCCTTCACAACTTTCTTTTTATGTTCCCAGATACGTTTTGCTAGATTGGAAGTAACGCCTATATACAATGTGCCGTTACGTTTATTGGTCAGAATATAAACACAGGGCTGCTTTTCCATAGCATTCACTTCTCCGTAATGTTGTTCCTTTATTACTGGATGCTGCCAGTATCCAGTCAAATCAATTTCGCATTAAGCGAACACTAATTACCGGGCATCCTACCCTGCAATATATCGACTAAATATTCCGGGTTCAGGTTACCCCCAGAGATAACACAAACAACTTTACCAGTGCCTGCACGTCCCGCGAGTGCGGATGCGACACCTGAAGCACCGGCACCCTCAGCTACAATCCGGTTACGTTCGAACAAAAGTTTTATTGTCTCCGCTATTTCTTCCGGACTGGCGACGACGCTACCTGCGACCAAGTCCTTAACAACAGGCCACATTTCATCCAGTACCTGACCAACGCCAATACCGGAAATATAGCTTGGCAATATCGGAACGCTCAGTGGCTTCCCTGCCTCCAATGAAGCAGTTAAAGGCGCGCAGTGTGACGACTCCGCTCCCATTACCTTTGTTTTACTATTTAACGCTTTAAAGGCTGAGGCAATACCACAAGTCAGGCCACCACCACCATAAGGCGCCAGTACCGTATCTACATCCGGCAGGTCTTCATATATTTCCAGGCCAACTGTAGCATCGCCTGCCAACACATCTTGTTCTGCAACAGGATGGATAAACAAACCCTTTATATCAGGGTGTCCATAATCTTTTATCACCTGCCACCACTCTTCATCCTCCATGAAACGAATACTCGCGCCGAGTCTTTTCAATGCTTCAACTTTATTTGCTGCTGCATTTTCCGGTAGTAATACAGTGGCTGCAATACCCAGCTCACGCGCAGCATAAGCGACACCTTGTGCCATATTGCCTGAACTTGCAGTGTAAACACCGTCGGCAACTTTCTCTTTTGGCGCATTCAAAATCGCACTTGCTGCTGGCCGTATTTTAAAAGATCCGATGGCCTGCAAGTTTTCCATTTTCAGATAAATTTCTGCAGGTGCATCCTCTATATTTAACTTGAATAATGGTGTGCGATTGATCAAGGGCGCAATACGTGTTGCCGCTGCATGTAATTCATCTAAGGAGACGGGTCTAAGTTTTTTCATGATTTTTAATTTATAGAGTTTTTCTATCACACAGAATAACGCGCAGCTGCCTGCCAAGCTGTACATTTTTAGGCCGATAGCCTTAGCCTTCGTGTGGTCTTTACCGTCGTAACAGTAGCATCAGCCTATACATCCGTAATACAATGGCTTTGCTGTCATAACCTTCTGTTTGGAAATCCCGTAAGCTGTTGAAGATAAAGGAGTACCCGCTAAATTCAGGGTGCCCGGGCAAACTACGCTGTGATTATGATGGCATTACAGATACACATAAATAACACGTAAATTCATAAAAACGCTGGAGGGGTTTCGGTGAGCAAAGTTATTCAGGTGATGGACACGTCATTTCGGGATGGATTCCAATCCGTATACGGTGCACGTGTTTTAACAGAGGATTTTTTACCCGCATTGGAAGCTAGCGTTGAAGCAGGTATCACCCACTTCGAAGCAGGCGGTGGTGCGCGTTTTCAGAGTTTGTTTTTCTATTGTAACGAATCTGCTTTCGACATGATGGATGCCTTCCGGGAAAAAACCGGACCTGATGCAAATCTTCAAACACTGGCAAGAGGGATAAATGTCGTCGCACTGAGTCAACAACCTCGAGACATCATTGATCTACACGCCAAGATGTTTAAAAAACATGGCATTAGTACCATTAGAAACTTTGATGCTCTTAATGACATCAGAAACCTGCAATATTCGGCAGAAAGAATTAAACATCACGGCCTCAAGCATGAGATCGTAATTGCTATTATGGATCTACCGCCAGGTTGTGAAGGCGCACATACCCCGGAATTTTATCTGGACAGATTGAAAACCATCATCGATCTTGAAGTTCCTTTTGATTCACTTTGCTTTAAAGACGCAACCGGTACCTCCAACCCCAGAAAAATCTATGACACCATCAAGGGTGCGAGAAAAATGCTTCCCGCTGATACACACATCAGATTGCATACTCACGATACAGTGGGTTGTGGTATTCCTTCCTATATGGCAGCGATTGAAGCCGGCGCGGATGGTATTGATCTGGCGAAAAGTCCTGTTTCCGGTGGCACCTCTCAGCCGGATATCATCAGCATGTGGCATGCTTTAAAGGGTACTGACTTCAGTCTTGATCTGAATTACGAAAAAGTCATCGTCGCAACTGAAGTATTTGAAGATTGCATGAAAGACTATTACGTTCCACCAGAAGCAAAGCAAGTGACACCAATTGTTGCAATCGCACCGATGCCTGGCGGCGCACTCACAGCTAACACCATGATGATGCGTGATATAAATACATTGCATCTATTTCCTAAAGTTCTCAAAGAAATGCCCGAAGTGGTAAAACGTGGTGGTTTTGGTACTTCGGTTACACCTGTTTCACAATTTTACTTCCAGCAGGCTTATGCCAATGTCGCTATGGGCCGGTGGAAAAGAATTACACCTGATTATGGTGACATGGTATTGGGTTATTTTGGTCGAACCCCAGTGCCAGCGGATCCTGAAATTGTTAAAAAAGCAGAAAAACAACGCAAGAAACCTTTCTTTGATGGTGACCCACTGGATCTTCCGGAACCAGGCATACCCAAGTCGACAAAAATTCTTGAAGAAAATAATCTGCCGGTAACTGATGAGAATATTTTCATCATTGCCAGTTGCGAAGCTAAAGGACTCGAGTTCTTACTTGGAAACTCAAAAGTGAATGTTAGAAAAATAGAGAAGACTGAGGAAGACGCAGCCTAGCAGGCTGTATACAAAAAAGTTAGACCGTCATACCGGATTAAATCCGGTATGACGATATAACCAGCTAAAACTATAGACTATCCTTCATCATTTCCTTGGCTTTTTCCTTAGCCATATCCATCATTTCATCTTTATTTTCCATCGCCATATCAGTCGCTTTTTCTTTCGCCATATCCATCATTTCTTCCTTGTTTTCTTCTACATATTCTGCAGCAGCACCTTTTGCCATATCCATAGCATCGTCCATCATGCCGGTGGACTCTTCAGCGGCATCATCAGCAGCTTCAGCCATTTCTCCGCCCATATCTTCTGCCATTGTTTCGGCAGCTTCCATAGCAGGCTTGGCTGATTCCTCAACCATCGCGGCTTTGCTCTCAGCGGCTTCGGCCATTGGTTTCGCATCAGCACTCTTGTCATCACCGCCACAACCGGCCAAAGCCAATAATAGCGATAAACCCAATATTTTTATTTTACTCATCTCTTTTCCCCATAAATGTATTTAAATTTCTTCTTCATACTGCTGCGTATTTGTACGCTTAAAGCCTGCAATAATCAATTAGAATCGCCTGATCAGGCTGCTCTAACAGCCCCAAAACCACTACTTCAAATCCAATAATACCGGGCAATGGTCTGAGCCCATAACGTCATTGAGAATATCCACATCCTTAATACGATCTGCAAGTGACGGAGACGCAACAAAATAGTCTATCCTCCATCCAACATTATTTACTCTGGCACCTGCTCTGTAACTCCACCAGGAATACTTAACCTGTTCAGGTTTCCGATGTCTAAAGGTATCAATAAAACCGGCCGCAACAATATTATCCAGGCCATCAATCTCTTCCTGCATGTATCCCGCACTTTTGTTGTAATTTGGTTTCGGCCGCGCTAAATCGATATCTCTATGAGCAACATTTAAATCACCGCAAACAATAACTGGCTTTTTCTTTTCCAGTTTTTTCATGTATTTCAGAAAATCTGCGTCCCATGTTTGTCGGTAAGCAAGACGTTTTAATTCGCTGCCGGAATTGGGTGTATATACCGTCACCAAAAAATAATCTTCAAACTCTGCAGCGATAACACGCCCTTCCTGATCATGTTCTTCAATACCCAAATCGTATTGAACACTGAGCGGTTCTTTTTTTGTCAATATAGCCGTGCCTGAATAGCCCTTTTTCACAGCCGAGTTTGTATAAATATGATATCCCTCTATCCCCGCAAGTGCTTCCAGTACCTGATCATCCTGCGCCTTGGTTTCCTGCAGACATAAGACATCCGTTTTCATACCTTTTAATGAAGTCGGGAACTCTTTCTTCATCACCGCACGAATACCATTTACATTCCATGACACCAATCGCATACACACTACTCCCCTTACGTCATTCCCGTGACTACGGGAATCCAGTTTAAAATTATAAATTTCTTTTCTGTCATACTGGCGACTGCCAGTACCCAGTTAAAAGAGTACCGCCTCTGGCGATCCATTAAAAGACTCGATTCTCGTCAGCCCGGAAATGATACTAAACGATGCACTAATACTTTTAAAATTACCCGGACTTCAGTTCCTTTTTAATCGACTCACACAAAGACATTAACTTCACTGCCTCCTTATCACTCAAGCCCGTCGCACATAAAGCCAGCTCACTGGCTTTGCGTGCTTTTTTGCCCAGGGTCTTACCTGCCCTAGTTAGGGCTATCACTTTTTGCCGTTCATCACTATCTTCTGAACGTCTCTCAATATAGCCATTCGTCTCCAACCTTTTCAGCAAGGGGCTGAGCGTGGCATTTCCAATGCCGGTGATATCAGCCACCTTGCTGATCATTAGACCATCCTCTTCCCATAACGCCATCATCACAACGTATTGTGGATAAGTTAGATTCAAGGGATCTAATAATGCCTTATAAGCTTGTGTTACCGCTCTTGAAGTTGAATACAGGCTGTAACACACCTGTTCATGTAGCTTTGGACCCATATCTTCCTCGTTCTGTCTAAACTATTTCGTGCACTAAATGGTTGTCATCTTATTTCATCTTCACTATACTGTAATTATATTATTTCGTACACGAAATAGTTAACCGTTCTTACTACAACGAGGAAAAGTCATGAAAAAGATTCTGATCGGTCTAAGCATCTTATCTATCAGTGTAATCGCCATTGCCGGCGGCAACCCTGAGCAGGTTAAATTACCAGACAACTATGCAACAGAATACACCAAGTACGACACGCGTAATCGCAGTAATGGAAAGCAGGTGGGTGTACTTTATGCAAACAGCAATGCCACCGATTCGGCTTCCGATGCCTCGTTAGCAGATGGCTCAACCATCGTCATGGAAATATACAAAACCGTTACCGGTGAGGATGGTAAACCCGTTCACGCTGCAGATGGCGTTTATGAGAAAGGCAAATTTGCCGCGATTGCCGTGATGGAAAAACGTTCGGATTGGGATGCAAGTTTTGATGCGAGCCAACGTGCCGGCGATTGGGGTTTTGCTATTTATAAAACAGATGGCAGTGTAAAAGACAACGATCTGAACTGTGCAAGTTGCCACATCCCGCTACCAGATCAGGACTTTCTATTTTCATATTCAAGCCTGAAAGATTCCGCCAAAAAATAGTTCAGTATCTGCAATATCGAATCGAACACCAGCGACGAGCTCAGTTCCTGACTCGTCGCTGGTCCTTATTACTTAAGATAAGCTTAAGTGATATAGCAGTCAGGCCCATCAAAGTAGTCTTCTATTTGATTTGTTCATCCACAACAAACGGCACAGCAAGAATCAAAATATCTTCATCTCCCACACTTCGAGCTGTATGTCCCTTGCCTGTAGTATCTTCAACCAGGACGATGTCTCCGGGTCCGAATCTTCTCGTTTCACCATCGCTTACAACGATTTCAGAAGTTCCAGAAAGATGAAACAGAAACTGTTTACGAATAGCCGTATGCCAATCACCAAAATATCCTGGTGGCGCAGAAAATAAGGTCGCGGTTGAAGCTGCGTAGGTTTTTGACAGACCAAGTTTCGGCTCCGGCTGTGCATAACTGCCTAGCGCCATAGGTATCTCGCCAGATGAGAAATGTGAATCTCCGTTCTCATCAACAACGATCCGCGTGTAATGGACATTCTCCAGTTGCTCTGTAGCATTTTCTTCAGCATACGTATTTATGGCTCCGACGCTTAAACTAATAAGCAACAACATTTGCATTAATCTAGTCATTGAACATTTACTCCTTAGTTCTTAGTTTGATAAGTACCTTTGTTTTTGCGGGGAAAATGGACTATCCCACCATGCCATCAAGCTCTGAGAAATCTCGAATATAAATATCGGTATATTCTGGCCAACGTTTATCGCGTCTACTATCAAGATGAATAGTAGCCACGCCTGCGCTTCTGCCTGATTGCATATCATAAAGATAGTCACCAACCATGACCGTATCTTCAGGCTCCGCTTGCCATAAGTCGAGTAAGTGATAAATACCCTCAGGCGAGGGCTTCGGCGTACAGGTATCTCGATCGACTAAAAAAGCGTCATCGAAAAAGTGTTTCAGATCGCAGGCGCGTAATGTCTCGACAACAACCGGCATAACATTACGCGTAAAAATTCCAAGTCGAGCCCCACGCGTGGCCAGCTTTTCCAGCAAAGCCCGACTGCCATCCATCACTTTCGCCATACTCGCAAAGTGGGATTCGATTTCATTCAGGCGATCCCAAAGAGGGGCAGATTGCTCAGCCGGCATTGCATTCAGCGTCTCCAGTACCGGCACATCACGTTCCAGGCCGAGTTCGGCACGGATATAGTCAAAGTCATGCACGCTAAAAGTCAGCGTACCATCCAGATCAAATATCCAATGTTGTCTTTTATGAAGATTAAATTGTGCGAGCATAGTGTTGAATTTTTTTTGATTTATGCATGACTATTTTATAAGCTCAGGAGCATCATGAGAATATTTCATTATTGTCCCCAGTCATAATATTTGCCAGAGAAAATCTTATTAGATTGGGAAACTCAATATCTCGTCAATCTTGTTAATACAGGAACTCAGTTATTTAAACTATTTACTGGATCTATAAAATCGTCATTGTGCTTTATTGATTTTTTGTCAATCAGATTGTAACCTTTATAGAAGGATAAATATCCTTACATATAGACCGAAACGCTAAGCTGAATCAACAAGATAATGATTAATGAATCGGGAGATAAATATGAGTTTTAACGACACTGCTTCTCAATTGGGAATAAGCACAAGCGCTATTGAACAATTGCTAAACGGCTATGCCACCGAAGGGATGGCAGAAGCGCTGGGGACAAGTTCAAGTGCAATTCAGAAATTTTTAAATGGACAAGGCTCTGATAGCATCGCAGAAACGATCAATGTTAATTCTTCTGAGCTGCAACATATCAGAAACAAACTAGATAAATCCGGAGCCATCGGTTTTATTTTGGGTCTGGCTTATAGCACGACAAAGTAATGCAACCTATATTGGGTTTACTTCCCTGCTATCGTTGAATGTCAGGGTACCATCAAGATAAAAACCAGTGCTATAAATCCAGCATCCCGTTATGCAGATGAATACCAGTAAACAATTTTAAGTACTAGCCCTCGATACCCCATGTGGAGTACCGAGGTCGAGTACCCTACAAAGCTTATTCTTTAATGCTCATATCAAGGGCCAAATCTTTCGCCGCCTTAACGCCCATTAGTTCAATCAAGGTCATGGCATTTGCACCGCCACTTCCGCCTTCACCACCCATCTGAACTTCGGGTACCCACTTCTGCTTTTCAACCGCAGTGGCGAATCGCCCCATTACTCGCTCATAGGTGGCAAGCTTTTGAGCCAAAGCACCATCAGCCTCGATAACGAGTCGCTTATAAGCACCATCACCTTCACCGCGAAAAATCTGTTCTTGCTTATACTCAACAGCGGCCAATTTCTTTTGCTCAGCTTCCAGTTTTTGTTGTCGCGCAACTTCAACGGCTTTCTCCGCCGCAATTACGGCTACTTCCTTTGCTCTTTCTGCATCCACGATCGCCTGTTCTTTGAGCACCTCTTTTTCATACTTTGCTGTCATCACATTGGCCTTACCTTGTTCTTCCGAGGTAATTGCATCCTGCTTGGCTCGTTCAGCATTGGCGATAGCAGTAATAATCGCCATCGTCGCTTCACGCTTGGTCGCAATTTGATTAAGAGTTTTGGGTTCAAAACCCCAATCAGTGATTTGAAAACCGTTTACGTCAATACCGTAATCTGCCAAATCGCTATTTAAGTGAATGGGCAAACCGTTATCACCATAACTAATGACAGGGACATTTTTGGTAATTGTTTTACCGGTTCCTTCATCCAAAGTTCTGACTTTTTCAAGCTTCGTCTGGAACTTACCATGAGATATCTGTTGACTGGCCCATTGCGTGAAGATGCTACGTTTTTCAGCATAGGCTTCTTCTGAACTCATTAAACCTGCGGTCAGGTTCATGCCTTCCTCAGTCACAGATTTAATCAGTTTTTGTGATACACCTCTATTAGATCGAAAGGCTTTATGTAAATGCAGCATGGTCTCTTCATCGCCAGGCAAGGAGAATCGCGCTTTACCATAGACTGTACCGGTACCACCATCCTGATAGCGAACAGAAATACCTATCTGATCAATGGAGGAGTCCACATTAGAATCAACTTTGTCGTAATCAAAGGTAATCACATCATTATAGATTTCAGCAGTACCAAACCATTGAGGATAAATACCAGGCGAAAATTTTACATATAGCGTGCCTGTTGGATACTGCACAACCGTTCTATGTCCGGCATTGTTAATACCAAATGCCATAAAACCAACAGCCACTGTGCCAGCAATCAATAGTGCAATGACAACCAATTTAGCAGGAATTCTATTCATTATTATTATCCTTATTAATATTACTATCTTGCGAGTTTATTTCTTCAATTTCCGAAGACACTTCCTGTTGATGAGCTTTTTCTTCAGCTATCTCTTTATCAATATCAATCAAGTCACTTTCCAACCTCACAGCATCAAGCTCGTCCAATTTATCATCACGCGCCAGATGCTTCTTAAGCTGCCAGACAAATGCAGCTATCAATGAAATCAGTAGAATTAATAAAAATAACTTAAACATTATTTATCACCCCCATAAGTGATGCATAGGTATTATTAATATGGGGTCAAAAATCGATATTTCAAGGTCTTTCACCACCATAAAGGTTTCTAAAATAGAGAGGAATAAATCTAATTTCCCCTTATAATTCCTATATATACGTTATTTCCTTACAGTCGTCATACTGGCGAATGCCAGTATCCAGTAAAACATTACACCCCTGCAAGGGGTACCAATTTATGTAGTATCATAAGCCCATGCCCACCTCCCTATTCCATCCCGCAGTCAGCACATGGTTCGACAAGACCTTTACTGCCCCAACACCCGCCCAGGCACAAGCCTGGCCAGCAATAAAAGAAGGAACCCATACACTGATCGCCGCCCCCACCGGCAGCGGTAAAACCCTGGCCGCATTTTTATCCGCCATCGATGATCTGGTTAAAGAGGGTTTAGAAAATGGACTGGCTGATGAGTGCTACGTACTTTACGTCTCACCATTAAAAGCCCTGTCCAATGATATCCAGAAAAACCTGCAGGAACCCTTGCAAGGCATTGCCGACAATCTACTCGAACAACAACAATCACCGGTAGATATCCGCGCCGCTGTGCGCACTGGCGATACGCCACAAAGTGAACGCGCAAAAATGCGTAAGACACCACCACATATACTAGTCACAACACCGGAGTCATTATTTATATTATTAACCAGTGATTCCGGCCGCGAGATGTTGAAAACCGTACGCACAGTTATCGTTGACGAAATTCATGCGATGGCCGCGAACAAACGTGGTACCCATTTATCACTCTCGCTGGAACGTTTACAGGCACTAAGCGAACAGGCCATTACAAGAATAGGTTTATCCGCAACCCAGGAACCCATCGCAGAAATAGCAAGATTCCTTGTCGGTAACAGAGA
>Ga0055584_100008117_pt1 | contig 10291 bp, 12 predicted proteins | sample OSDHelmetaG_FD_58716 | JGI IMG/M metagenome (GOLD analysis project Ga0055584, IMG submission 58716) | Pelagic marine sediment microbial communities from the LTER site Helgoland, North Sea, for post-phytoplankton bloom and carbon turnover... | ecosystem: Environmental > Aquatic > Marine >...
AATTCTCGAATCGCTTCAAGGCACGGTTATCGCAGGATGCGTCCTGACGGTCATTGTTGCTGTCATTCTGCTTAACATCTGATGCGGCCATAGGAGGGTAAATCATGGACGAATTTTTCATATCATTCCTGTTTCGCTGGCTGCACGTGCTGTCCGGCGTCATGTGGATCGGCCTGCTCTGGTACTTCAACTTTGTGCAGATCCCGAACATGCCCAAGATTCCCGATGAGCAGAAGCCGGCGATCGGCAAGGTCATCGCACCTGCGGCACTTTTCTGGTTCCGTTGGGGCGCCATGGCAACCATCGTCACCGGCGTCATTCTTGCCGGCCTGAACGGTTACCTGGTTGAAGCCATTGCGCTTGGCATCACCGACAACGGCGGCAGCACAGCCATCGGCATCGGTATGTGGATGGGCGCCATCATGTGGTTCAACGTCTGGTTCATCATCTGGCCGAACCAGAAGCGGGCCCTTGGCATGGTTGAAGCCGACGCAGACTCCAAAAAGAAGTCTGCCCGGACCGCCATGTTGTTTTCGCGGACCAACACGATGCTGTCGATCCCCATGCTGTTCTGCATGATTTCTGCTCAGAACCCCTGGTACTGAACGCAGTAAGATCGGCTTGAATGCCGGGGCGGAGGGAAACCTCCGCCCCTTTTTTTGTGTTCGATTCGCCCGTAGGACTGCCCGAATCAACGTCGAACGGTCTGCCTCAGACGGCGATCAGCGCAGCCGCAACAGCCCGGCTTTCACCAAGCAGAATGTTGAAGGTGCGGCAGGCTGCGCCAGTCCCCATGGCATCGATGACGATGTTATGGGCCTTCAAGGCATCGCGGAGTTCGTGGCCGATGATCGGAGGGACATCGCCACAGCCCAGCAGAAGGATATCGACTTCGTTCGCACAAGCGATGATGTCGCTGAAATGGTCGGGCGTCAGCTCTGATAGAGCCGACACATCCCAGGCAAGAAACCGTTCAGGGAACAGGATGACCGAGCCATCCACACGTTCACCGGCAATGCGGAAACCGCCATCGCCGTAGCCCGAGACAACCTTGCGGCCGCGCGGAATATCCTCGCTCATGGCGCCTCTTCGGCGTCCTCGTCTTCCTCGCTGCGACGGATCGGTTTGACGTAGAGCAGGAAGGGCGCGGCGATGAAGAGTGAGGAATAGGTGCCGACCAGCACGCCCCAGATCATCGCCATGACGAACGGACGGATGACCTCGCCACCGAAGACATAGAGCGCAATGAGCGCCAGCAACGTCGTCACGCTGGTCATGATCGTGCGCGACAGGGTGTCTGACAGCGAGCGGTCGATCAGGTCGGGAAGTTCTTCCTGCTTGTACTTGCGCAGGTTCTCGCGCACCCGGTCGTAAACCACGACTGTATCGTTCATCGAATAGCCGACAATGGTCAGCAAGGCCGCGACAACAGGCAGATCGAAATCGAACTGGAACAGGCAGAACAGGCCGATGGTCAGGCCAACGTCATGGATTAGGGCCAGGACTGCACCGACACCAAACTGCCATTCGAACCGGAACCAGATGTAGACCATCATCAAAAGGATCGCGACGAGAACGGCCTGTGTGCCCTTCTCGATCAGCTCGCCCGAGACTTGCGGTCCGACAAACTCGACCCGGCGGAAATCGACGCCGGGATACATCTCAGAAATCTTGCCCTGCACCAGGAGGACTGCTGCCTGCTGCTCGCTGTCTTCACCAGGCTGGAGCGGCAACCGAATCAGAATGTCATCGGAAGCGCCGAACTCCTGGAGTGACAGATCACCAAGGCCAAGAGCGTTCAACTCGCTGCGCAGATCACCAAGATCAGCTTCTGCCGTCTGGATCTCGATGAGCGTGCCGCCCTTGAAATCAATGCCGAAGTTAAGGCCCATCGTGAACAGCAGAACGACCGAGCCCAGCAGGAGCGAGGCTGACAATGCGATGGCAGGCCTGTGCCACTTCATGAAAGGCACACGCAGACCGCTTGGAACGAGGCGCAGGAGTTTCATGGTCCCGTCCCTCAGATCGGCAGCGCGGTTGGGCGCGAACGCTTGAGCCACAACACAGCCAGCATGCGCGTGAGCATGATCGCCGTGAACATCGATGTAATGATGCCGATCGCCAGCGTTGCACCAAATCCACGCACAGGGCCAGAGCCCAGGAAGAACAGCAGCAATGCAGCGACCGCAGTGGTGAAGTTGGCGTCAAAGATGGTCGTCATGGCCCGGGTAAACCCGACCTCGACAGCGTTATAGGGTGTTCGCCCGTTCAGGACTTCCTCGCGTATACGCTCGAAAATCAGAACATTGGCGTCGACCGCCATACCCACGGTCAACACGATGCCCGCAATACCCGGCAAGGTCAGTGTCGCCTGAAGGAACGAGAGCGCGCCCATGATCATGACCAGGTTCATGAACAGCGCAACATTGGCGAACAGGCCAAAGCGCCCGTAGCAGATCGTCATGAAGATGATGACGGCTGCAAAACCAATCGACGAAGCAATCTTGCCCGCTTCGATCGAATCTGCGCCCAGCGTCGGGCCGACAGTGCGCTCTTCAACAATATCGAGCGGCACGGGCAAGGCACCAGCGCGTAACAGGATGGCAAGGTTTTCAGCGCCAACCGTCGAGAAGCTGCCGGTGATGATGCCGTTGCCGCCACAGATCGGACTGTTGATGCGCGGGGCGGAAATGACCTCACCATCGAGAACAATGGCAAGGCGTCTGCCAACACTGGCTGTTGTGACTTCGCAGAAGCGTGAAGCACCAATGCTGTCAAAACTGAACGACACCGCAGGATTGCCCGACTGATCGAAGGTGGACGCTGCGTCCGCCAGATTTTCGCCGCTTACCAACACTTCTGAGCGCAGCACAAAAAATGTGGCATCCGACTCCTCTGAGCCCGGCATCAAGACCGATCCCAGGGGAAGGTTGCCCTCCTGGGCTGCCGAAACACTCGCTTCATCATCCACGAGATGGAAGGTGAGCTTTGCAGTTTGCCCGAGCCGACCCTTGAGTTCTTCGGTGTTATCGAGCCCAGGGACCTGAACCAGAATACGGTCACGTCCCTGACGCGTGATGATGGGTTCGAGAACACCGTTTGGATCGATGCGTTTGCCCAGAACCTCGATCGTGCGCTCAATCGCATCGCTCAGACCAAGGGTCAGGCCCTCTTCGGTCATGGTGACCGTCATTGTGCCGTCATCGTTCACGACAATCAGGAAACCGTCACCAATGCCCGAAAGTTCTTCGCGCACCGCTTCAGCATCGGCTGCGTCACGCAGGGCGAAATTGACGGTCATGTCTTGTGTACCCAGGACACGCACGCCGATCCGTTCCGTGCGCAGAATGCGGCGGATATCGCTTTCCATCGTCATCAGACGGTCGGCGGTATAAACCTCTTCATCAATCTCCAGAAGGAGATGCGCACCGCCAGAGAGATCAAGCCCAAGGGCGATTTGCTGATTGGGCATCCAGCCCGGCAGCGAATCGGCAACATCACGCGGCAACAGGTTGGGCGCCGCAAACAGGGCGCCCAAGGCACAGATTCCGGCAACGAGCCAGATTTTCCAGGCGGGAAAGTCGAGCATCAGACGGCGTTAACCATCCTTCTTTACAGCGTCATCATCGTCGTTGTCTGCGGGACGCGGGTCGGGTTTGCTCACCAGATCGGCAATCATCGACTGCTGGCATTTCACTTTCACATTGGGTGCAATTTCGACCAGCAGGACGCCATCGCCCTCAATCCTGGCAACGCGGCCCATGATGCCGCCATTGGTCACGACCTGATCACCGCGCTTGATGGCGCCAAGCATGTTGCGATGCTCTTTGGCGCGCTTCTGCTGGGGACGGATCACCAGGAACCAGAACACGGCAAACATCCCGACCATCATGACCAGGAACACCGGATCGAACCCAGGTGCAGCGCCGCCCGCATCCTGTGCGTAAGCCTGAGAAATCAGCATGACGGCCTCCTGCCGCTTTGAGAAAGGTGGCGGACTATAGCCCCCGGTGAACCTAATGCAAGCAACCGCATGCAGTGCTGATTTCACATCTGCTCAATTTGAACTAGGGTCCGCGCCATGTCCGATCAAGAACACCATGCCCTGCTTGCCCGCATTGCCGATGCACTTGAGCGTCTGGCCCCACCAGAGCCCCGCGATGATGGGTTCAATGAAGCCGACGCGTTCGTCTGGAACGCGGAGTCCGGAACGCTGAAAGCGGTCCATGACGTCCAGCATGTTCCGCTGGATCTGCTCAAGGGCGTCGACATGGTCAAAAAGCTGCTGCTTTCCAATACGCAGCGTTTTGCCGACGGCTTGCCTGCCAACAACGCCCTTCTCTGGGGCGCACGCGGCATGGGCAAGTCCAGCCTGGTGAAATCCGTGCATTCCGCGATCAACCGGGAAAAACCCGGGTCGCTGGCACTTATCGAGATTCATCGTGAAGACATCGGATCCCTCCCCGGCCTGCTCAGTCGGCTGCGCGGCTCGGACCGACGATGCCTGCTGCTGTGCGACGATCTTTCGTTCGAGACCGATGATGCGACCTTCAAGTCGCTGAAGGCTGTGCTGGAAGGCGGCATCGAAGGTCGCCCTGACAACGTGATTTTCTACGCCACGTCCAATCGTCGCCATCTGATGCCGCGCGACATGATGGAGAACGAACGTTCCACCGCGATCAATCCGGCCGAAGTGGTCGAGGAAAAGGTCTCTCTATCGGACCGCTTTGGCCTGTGGCTGGGTTTTCACGGCTGCGATCAGCCGACTTACCTCGCCATCGTCCAGGCTTATGTCGAACACTTCGACCTCAAGATTGATGCCGCCGATCTGCGTGCTCAGGCAATCGCATGGCAAACCGGGCGCGGTGCCAGGTCAGGCCGTGTGGCCTGGCAATTCATCCAGGACCTTGCCGGACGTCTGGGTCAGAGATTGTTGAGATAGGGCACAGGATCAACAGCGTCGGTCCCCCTGCGCAACTCGAAATGAGATTGTGGCGTATCGACGCCACCGCTTGCCCCGACACTGGCAATAATATCGCCGCGCAGCACCGTCTGGCCCCTGGCGACCAGAACCTGAGCATTGTGGGCATAGGCGCTGACCCAACCGTCGGCATGTTTGACCAGGACCAGGTTGCCATATCCGCGCAGTTCATCGCCGGTATAGGCCACCACACCATCTTCTGCCGCTACAACGGGCGATCCCGCAGGGGCTGCAATGTTGATGCCGTCGTTATGATAGCCGTCCGTCTTGGGGCCATAGGTCGAGATGATCGGCCCGTCCACAGGCCAGACGAATCGAAGGTCACCACGCGGCGCCGGTTCAGGAATCTCCGTCACCACGCCGGCCGGAACCTCTGGCAGAGTGCTTTCTTCAACCCAGGCGACGGTTGAGGATTCAGTGCCGGGGATCGTCAGACGCTGTCCGACCAGCAGTTCGTAAGGCGCTTCGATCCCATTGGCCTCGATAATTTCACGGGGCGTGACGCCCAACCGCCGCGACAGCCCATAGACCGTATCGCCACGCTCGACCGTGATGACCGAGACCGTACCTGCCCCCGTGGTTACGACTTCCTCGACCACCGGCACTGGCTCGGGCGCATTGGCATCAGCAAAAAGAATATCTTCGATGCGGGAGATCAGATCATCAGCATGGTCAGAGCTGACGGCAGTGACCGTTGCCCTCTCACCCGGCGTGGGTGGCTTCAGACCCGGCAAGGGCGGCACTTTGGCCAGAATCCGGCTGGCCGGCGGGTCGGGGGGCAGCGGAGGGATAGCGCCCGAATTGACCGTGTTGCCGCCGCTGCCAAAGGTGACCGGAGCCGGCGACTGTGCGCAGGCAGCTAGGGAAAGGAGGCCAGCGATGAGAATGTGCCTTGCCAGAATCACCAGTTATCGCTCCGTTGACAGACCATCACGGCCTTCCACCAGTGGGACAAACCGTACATCAAGAAAGGCCTGACTGTCGTAGCCGTCCTGGGTTCGCTGCACACAATAGAGCTTCTGATCCCAGGTTCCCCCACCTACTGGCACAACCATAATGCCGCCAGGCACAAGCTGATCAAGCAGGTGTTCGGGCATCTTGGGGGCTGCAGCTGTCACGATGATGCGATCGAAAGGCGCCTGCTGGGGCCAGCCTCTGGCTCCATCAGCCCGCAGCGTCGTGATGTTATGGAGTTTGAGCGTGTCGAAACGCCTTTGGGCCGAGACCAGTAACTCAGCATGTCGTTCGATCGAGTACACCCGCCGCACCAGACGCGACAGGATCGCGGCCTGGTAGCCTGAGCCCGTCCCGACCTCCAAGACCCGCATCCGCTCGCTCAGGGCCAGCTTCTGGGTCATCAGGGCAACAACGATCGGTTGACTGATGGTTTGGCCACACCCAATGGGCAGGGCGACATTCTCCCAGGCCTGATCAACCAGGTCATCTGGCACGAAAAGATTGCGGGGGGTGCTCTCGAACACCTTCTGGAGGCGCATGTCGGTGACACCCTGACCGCGCAGTTCCATCAGAAGCCGGATCACGCCGGAATCTGTCATCACGCAAACACGGTCGAAAGCCGCTCCAACATGGGATCATGCGTCATATCAAGCGCGATGGGCGTCACGGAGATACGCCCCTCCAGCACAGCATGAAGGTCGGTCCCGGCCTGCGTTTCGCGAGCATCCATGCCCCAACCGCTGGTCCAGAAGTAATCGCGACCAAAGGGGTCGGTACGTTTCTCCGGCTTCAGATCGGCAAAGTTATGCTGACCCTGACGGCAGACCTCCACCCCGGCGACATCATCGGGCAGGACCGGCGGGAAGTTGACGTTCATCAAGACTCCGCGCTCCCATTCGGTCGAAAGCAACTTGCGCGCCACCTCCGCACCGTGTGCACGTGCGGTTTCCCACTGGATCGCTTCACCCTTGCGATACTCCTGACTGAACGCGATCGAACGCACGCCCAGCAACGTGCCTTCCATGGCCGCGGCCACGGTGCCTGAATAGGTGACGTCATCGGCAAGATTGGCCCCGCGATTGACGCCAGACAGGACCAGATCAACACCGCCATCAGCCATGACATGGCGAATGCCCATCATGACGCAGTCAGCAGGAGAACCATCAACACTGAACCTGCGTTCACCATAGCTGCGGAGACGCAGGGGATTGCCCAGCGAAATCGAATGGCCCTTTCCGCTCTGTTCGGTTGCGGGCGCAACGACCCAGACCTGATCAGAAAGCTCGGCAGCAATCGCTTCCAGGCAGGCAAGACCCGATGCCTCGATGCCGTCGTCGTTGGTCACGAGGATCCGGGGATTGGCCATTACGCTGCCTTTTCGATGCGGTTGAGGCCCTGCATGTAGGGGGCCAGGACATCAGGAATCAGGATCGAACCATCTTCCTGCTGATAGTTCTCCAGAATTGCGACCAGAGCACGGCCAACGGCAATGCCAGAGCCATTCAGGGTGTGGACGAAGCGGGTTTTCTTCTCACCCTTGGGGCGGCATCGCGCCCGCATACGCCGGGCCTGGAAGTCACCGCAATTCGAACAACTTGAAATCTCGCGATAGGCATCCTGTCCGGGCAGCCAGACTTCCAGATCATAGGTCCGGCGACCTGAGAACCCGATATCGCCCGCCGCCAGGTTCATGACCCGGTAAGGCAACTTCAGACGCTGCAGAATGGTTTCTGCGGCCGACGTCATGCGCTGGTGCTCTTCTTCGGACTGTTCAGGCGTGGTGATCGAAACCAGCTCGACCTTCCAGAACTGGTGCTGGCGGATCATACCCTTGGTATCGCGCCCGGCCGATCCGGCCTCGGAACGAAAGCAGGGCGTGAAGGCCGTCATGCGTTTGGGCAGACGCTCTTCCTCGACAATCTTCTCACGCACCAGGTTGGTCAGGGTCATCTCGGACGTGGGAATCAGGTAGCGCCCATCGGTGGTCTGAAACAGATCATCGGCGAACTTCGGAAGATTGCCGGTACCGTAAGCGACCTCTGGGCGCACCAGAAGCGGGGTCGAGACCTCAGTGTAACCAAACTCCTGTGTATGGACATCGAGCATGAACAGGGCGAGCGCCTTCTCGAGCCTGGCCAGTGCTCCGGTCAGTACGACAAAACGTGCACCGGAAAGTTCGGCGCCCAGGTCAAAGTCCATCAGGCCAAGATCAGTTCCCAGGTCGCTGTGATCTTTCGGCTGGAAGGCAAAGGTCGTCGGCTCGCCCCAACGACGGATTTCGACATTGTCGGCTTCATCGAGGCCTTCGGGCGCTTCGTCATCGACGCAATTTGGAATACCTGCCAACAAATCGTTCAGAACCTGAGCAATTGAGGTTTCGCGCTCCTCAAGACCCGTCATCTCCTCCTTCAGGCCAGCCACCTCTGCCATGGCCGCATCAGCGTCCTGGCCCTTGGCCTTTGCCTGGCCAATCTGCTTGGAAAGCTCATTGCGGCGCTGCTGGAGCTCCTGAATCGAGGTTTTTGCCTGACGTACTGAATGATCAAGTGCGAGGATTTCAGACGACTGCGCCTCAAGCCCGCGCTTGGCGCAGGCCGTATCGAAGGCTTCGGGATTTTCGCGTATCCAGACGATGTCGTGCATGAGACCTCTCCTTTCGGGCGGCCTGTATAAGACCCCCTAAGGGAGCGGTCCACAGGCAGCATCAATCAACGGGTGGGATTGAAGTCCGTCTCTTCGACATCAGACAGATCTTCGGAGGATTCCGCCGACGCCTCGGCGGTCTCTTCTTCCTCTTCCTCGGCACGCCGCGCAGCTTTCTTGCGCTCTGTGATCTGCGCACACCAGATCGAAATCTCGTAGAGCAGGATCATCGGCAAGGCGAGACCAAGCTGGCTGAAGGGATCGGGCGGCGTAATCACAGCTGCCAGTACAAACACCCCGACGATGGCGTATTTGCGTTTTTCTCTGAGACCAGCCGCGGTAACCACACCTGTGCGCGCCAACAGGGTAATGACCAACGGGAGCTGGAAACTGATGCCGAATGCGAACAGCAACTTCAGCAGCAGAGAGAAGTACTCACTGACCCGCACTTCCATATCGATCGGAAGGTTGTCAGGCCCCGCGTCCTGTTGAAATCCAAGGAAGAACTCAAGGGCAACCGGGAAGAAGGCGTAGTACACCATCGCTGCGCCCAGCGTGAAGAGCAGCGGAAAGACCAGCATGAAGGGCAGAACGACCTTCTTTTCCTTGCGATAGAGCCCCGGGCCTACAAAGGACCACAACTGGTACGCCAGAAACGGAAGCGAGATACAGAGCGACAGGAAGAAGGCGACTTTCACGTACGTGAGAAAGGCTTCCTGAGGACTGGTGAAGATGAAGCGGGGCCGTGTGCCGTCGTCAGCATCCAGATTACGCTCTTCGCCTTCAACGATTGTACCTTCAAGGCAGTCTTCGTCATTCTGTGCTGGCGCACTCTCGGAAAAGAAGTCGTTGATATCCCTGATGGTTCTATCGAGCCATGCATCATCGGCATCAGGGCTGCAATCGACGACCTGGTCGATCTGATAGGCGTCAAAAAGAGGGACGGCCAGGAAGTTGAAAACATCCTGGGAAAAATAGAAACACGGCAGAAATGCAAGCAGGATGACGATTGCACTGCGCACAAGGCGGCGGCGCAACTCAACCAGGTGCTCCAGCAACGGCAGCTTGGTATCGTCGATATCGTTAATCACGATGTGCTGGGGGCCTCAACCTTGGGTTTCTCTGCAGGCGCCGGCTGTTTCATCGCCGACGCAGATGGTGTTGCTACAGCCGGGGGCTCCGGCGTGGTGGGATCAACGGATGCATCATCGGCCTTGCCTGCATCCTCTGGCTTACCCTTCACCGCTTCGGAGGTCTCTTTCAGGTTCTTGCGCAGGTCGCTGTCGACGCCGGTCAGTTCCTTTTTCAAGGCACCGGTCGGATCAAGCGCACTCGCCATCGCCTTCTTGGCCTTCATGGGTGTCTGGACAGCATTCTTTACGCCTTCCAGATCAGCGTCCTTGGCATAATCGTCCAAGGTCCTCTGGAAATCGCGCGCCAGTTTACGTGCCTTGCCCGTCCAGATACCGACGGTCCGCAGCACCCTGGGAAGATCCTTGGGTCCAACAACGATCAGCAGCAAGCCGCCAATCACTGCCATCTCGAACCAGCCGATGTCCAACATGACGTAGTGCCTTTACCCCCTAGCGGGAGACGGTCTGATCCTTGGTGGCACTATTGTCCGCCGTGGTAGTTGTGGTGCTGCCCTCAATGGTGGGCGGCGTGTCCTCGACGGTCTTGGACGCTTCTTCGTCCTTCATGCCGCTCTTG
>Ga0055584_100008119_pt1 | contig 10289 bp, 7 predicted proteins | sample OSDHelmetaG_FD_58716 | JGI IMG/M metagenome (GOLD analysis project Ga0055584, IMG submission 58716) | Pelagic marine sediment microbial communities from the LTER site Helgoland, North Sea, for post-phytoplankton bloom and carbon turnover... | ecosystem: Environmental > Aquatic > Marine >...
GTGATGCAGGGTCTGATGGACCAGAAGAATCGCGTTGTTGACGACAATGCCGATCAGAATGACGAAGCCCAACATGGTCAGCATATCGAGTGGCTGATGCTGGAAGACGTTAAGTGCCAGCAAGCCCAGAACACCGCCTGCAGCAGCAACCGGCACGGAGATCATCACGATCAACGGGTGCAGGAAACTCTCAAACAACACGGCCATCACCAGATAGACAATGACGAGCGACACCAGGAGGTTGATGACCATGGCATCCCAGGTCTCGGTCAACTTGTCAGCTGTACCAGAAAGGCGGAGTTGCACACCGGGCGGCAACCCGGCATCGCGCATGATGTCGATGACCTCGGTCTGAATCAGGTCAATGCCGGTTTCGAGCGGTACGTCTGAAGGAAGATTCACGACCAGCGTGATCGTGCGGTTCTGCTCCAGCCGGCGAATCTCGATCGGCCCGTTGGTCACAATAATATCTGCCAACGAGGAGACCGGCACGATCAGACCATCACGTGTCACAACCGGAAGCTCACCAATGCCCTGGGTTTCAACGATATGTTTGTAGGGGCCTGTCAATGTGAGGTCGATTTCCTGGCCATCGAGGGAAATTTCCTTCACACGCAGGCCCGAATTGAAGGCATCAATCCCAATGGCCAATTCCTGCGCCGACAACCCGTTATCGGCCAGACGCATCCGGTCTGGAATGACTCTGACCTCAGGCACGCTGCCGGTAATGGACGGCTGCGCACGCACCTGAGTTTCATCGGAAGGCAGCAACGCATAGACACGCCGTTGCGCGTCGATCGCAACGGCCATCAGCGTTTCAAGCTGCGGACCGGATATGTTGAAGTCCACAGCGCGATTGCCACCAAGTCCCCGACCAAAGATGCTCGGCTGAGAAAAGTAGACCGACGCCCCAGGTTCCAGAAGAACAGGAGCACTCATAACAGCCTTCAAACCCTGGATATCATCGCCGTCCACAGCGGCCGCTCCAATCCAGGTCCACCCAGCACCAGAGCCGAAGTAGAACCGGTCAAAGATCGGTGTACCGTCTTCGTGAACGGGCAGGCCTTCCTCGTTCTCCGATTTCCAGTAGGGACGGGTAGCATCTTCAACACGGGTCGCAATTTCATCCATCGTGCCAAGATTGTAGCCGGACGGCGGTGTTACATAACCCGACAGGAAGTTGCGGTTGCCGTCTGGCAAATACTCAAGCTGGGGCAGGAACATGGCGGCAACCAGCAAAGCCGTTCCTGTAATACCAGCCACCGTTACCAGAGAACCCGTGCTGCTGCGTGCGACATAACGCGTAAAATTCTGGATCCATGAAGAAGTCGTTGAAGCCAGATTGTCCAGCGCTGCTAGCCGGTAGCGGCTCGTATCGTCGATCTTGGCAAACAGGCGCGCACACATGGCCGGAATCAGCGTGATGGCGACCAGCAGCGACAGCACGACCGAAACAGAAATGGCGACCGCGATATCGCGGAAGACCTGACCAGCTTCCATCTCCATGACCAGGATGGGGATGAAAACCATGACGGTCGTCAGGGCCGAGACCATGATCGCACCCCAGACCTGGCGCGCGCCCTCATAGGCCGCCTTCCGGGCAGGCATCCCCTGTTCGCGGAGCCGATAGATGTTCTCCAGCACGACAATCGCGGCATCGACCACCATGCCAACAGCGAAAGCCAGACCTGCCAGAGAGATCACGTTGATCGAACGGCCCAGCGCAGCCATGGCGACAAAGCTGCCGATCACCGAGACAGGAATGGCAATCGAGATGATCAGCGTTGCGCGCGGCGAACGCAGGAAGGCGAGCAAAACCAGCGCAGCCAGAACACCACCTACCCAGATGTTGTTGGTGACAAGGTCGATGGAGGCGTTGATGTAGGTTGTTTCATCATAGACCTGCACCAGTTCCAGGCCGGCATTGGGCAAGTCGAAGGCATTCAATTCGTCTACCGCTTCCCGGATACCATCCATCGTCGTGATGACATTAGCGCCGGGCTCCCGCATCGCGCGCATGCTGATTGCTTCAGCACCATTGAAACGGAACAGGATCTGCAAATCCTTATAGGCGTATTCAATCGTGGCAATATCGCCGACCGTGACACGCGCCAAACGTCCGCTGAGGGCGTCCTCAGTACTGACCACCACAACGTCACGAATGTCGTCTAATGACGCAAACTGACCCTCAGCCCGCACGGTATAGCGGCGTTTACCTTCATCCACGTAACCGGCTGTTGCGGTGCTGTCGGCAGCACGGAGCGCATCGATCACATCAGGTATAGTCAGGCCGAAGCGCGCCAGGGTTTCGGGATCCACTTCCACCCGCACTTCACGCTCGGCTCCGCCCCATCGCACGGCGTCGGCCACACCGGGCACACGTTTCAAGCGGTCTGCGACCACATCATCGATGAAGTCGGCATATTCATACATCGGACGCGTGTTGTCGGGCGTGGCGATGATGTTGAACCACGCAATTGGCGTATCTTCACTGGTGGCTGTATCCAGCTCTGGCTCATCGACTTCTTCAGGGTATCCCGAAACCCTGTCGAGGCGGTTGGAAACCAGCAGGAAGGCCTTGTCCATGTCGGTTCCGACCTGGAACTCCAGCGTAACCGCGCCCGCTCCGGATTTGGCGCGAGCAAGCATCTGGGTCATGCCCTCAATGCCCGCCAGAACCTCCTCCTGGGGCAGAATGATTTCGCGTTCAACTTCCGATGGTGAAGCACCCGGCCACCCGGTCTTGATCGTGATGATCGGACGATTGACGTTGGGCGTAAGCTGAATCGGAATGGTGTTGAGTGCAATCAGGCCAAACAGCAAAATCATCAGCACGGCTGCAATCACCGCAACCGGACGATTGATCGCCAGGCTGATCAAACCCTTCATGGCGTATAGCTCAAGCTGCTGCCCTCACTAAGGCCTTCGTTGCCGCGAACGACGGTCAGTTCGCCGACTCCAAGACCATTCAGGACCACTAACCGGTTGCCGATGGCACCACCAAGAGTCACCGCGCGTTCCTCGGCCATTCCAACACCAGCTGTCACATCCGCCTCCGCCACGACAAATACCGTCGTCTCGAGCCCGGAGCGTATCACGGCATCCTTGTGCACCGTGATCACGTCTGTTTGTGGCCCCGAAGGAATTCTCAATGTTACCGACTGTCCCTGGGCCAGTTCACCGGCAACCACTTCCCAGGCAGGCGTGAAACGCACGGGGCGGGTTCGGGCCTGGGGGTCTTCCGAAACGCCAACCGCGCGCACGAAAACCTCGCGGGACAGACCATTATCCAGCGTGACCTGAATAGCTGTGCCTTCTGTGAGGCCAGCGATTCGATTGGATGGAACATCAGCCTCGACCTCGACCCACGCGTCGTTCAACAGGTTGATTACCGGCTCGCCGACATTGAGGTAGGAGCCGACTTCAGTGTGGCGAAGCACGACAACGCCGTCATAGGGCGCCAGGATCGCCGCATCAGCCAATTCATCGTCTACCAGGGCAAGTTCTGCCTCGGCGCTCAACAATCTGGCCCTCGCTGCGGCCACACCCGCTTCAGCAATGGCGACCATTTGTTGACTGTCTTCGAATCGAGCCTGGGAGAAGGCCGCAGATTCGCTCAAACTGCTCATTCGCGTCAGTTCCTGCTCTGCGAGCGTCTGCTGGGCCCTGGCGACGCCCAAAAGAGCTTCAGCGCTGCGCACTTCCGCGCGCTTCAGATCTCCGGCAAGTTCCAGGCGGTCCGTCACCAGTTGGACCATAACCTGCCCGGTCGAGACCCGGTCACCCACTTCCACCAGAACATCAGCCACCGCTCCTTCAGTCTGGGCAGCAACTTCGCCGGCCTGACGGGAGACAAAGCGCCCGATCACTGCCGCGGTTTCGCTGATTGGTTCGGCAGACACGGCATCGACACCAACTGCAATGGCATCGTCCTGCGCCAATGCATTTGCTGGTGCAAACAGGGCCAGAAAGGCCACGAGAAAGCCGAGATGTCGTAGATTCATGGAGGTGTCGGTGTACACTCTGATGCAAGAAAAGTGGCCCATCAAACCTGACGGGCCACTACGTTAAACGTTCCAATCTGACGAACCCTACGCCGGGTTCGCAAAAAAATCAGGCTCTCAGCATCCATGACCACCCGCTTCTACACCCACAATGCCTGTCTGGACCACGATACCGGTGCCGGGCACCCTGAACGCATTGATCGTTTGCGCGCGGTTAACAGGGCCGTGGAGACAGGTTCTTTCGACGGTCTGGAGCATCATGAAGCCCCCAGGGCGACACGAGACCGACTGGAACTCATGCACCCGGCAGATCATGTTGAGGAGGTGCTTGCTGCGGTTCCACAGGAGGGACAGAGGCATCTGGATCCTGACACCGTTGTTTCCCCTGGCTCTGCTGAAGCTGCTCTGCGTGCCGCAGGTGCCTTGGTCGACGCTGTGGACGCTGTGGTCACCGGCAAAGCCGACAATGCCTTTTGTGCCGTGCGGCCGCCAGGTCACCATGCTGAACCAACACGGGCCATGGGCTTTTGCCTGTTCAATTCGGTTGCCATAGGGGCTGAACATGCCCGACAGGCGCATGGGTTAGCGCGGGCTGCCGTGGTTGATTTTGATGTTCACCATGGTAATGGCACACAAGCGATGTTCTGGGACGATGAAGGCCTGTTTTATGGCTCCACACATCAGTTTCCGCACTACCCCGGAACAGGCCGGCCCGACGAAACCGGACGCCATGGCAACATCGCCAATGCGCCCCTTGCTCCAGGCACCGGCAGCGAAACCTTCCGAAAGGCCTTTGACGAAATTGTTTTGCCCGCTCTTCATGACTTTCGCCCTGAAATCGTCTTCATTTCGGCGGGTTTTGACGCTCATGAGCGTGATCCACTCGCCCAGATCAATCTTCATGAGGAAGATTACGCATGGGCAACCGACAGGCTTGCGGAAATTGCCCGGGATCACGCCGGCGGGCGCGTTGTTTCCGTGCTCGAAGGCGGTTATGACCTCATGGCGCTGGGCTCCAGCGCTGCAGTACATATCGAACGTTTGATGGCGGCAGGCAACGGAGACAAGACATGACCAAGGCAGCAGGTCACGATGACATCAAGAAGATGAGCTTCGAAGAGGCTCTGGCCGAGCTTGAGACTATCGTGGAACGTCTCGAAGGCGGGCAAGCCAAACTGGATGACGCCATCGGTGCTTATGAACGCGGCGCCGCCCTGAAACAGCATTGCGAGACCAAGTTGCGCGAGGCTCAGGACAAGGTCGAAAAGATCCGCCTGGGCGCTGACGGCAGCGTCAGTGCAGAGCCCGCGGAAATCGAATGAATCACGCTTCGACCCACCAGACGACCGATATCACACAGGTTCTGGGCGAAAATGCCTCGCGCGTCGAAGCCATGCTCGACCGCCTCCTGCCCGATGGCGGCGGACCCGAGAAGCCTTTGCTGGATGCCATGCGTTATGCCTGCCTGAACGGCGGCAAGCGCCTGCGCCCCTATCTGACGGTTGCAACCGCACGCCTGTTTGGGGTTTCAGAGGAGCAGGCCTTCCGCGCCGCTGCCGCAGTGGAAATGCTTCATTGCTATTCGCTGGTCCATGACGACCTGCCCGCAATGGACGATGACGAACTGCGCCGTGGCCGCCCGACTTGCCATATCGCCTTTGACGAGGCTACCGCGATTCTGGCTGGCGATGCCTTGCTTACGCTTGCCTTCGACATCCTGGCCGACCCCGCGACCCATGACGACGCGGCCGTCCGGATCGAACTGGTGCGTGGTCTGACAGAGGCCGCAGGGGCCCATGGCATGGTCGCGGGCCAGATGATCGATCTTGCCGTGGAACACCGTCAGGTCGATGTGGCGACGGTCGAACGCCTGCAGGCACTCAAAACCGGCGCATTGATTACCTACTCTGCCGAAGCAGGCGCCATTCTGGGTGAGGCAGACCCGGATGCGCGCGAGAGCATTCTGGCGTATGGTCGTGATGTCGGATTTGCCTTCCAGATTGTCGATGACCTGCTCGACGAGGAAGGCGATGAGGCTGCCATGGGGAAAGCTGTCGGCAAAGATGCCGCAGCCGGCAAGGCAACTCTGGTCGGTGTGCTGGGCAAGGATGCAGCACGCCAGAAAGCGGATCGTTTGGCCGAACGTGCCGTTGAATCTCTGGAAGCGTTCGGTGATTCCGCCGGTGCGCTCCGTGACGTGGCGCGTTTTGTCGTCACACGCCGAACGTGATCCAAGGAGCGACGTTATCGTGACCATTTCCAACGCCACCCCACTTCTCGATCGCATCGACGTTCCAGAGGACACACGTGACCTCTCGATCCCGGAGTTGCGGCAGCTGGCCGATGAGGTCCGCCATGAAATGATCGACGCGGTCTCCCAGACCGGCGGTCACCTGGGCGCCGGACTGGGTGTCGTCGAACTGACCGTTGCCATCCATCATGTCTTCGACACCCCCCATGACCGCCTGATCTGGGACGTCGGCCACCAGTGCTATCCTCACAAGATCCTGACCGGACGCCGTGACCGTATCCGCACCCTGCGCCAGAAAGACGGCCTGAGCGGTTTCACAAAACGTGCAGAAAGTGAATACGATCCCTTTGGTGCTGCGCACAGTTCCACATCGATCTCAGCCGGCCTGGGCATGGCCGTAGCGCGCGATTTGAAGAAAGAACGACGCGAGGTGATCTGCGTTATCGGTGACGGCGCCATGTCGGCCGGCATGGCTTATGAGGCCATGAACAATGCCGGCGCACGCGACACCCGACTGATCGTCATTCTGAACGACAATGACATGTCGATTGCACCGCCCGTTGGTGCCATGAGCGCTTACCTCGCTCGGGTGCTGTCATCAGACACCTATCGCTCGGCACGCCATGTTGCCAAAGACATTGCTTCAAGGTTCCCAAAAACCCTGGAAACCACCGCCAAACGTTTCGAGGAATACGCCCGCGGCATCATGACCGGCGGCACGTTGTTCGAGGAACTGGGCTTCTATTACATCGGCCCGATCGATGGTCATAATCTTGAGCATCTGATTCCGATCCTGAAAAACCTTCGCGAGACTGATCAGGATCGTCCGGTTCTGATCCACTGCGTCACGCAAAAGGGCAAAGGCTACGAACCTGCCGAGCAGTCCGCCGACAAGTATCACGGCGTAAGCAAGTTCGATGTCATCACCGGAACACAAGCCAAAGCTGCTGCAAAGGCGCCGAGCTACACGTCGGTTTTTGCCAAGGCGTTGATTGCCGAGGCTGATGCAGACGAGACCATCTGCACGATCACGGCAGCCATGCCGTCAGGCACAGGTGTCGACAAATTCGCCGACAAGTACCCCGATCGCGCCTTCGATGTCGGCCTGGCAGAGCAACATGGCGTCACCTTTGCAGCAGGCCTTGCATCAGAAGGCTATCGACCCTTTGCCGCGATCTATTCGACCTTCCTGCAGCGTGCCTATGACCAGATCGTGCACGATGTCGCAATCCAGCGCCTGCCGGTCCGTTTCGGCATTGATCGCGCCGGCCTTGTTGGTGCAGATGGTCCGACCCATGCGGGTGCATTTGATGTCGCCTACCTTGCCTCCCTGCCCGGCTTCGTCACCATGGCAGCCGCCGACGAGCTTGACCTCATGAACATGGTAGCAACCGCGGCCCAGATCGACGATCGACCTTCTGCCGTGCGTTACCCTCGCGGTGAAGGCGTAGGGTTGGAGCTTCCCGAGCGTGGAACCCCCATCGAGATTGGAAGGGGACGTATTATGCGCGAAGGAACCACGATTGCATTGTTGTCATTTGGTGCGCGTTTGCAGGAATGCATGAAGGCCGCCGATGAACTGGCGACACGCGGGCTTTCCACCACGGTTGCAGACGCACGTTTCTGCACGCCGCTGGACACCGACCTGGTTGACCGTTTGGCACGCGAACACGAAGTGCTGATTACGATCGAGGAAGGTTCCATCGGCGGGTTTTCGGCCCATGTTCTGGACCACCTGGCACGCAGCGGTGCGCTCGACAACGGCATCAAGATCCGGCCTATGACGCTTCCTGACACATTCATCAATCAGGCCAAGCCTGAGGAAATGTATGACGAGGCGGAGCTGAACGCGCCGCATATTGTCGCCACGGCGCTTTCTGCCCTGGGACGCGACGCTTCGGAAACGCCGGCGCGCGCCTGAGCGGGAGATTGCCATGCGGATGTTCTCCCTTGCCGGCGCTCTGATCGTCGGCTTGCTGACTGTTTCTGCCACACAGGCAAAACTCCACGCCGAAGACGGCATCTTCAATCTCTCCGAGGTCGATTGCCTGACACTCAACATGTACTGGGAAGCACGTGGCACGGGCGAGACCGGCCTGCGCGCCGTTGCCCATGTCACCATAAACCGGGTGAAAAGCAGCCTGTTTCCTGACTCGATCTGTGACGTCGTCGCACAGGGTGGCCAAAACGCTGCTGGAGGAGCCTGTCAGTTCAGCTGGTGGTGCGATGGCCAGGACGATTGGCCCTATGACATGCGTATGTGGCGGGCAGCACACAGCATTGCACGCAACGTCATGCTAGGCCGCGACGACGACCCCACCAGCAATGCGCTCTGGTACCACGCCGATTACGTCGATCCCTATTGGGCCTCATCGTATGAACAGACTGTGCAGATCGGCGCACATATCTTTTACCGATAGCATCGTGGCAAATCCCAAGCGCCTTCGTATCGATCAGTTGCTTGTAGCGAACGGGCAAGCAGAGAGTCGAACAAGAGCCCAGGCACTGATCATGGCCGGCGTGGTTTATGTGGGCGAAGCCCGTATCGACAAGCCGGGCCATCAAGTGCCATCCGACACGGAGCTGACCGTACGCGGTCGTGATCACCCCTGGGTCTCACGCGGTGGCCTCAAACTTGACCAGGCACTGGAACACTTCGGCATCGACGTCACTGGCCAGACTGCGCTTGATCTTGGCGCATCGACCGGCGGCTTTACCGATGTTCTTCTGTCGCGGGGCGCTGGCCATGTTTGTGCCATTGATGTTGGCCAAGGCCAGCTCGCCTGGCGTCTGCGCCAGGACGAACGTGTGACCGTGATGGAAAAGACCAATGTGCGCGCGCTCGAGTCCGACGCATTGCCAGACAATCCAACTGTGCTCGTCGCAGATCTCTCTTTCATCTCGTTGAAAGTAGCGCTTCCTCCGGCTCTGAAGCTGGCGGCATCAGGCGCGCACCTCATCGCGCTCGTGAAGCCGCAGTTCGAGGCCGGCAAGGAACAGGTCGGTAAGGGCGGAATCGTGCGCGACTCAGCAGTTCACAACGCCGTTTGCGAAGAGATCAGCCTGTGGCTCTCCAGGGAGATGGGCTGGACCGTCCTGGGACTCACCGACAGCCCCGTCACCGGTGCCGGCGGCAACCGCGAATTCCTGATCGCTGCGCAGAAACCCTGATCGTCAGGGTTTAACCGGCCCGGCCTTCTGGTTATCGCTGTGCATCAACAGCACCGAAATCAGAATCAACAGGATCGAGACGACCACGATGATCGTGCCAATGGCGTTGATCTCCGGGGTGATGCCACGACGGATGACCGACCAGATATACATCGGCAACGTATTGTCGCGCCCGGTCAGGAAAAACGTCACGGGAAGTTCATCGAACGACAGCGTGAACGAAATCATGGCCGAGCCGATGATGGCCGCACGGATGTTGGGCAGCGTCACGAACCAGAAGGTTTTCAGCGGTGTCGCTCCGAGATCAGCCGAGGCCTCCTCGATACGCCGGTCAAACCGTTGCAGGCGCGCAAAGACATTTGTGACCACGATGGCAGTCAACGCTGTGCCGTGACCAATGATAACCGTCCAGATCGTGAGCTGGATATCGACTGACCGGAAGAAGGTCAGCATGGAAACGCCCGTAATCAGACCTGGCAGCGTGATCGGAAGAATGACCAGACGGCGGAACACCGTTTTGCCCGGAAAGTCGTATCGGTCGAGCGCAAGCGCTGTGGGAATACCGATCGCCAGACAGATCACGACCGCAGCCGACCCCACCAGCACGGAGTTCCAGACAGCGGTCATCAGATCGTTGTTGGAAAGCGCCTTCACATACCAATCGAGGGTGAAACTCTCGAGCGGCAGTCGTGTGATCGAACTGGAATTGAAGCTGAAGATGATCAGCGTGATGATGGGCAGGTAAAGGAACGCCAGCACACACGTCGCCGCAACGCCAAGGCCGGTCGTTCCCATATCCATGGGTCGTTTGCGCAAGCCCACACCGTTCATACTAGTAACAGCCATGATGCTCTCCCCTAACC
>Ga0055584_100008122_pt1 | contig 10288 bp, 11 predicted proteins | sample OSDHelmetaG_FD_58716 | JGI IMG/M metagenome (GOLD analysis project Ga0055584, IMG submission 58716) | Pelagic marine sediment microbial communities from the LTER site Helgoland, North Sea, for post-phytoplankton bloom and carbon turnover... | ecosystem: Environmental > Aquatic > Marine >...
CGACAACTCCCCACGCCGCTCGCTTCACGCTACTGTCCGCGCCGCGACGCGCCGGGCACCCGGGACTTCCCCCGGACTCTGGGCGCATCGGGCCGACGTCGAAGACATCGCTTGACAGTCTTCGGCATCTTCATATAGTTCGCGTCCGCTCCGCGGCAACGGCCCGTGGGACGCAGGAGATTCCAGCGATGTACGCGGTGATTCAGGCCGGCGGCCGACAGTACAAGGTGTCCCCCGGTGACACGATCCAGGTCGATTTCTTCGAGGCCCCCGTGGGCGCCGAAGTCACGTTCGACCGCGTTCTGATGACGGGCGGCGACGCCTCTGCGATCGGGCGTCCCTTCGTGGACGGCGTCTCGGTCAAGGGGACGGTCAAGGCCCAGGGCCGTGGCCCGAAGCTCATCATCTTCAAGAAGCGGCGTCGCCACGCCAACAGCCAGACGACCCGCGGGTTCCGTTCGAAGGTTACTTCGGTCGAAATCTCCGCGATCAACGCCTGAGGAGACGAAACCATGGCTCACAAAAAGGGACAGGGTTCGACCCGCAACGGTCGCGACTCCATCGGCAAGCGCCTCGGCCCCAAGATGGGGGACGGTCAGGTCTGCATCGCCGGCAACATCCTCATGCGCCAGCGCGGCACCACCTTCCACCCCGGCGTCAACGTCGGTTTGGGCAGTGACTACACGCTGTTTGCGCTGACCGACGGCAACGTCAAGTACGGCCACGACAAGTACGGTCGCAAGACGGTCAGCGTCGTCGCCGAAGCCTGACGGCACCCCAGATTCAACCCCGGCGCGCCGGGCGGTTCGTCCGCTCGGCGCGTTGGTGCGTTCTGGTGGCGGGCTTCCCTCAACGGCTTGCTGACCCCACGGTGGTTCCATGAAGTTCCTCGACGAGGTTCGCGTTCAGGCCACCGCCGGAGACGGCGGGCACGGCGCCCGCACGTTCCGCCGGGAGAAGTTCGTTCCGCGCGGCGGCCCGTCGGGCGGCGACGGCGGGCGCGGTGGACACGTGGTGTTCGAGGCGTCGGAGCAGCTCAACACGCTGCTGCCGCTTCGCTTTGCGCCCATCGTGAAGGCGAAGCGCGGCGGGCACGGGGACCGGGCCAACAAGAACGGGCGGGCCGCGCCGGACCGCATCATCCAGGTGCCCGTGGGCACGATGATCACGGACATCAAGACTGGGGAGGTCGTCGCCGACCTCTCCGAGGCCGGGCAGTCGACCGTCGTCTGCCGCGGCGGCAACGGCGGCAAGGGCAACTCGCACTTCAAGACGTCGACGGACCGCGCGCCGAACACGGCCGAGGACGGGCACCCCGGGGAGTACCGGGAGCTGCAGCTGGAGCTGAAGCTGCTCGCCGACGTCGGGCTGGTCGGCTTCCCCAATGCCGGCAAGTCGACGCTGATCTCCGCCCTGTCGGCGGCCAAGCCCAAGGTGGCGGCCTACCCCTTCACGACGCTGGAGCCCAGCCTCGGCGTCGTGCGCATCCCCGACACCTACAACAGCTTCGTCATGGCCGACATCCCGGGCCTGATCGAAGGCGCCGCCGACGGCGTGGGCCTGGGCCACCAGTTCCTGCGGCACGTCGAGCGCTGCAAGCTGATGCTCCACCTCGTCTCCCTCGACCCGCTTGAGGATGAAGTCTCCGGCCCGCCCGAAGAGCGCTTTGCTAAGATCGAAGTCGAGCTTGCGAAGTACGACCCCGCGCTCGCCGATCGTCCCCGACACATCTTGTTGTCGAAGGCCGACCTCGCTCCGCCTGAACGGCGAGAAGAGGTCGTCGCGGCGTTCCAGGAACAGGGTGTGCCCGTGACCATCGCCAGCGCCGTGACCGGGGAGGGCAGCCGCGAGCTGATCTTCGCGCTCGCCGCGGCGCTCAAGGCGGCCGGAGCAGACTCCTGAGCCCCCGGCCCCTGCTGCTTGCGGCCCTTCTGCTGGCCGGCTGTACCCGACCCGACGTCGTCGACGCCCTTCCCCCCGGCACCGAAGAGGCGCGGTGGGAGCAGCCGCCGCCGATGTCCCCGGGCACCGTGCGGGCCCTGGGCAGCCACGTCTGGGAAGCGAGCCTCGATCGGCGCGGCGACCGCAGCGGCAAGTTCGGCTCCAAGGAGGTCGTCGGTCGGCTCGTGTGGGCCGAACTGGACCTCTACGAGTACCAGCAGATCGAGGGCGGCAGCCTGGCACTCGAGGAGCGGCAGATCGACAACGACCGCTACCGGCGCACGTCGGCCGGAGCCCCCTGGCAGCTGAGCCGGGCGGCGTCGGGCGACAGCACGGTGCTCATGAAGCCGCTGAGCCTCTGGAACGAAGCGCTGCGGCCCCTGGGCGAGCAGGTCGCGTGGACGCGGCAGGACGACACGACGGTCGAGGGTCGCCCGGCTCGGGTCTACAAGCTGCAGATGGCACCGCTGACGGCCACGGACTCGGCCAGCAGCCCCGCCGACGCTGCCCGGCGCAAGGGCTTGTCGATGATCCCCCTCGCCGTCGAAGGGATCGCCTACATCGACGACGAGACGGGCAACCGGCTGCTCGCCGAACTCGAAATCCGGTTCGTTCCCCGGGTCGTCGCCGACCGCGCCGACCCGCTGGACGAGGTCCTCGTCACGTACCGGGAGAGTCGTTCGATCACGCCGCTGCCTCCCGACATCGTCGAGCCGGACCCCGAGACGGTCCGCGTCCGCGGCGACATCTCCGACCGGGCGAAGAACCCGTACCCGAAACCGACACGCCCGGGAGAGCGCCGGTGACCACCAACGACACACAGGGCGATTCGCCCCAGGCCGCCGCACCCGGGGGGGACGCGGCGGAGCGTCCGGGCGACCGGACAGGAGGAGAGGTTCCCATCGACACGCTAGATCTCGCCCAGGCTTTCGCCCAGGTACTGCTCGACAACAAGGGGGCCGAGCCGGTCCTGTTGTCCGTCGGCGACCTGGTGTCCTACGCCGACTACCTGCTGCTGGTCACCGCGACCAGCCGCCCCCACACCCACGCCCTCGCCGATGCTTTGCGCAAGAAGGGCCGCGAGCTCGGCTCGTCGCTCATCTCCACCGAAGGCGTCGACGCCGGCAACTGGGCGCTCATCGACTTCGGCGACGTGGTCGTGCACGTGTTCCAGCAAGCGGAGCGCGGCTACTACGACCTCGAGGACCTGTGGATCGAGGCCGAGCGCGTCGAGATCCCCGGCGCCGACGCCGCCTCGTCGCATCCGTTCGCGGTCTAGACCCCACCGGCTGTGCGCACCGTGGTGCTCGCCGTCGGGCGGGTGAAGGACGGGCACATCGCCGCGCTCTGCGCGGACTTCTTGAAGAGGGCGTCGCGGCTCGCGCCGACGGAGCTGGTCGAGGTGAAGGACGCCAAAGGCCGCGATCCGGCTGAGGCGCGCCGCGTCGAGGGGGAGCGGCTGCTCGCCCGCATCGACCCCCGGGCGCGGGTCGTGCTGCTCGACGAGGGCGGGCGGGACCTGACCTCGGTCCAGTTGGCCGAGGAACTGCGCGAGCGCGCCGACGGCGGCTGCAAGGAACTGGTGTTCGTGGTCGGCGGCCCCTGGGGTCACGCCGAAGCCGTGCGGGCCCGCGCCAACGCTACGTTGCGGCTCGGGGCGGTCACCCTCACGCACGAGCTCGCGCGGCTCGTCCTGCTCGAGCAGGTGTACCGCGCATGGACCATCCAGCGGGGACTCCCCTACCATCACGTGTGAGGAGGAGACATGGGGTGGTTCGGTGAGCTTGGGCAGTCCCTGACGGCGTTGCTGGTGCCCGAGTCCTGCGCGTCGTGCGGGGGCTCGCTGAAGCGGGCCGACGACGGACGCCCCTGCACCAGCTGCCGCACCCGGTTCAAGTCCCTGGCGACGCCCTGGTGCGACGTCTGCATGGAGCCGTTGGATCAGTCCTCGTACATGAGCCACGACGGTCGGTGCCGGAGGTGCTCCCGCGGGCGGGCCTTCGGTTCGGTGCGCGCGTACGGGCCGTTCGATGGGCTGCTCAAGGAGCTGGTCTCTCGGCTCAAGTACAGCGGCGAACAAGCCCTGGCCCGGCCCCTGGGCCACCTCGTGCTGGAGGCGGGGCGCACCCACTACTCCCTCGCCGAGTACGAGGCCGTCATTCCGGTCCCCCTGCACCGCGACCGCCTGGCGGAGCGCGGCTTCAATCAGGCCTACCTCCTGGCGCGGCCCCTCGCCGACGCCGCAAAGATCCCCATCGTGCAAGCTCTGCAGCGCCCGATCCCGACGGCGTCGCAGGTCTCGCTCGAGGGCGACGCTCGCGCATCGAACGTCCGCGAGGCGTTCTCCCTGCACCCGAAACACCGCTCCTCCATCAAGAGCCGCGCCGTGCTGCTCGTCGACGACGTGCTCACGACGGGCGCGACCGCGGAGGCCTGCGCCAACACCCTGTTGTCGGGAGGCGCCGACCGGGTCGACATCCTCGTCCTCGCCCGCACGCCCTGACCGCGATCGGTACAATCAGCAGCCCCGCGTCGCACGCGGGCCCGGAGCCCTCGCCGCATGCCCTACGCGATCGGAATCGACCTCGGCACGTCCAACTCAGTGGTCACCGTGCTGCGCGACGGGCAGCCGATCGTCATCGCTGATGAGGAGGGCAATCGAACCCACCCGTCGGTGGTGTCCTTCGGCCACGGCCAGGCCGTCATGGTGGGCCACCGGGCCGTGCGCCAGATGGTCTTCAACCCCCAGGGGACCGTCTACTCCGCCAAGCGCCTGATCGGCCGGGCCATGGAGTCCGAAGAGGTCCGCCGCGCGCAGGACCTCGTCCCCTACGAGATCGTCGAGGGCCCTCATCGGGACCCGCGAATTCGCGTGTTCGACCGCGTCTACGCCTTGCAGGAGATCAGCGCGCACGTGCTGCGCTACCTCAAGCAGATGGCCGAGTCGTACCTCGGTGAGCCCATCGAGCACGCCGTCGTCACGGTCCCGGCCTACTTCAACGACAACCAGCGCCAGGCCACGCGCGACGCCGGCCGCATCGCGGGCCTCGAGATCCTGCGGATCATCAACGAGCCGACGGCCGCCGCGTTGGCCTACGGCCTGGGCCAGGCCAAGGACGAGTACGTCGCGGTCTACGACCTCGGCGGCGGCACCTTCGACATCTCGGTGCTGCACATCATGGGCGACGTGTTCGAGGTGGTCTCCACCGCCGGCGACACGTACCTGGGCGGCGACGACTTCGACGCCGTGCTGGTCGACTACCTGATGAAGCAGCTCTCGCCGGCGGACCAGACCGCGGTCCGGCGGTCGCCGGCGGCGCGGCTGAAGTTCAAGCGCGCCGCGGAGATCGCGAAGATCGACCTGTCGTCCAACGAGTCCACGGAGATCGTCATCGACGACGTGCTCAAGGACGCCCGGGGGTACGAGAAGGCGTTCCACAGCAGCCTCAACCGGATCCAGTTCAACCAGCTCGTGTTCCCGTTGGTGAAGCGGACCTTCGCGGTCTGCGACGAGGCCCTGACGGCGGCGAACCTGGAGCCCCGCGACATCGCGGCGGTGGTGCTCGTCGGCGGCATGACGCGGTCGCAGATCATCCAGGAAGCGGTCGAGAACTACTTCGGCCGCTCGCCCGAGGGCGGGGTCAACCCCGACGAAGTCGTCTCGGTCGGCGCCGGCATCCAGGCCGAGAACCTCATGTCGCGGCTGCGCGGCGAGCAGGGCCAGAGCAGCTCGCTGCTCATCGACGTCACGCCCCAGAGCCTGGGCGTGGGCATGGTCGGCGGGTTCGTCGAGCGCGTCATCGAGCGGAACACGGCGCTGCCCTGCAGCGAGGAGAAGGCGTTCACGACGTCGGTCGACGACCAGACGGAAGTGAAGATCGAGGTCTATCAGGGCGAGTCCCGAATGGCCGTCGACAACGAGAAGCTGGGCGAGTTCATCCTGCATGGGCTGCGGCCTGCGGCCCGGGGTGAGGTCAAGATCAAGGTGGCGTTCGACATCGACTCCAATGGTATTGTCGACGTCGGGGCAGAAGACATGGACACCGGCCAGGCCGCGTCGATCCGGTTGGAAGCCAGCACGGGAATGACCGAGGACGAAGTCCAGGATCTGGCCTTCGACAACCTCGACTTCTAGGGCTTTTCAGGCCGGGCGTCCTGACCGGACGCCGGAGAACGCATGGACATCGACTTCAAGAAGCGCATCGAGATCGAAGCCCTGGGCCGCGTCATCGACGGCCTCGATCACTACACGGTCCTCAAGCTCAAGCCCGGCGCGCCCATGCCGCAGGTCGAGCGTGCCTACGCCGCTCAGAGCAAGGAGTTCCACCCGGACCGCTTCTTCGGCGTGCGCGACCCGAAGTTCATGAAGCAGGTCACGGCCATCTTCAAGAAGGTCAACGAGGCCTACCAGGTGCTCCACGACCCCGAGCTCAAGAAGCTCTACGACGAGAAGATGGGGTACCGGTCGGCCAAGGGTGCCGACCCCGCCACGAGCACCGGCCGCCACAAGCGGATCGGTGGCAGCGGCGGTGGCTCGATCAGCAAGGCTGCGCTGGAGGCCGAGAAGGCCGCCATGGACGCCGACGAGGTCGTGACGGACAAGCGAGCCCGCAAGTACTGGGACCTCGCTCAGATCGCGAAGATGAACGAGGACTGGAACGGCGTCGTCATGAACACGCAGTTCGCGCTCAGCTACGAGACGGAGAACCCCGTCCTCAAGGCCGAGCTCGAAAAGGCGAAGGTCAAGATGAACACCAAGAAGAAGAAGAACCAGAACCCTTATAAAATCAAGATCGTCTGACCGTCAGCGCGCGGCTGTGAAGACCGCGGCGGTCTGAGCCCCCAGGTGGGCTGACCGCCCACGGACTTCGGCGGGCCCGCTCGCCAGCCTCAAGGTCCAGGTGCCATCGGGGAGCGACCAGAGGGTCGGCTCCTCGTTTGCGTTGAGCAGCACGAGCACCGGTTCGGCGCCGGCGAGGCGCAGGCCCAGGGCCTTTCGATCGCGGTCGGACCAGTCGGACCCGGTCAGGGGGCCGGCGGGGCCGAGCCAGACGGCGTCGGGGTCTTCGGGCGGCTCGCCGGTGAGGTGTTCGCCGAGGCGCAACGGCGGCAGCGCGCGGCGCAAGGCGAAGGCCTGCTGCGTGAACTCCTGCATGGCGTCGGCCCAGGAGCCCTCGCCCCAATCCAACTCGACCCGCTCGTCGGCGTGGCAGTACGCGTTGTTGTTCCCGCGTTGGGTCCGGCCCCGCTCGTCGCCGTGGCTGAGCAGCGGCACCCCCCGGGCGCAGGCGAGGGTCAGGAGCAGGCTGCGGGCGAGCCGCTGGCGCTGCCCGAGCGTCTCGTCGCCGACGTCGTCGCCTTCGCCCCCCCAGGCGCGCTGGTGCTCGAAGTTGCGGCCGTCGCGGTTGGCCTCGCCGTTGGCGTGGTTGCGCTTGCGGCTGTAGCTGAGCAGGTCCCGCAGGGTGAACCCGTCGTGGCAGGCGATGAAGTTGACGCTGGCCAGGGGGCCGCGGCCGGCGAAGAGGTCCTGGCTGCCGGCGAGGCGCGTCGCCAACGCTGGGACCGCCCCGCGCTCGCCCTGCCAGAAGCGCCGGACGACGTCCCGGAAGTCGCCGTTCCACTCGGCCCAGCCGGGGCCGAAGTGGCCCAGCTGGTAGCCCCCGGGCCCGATGTCCCAAGGCTCGGCGATGAGCTTCACGCCCGCCAACACGGGGTCCTGCTCGACGGCCGCGAAGAAGGCGGCGCCGGGGTCGAAGCAGCCATCGACTCGAGCCAGCGCCGGCGCGAGGTCGAAGCGGAAGCCGTCGACGCCCAGGCCCTGCACCCACCAGCGAAGGGAGTCCATGACCAGCTGCAAGACCCGCGGGTGCTGCAGGTCGAGCGTGTTGCCGCACCCGGTGAAGTCGACCGGCCCGTCGTCGTTGGACGCGTAATAGCTGGCGCCATCGAGGCCGCGCAGCGACACCAGCGGCCCGCCGACGCGGCCTTCGGGGGTGTGGTTGAAGACCACGTCGATCAGGACCTCGATGCCCGCCCGGTGCAGCTCCCGAACCATCGTGCGGAACTCCCGCACCGACTCGCCGGGCCCGCCCGCGGCGAAGCGCGAGTCGGGGGCGAACCACCCGATCGTCCCGTAGCCCCAGGCGTTGACGAGGCCTTGCTCGACGAGGTGCTGTTCGTTCCAGGCCTGCATGGGCGGCAGCAGCTCGATGGCCGTGACCCCCAGCGCCTGGAGGTGCTCGATCACCGCGGGCTGCGCCAGCCCCAGCCAGGTGCCCCGCAGCTGCTCGGGCACGTCGGCGTGGCCCGCGGTCACGGCGCGGACCTGGGCTTCGTAGATCACCGTGTCGGCCCACGGGGTGCGCGGCGGGGCCACCCCCTGCCAGTCGAACGCGTCGTCGACGACGAGGCCGCGCGGCTTGTGGGCGGCGTCGTCGGTCGGGTCGGGGGTGCCCTGGCCGCCTTCGCACGCCCGGTGCCACCCCGACGGCCCGGCGATCGCTCGGGCGTAGGGGTCCACAAGCAGCTTGGCGGGGTTGTGGAACCGACCGGTGGGGGGGTGCCAGGGTCCGTCGGCTCGGTAGCCGTAGGACGTCCCCACCCCAGCCCCCGCCACGTGCACGGTCCAGCAGCCGCGGGGCCCGCGCGCCATCGCGATGCGCCGCTCGACATCATCGAACAGGCAAAGCCAGACCTGCGACGCGTGGGCGGCGAAGACCGAAAACGTGGCGCCGGCGTCGTCGAGGCGGACCCCGAGCGGCCCCGGCCGCAGGGGGCCGTGGGGGACTCTCAGAGCGTGTTCAGTGCCAGTGGACCCAGCCCCGGCTGCGCAGCTTGCCGAGCTCCAGCCAGAAGGCGGCGGTGGACAGGCCCAGGGACGCCGCGCGCACCTGCAGGAGGTTCGACTGGCCGTCGATGACGCCCAGGATCGCGGCCTGGGGCTCCGACGCGACGGCCGCGAGCTTGTCCAGGGAGTGGCTGAGCGACGGGATCTTGTCTGGTGTGGCCCCGGGGCAGTGCTTCTGCATCAGCCGGCGCACGCCGTACTCGAGCCAGGTCTGGACGTTGGAGTCGCCGGGCGCTCCCTTGTCGACCTGCTCCAGCAGCTCGACGGCAGCCTCGTCCTGGCCGGCCGTCATCATGTCCCGGGCGCGCGCCACGCCCTCTTCGGGCGACACCCGGGCGACCTTCGGCGGGGCCTGGGCGAACGCGGCGCCGGCCGCCGGCTGCAGGTTGATCATCGGCCCGTCAGCGGGAATGCCCGGGGCCGGCGCGCTGCGAGGCGGCGCCCCGGGGGCGGGGGCGGCGTTCCGGGCGGCTCGGGCGGCAGCCACCTGCTCGTCGGACAGCGCCGAGAAGTCCCAGCCCGTCGCCGGGTCGAACAGGTGCGACGGGCCGGACAGGTACTCGTGGGGCTCGGCGGCCACGGGTCGCTCCGCGGGGCCCGCGTCCAGGGACCAGAACTCCTCGTCGGCGGCGGGCGGGCCTTCGGCCTCGATGGTCTGGCGCGGCGGGGGCGGTGCGGTGGGGCGCGGCGGCCGGGTCGTCGGGGGCTTGAAGCGGTCGGCTTCGACGAACTTCTTCGCTTCGGGCAGAACGCCGAGGCGGTTGAGGGTGTTCGTGCCCGGGGCGCGATCGGGGGTGGAGACGGCCTGAACCCGTGGTTGGCTGGTCAACGTCGGCTTCTTGACGCCCTCCCACGGGGCGAACGAATCACCGGAGTCGTTGCCGGGAGATCGATGGATGGTCTTGGGCTTCATGGTCACGCTTCCGAAGAATCTAAGACTAGCCAACAGCCTGTGGCTGAATCCACCCCGCTGACAGACGGATCGCTCAGGTCCCCAACCCGAACACAAGCGGCCAGTCGACGGCCCCGATGCAGAAGTCCGCCGTCGAGCGCCCGGACAGCGGATCGCTCGCCCCCTCCACGGCCGGATCGAGCCGCGTGGTGATCGACTCGTCCTCGCGGTACCCGGTCACTGCGGCGTCCCCTCCGGTGGACGCGCGCAGGGTCGGGGCGTAGGTCGTGCTCCCCTCGAACTCCTGGGCGCAGGCCGCGAAGTCGGGCGTCGGGTACAGCGCCAGGTCCAGGTCGAAGTTGGGCCCCTCGGCCTGGGCCGCTTGGAAGTCGTCGTGGAAGGCGTAGTCGGTGGTGACCCCTTCGCCCTCGGCCCTCGGCAGCGCCTTCATGCGCACGTGTCCGACCTGAAAGGGGCGCAGCAAGCCGTACGAGTCCCAGATGGCCTCCCACTGGTCGCAGTACTCCGTCGAGTCGATGCCGAACCCGACCCGTTCCCGCAGCGCCGCCAGCTCGGCCAGGAGCTCGGGGAAGGTCACGCAGGCGTTG
>Ga0055584_100008124_pt1 | contig 10286 bp, 8 predicted proteins | sample OSDHelmetaG_FD_58716 | JGI IMG/M metagenome (GOLD analysis project Ga0055584, IMG submission 58716) | Pelagic marine sediment microbial communities from the LTER site Helgoland, North Sea, for post-phytoplankton bloom and carbon turnover... | ecosystem: Environmental > Aquatic > Marine >...
GAGCACATCCTGATCGATCGCGTCGAGCTCCGCGAAGCTGGGGTGGACCTCCCCACTCGTCAGGTCCACCAGGTGCACATGGCCCATGGCGTCCGCATTGACTCCGGGATGGTTCAACAAGGCCGTCTGAGAAACGCTGAAGCCCTTGCGGTAGCGCAGATCATCCGTGGGCATGGGCGTGTCTACACTGGGGATCCACGCAGAATCAATGTCCACATGTCCCTGCTCGTCCAACAAGTGGCGGCTTGGGTAGGTGTCGACCCAGCCCTGGCCTAACAACCCCTCTTCGTTGGGAGCCTGGTTGCAGGCCGCAGAAAGCCACATCAGGGTCAGCATCACTCCTCCGCAGAAGTGGACCCCTCCAGTCGGTGAAGAAGTCCATGTACCAGCTTAGCGCCACCTCCATGGCAGCGCAGCCATCGCATCACATGGGCACTGACATCCGGCTCTACCCCCTGGGCCGCCCGGAGGCTTTACAAAGGCCAAAACCACCGATTTAGGGTCAGGCAATCGTGGTGCTCCATCAGCCCTCTGAACCCTCATACTGTACGCTGATTCATGGTCTTCGATTCTCCCTTCGCGATCCGGCAAGCAGCCGACAAGCCTTCGATCACCATCTGCTGTGAGCACGGAGGCCAACGCCGTCCCGCCCACTGGGTTCTCAATCCCGCCGAGGAACGCATCCTCCAGGACCACTGGGGCTGGGACCCTGGCGCATCGGCGCTGAGCCTGCAACTGGCCGAGACCTTGGAAGCGGACGCGATCATTGGCAACTGGTCACGCTTGGTTGCCGACCTCAACCGACCTCCAGAGCACCCGGAGTTGTGCCGAGAGCGCGCAGAGGACATTGACTTGAGCTTCAATCAAAGCTTGAGCGCTACACAGCGAAAAGCTCGCGTGGACGGGATCCACGCCCCCTACCATCAAGCCCTGGACCAGCTTCTCCACGAACGACGACCCCGGCTACTCTTGAGCGTTCACAGCTTCACCCCGGTCTTTATCGGACCAGACGGTCCAGAGGTGCGACAGGTCGAACTGGGCGTCCTCTTCGACGACAACGATGCCCTCGCCCAGCAACTCATAGAGGCACTTGGAGGGTCTGACCTAAAGGTCGCGGCGAACGAACCATATTCCGGGAAGCTGGGGATGATCTATTCCGCTCAGCGACACGGGCGCGCTCATGCCCTACCCTACCTCGAGTTAGAGATTCGAGCGGACCTCCTTGCCACGCCTGCCAAGCTCGCACGGGTCACCGAGGCACTGACGCTGGCGCTTCTGACACTGCGTCTCTAAGAGTCCTTTTGAGTGCCAGTCGCACCGGGCTCACTCCGACCAAACAACGAAAACGGGGCCCTGCAGCCCACCCCATAGGAGCTCCGGCTCTCCTGTGGCGACTTGTAACTGCAAGCCGTTTTCATCAGTGAGATCCAGATCAAGCTGCTTTCCGTTTTCTTCCGCAATTGTTGCCGCACTCGCCTTCGGCCTCCAAGATGAGCGCTCATGCCCCTTAAATCTTGGTTCTTGGCATCGGAGCATGTCCGTCCCCTGACCACACTTGTTCAAGCCGAGCCCTGTCAACGGCGTCTAAGGCCCCCTTCAGGCTTGGACGTGGCAAGAGCGAAGCATTAGGAGAGCCTCCCCGAAGGCCCCTAATAGGGAGACTACCGATGCCAAGTGCCACCGGCACCCCGCGAGTATGGGCTGTGATCCTGCTTGGAGCAGTCAGCTTTGCTTCCAAGTGCGAGAACATTGACGTGACCTCTAACGAGGACTCGTTCCCAATCGAAACGCATTCGCTACTTCCACCCGAGTACCCCGACGACGTGGAAACCCGCATCAGTGTGGGCAGCGTGGTTCAGCCTGTCGACCCCCAACCGATCGAGTTCAAGCACGACGTGCATGCCTCATCGGTAGAGGACGGCGGCTTGGGTATGAGCTGTGAGTACTGCCACTCCAACGCCCGGAAGTCCAAACACGCCGGAGTGCCCCCCACGCAGACTTGTGTGGGTTGTCACTCTATGATCGACCCAAGTGGTCGAGAGGGTTTGGTCCAGTTGGACACCTACATCAAAGAGAGCGGCGAGAACTACGGTCAGCCCATCCCTTGGGTGAAAGTCCACGACATCCCTGACTTTGTGTACTTCAACCACAGCCGCCACGTAAAGAGCGGCGTGGAGTGCACAGACTGTCACGCAGACATGAGCAAACACGGCGTTGCAGTTCGTGCTCCCGACATGACCATGTTGATGGGCTGGTGCCTGGAATGCCACGCAGAGCATCCATCCGTGGACGCCAACTACGGAGCCGATGCAGATCTCCGTAGGGCTGAGCTCAAAGACTGCTACACCTGCCACCAGTAGGCGGAGCGAACACCATGGGCGATATGAACCGGCGAGATTTCTTCAAAGTCCTGGGCACGACAGGTGCCGTAGGAACCCTCACAGCCTGCGACCCACGCACGCCTGTTGAGCACATCTACCCCTACGTGGTGCAACCGGAACAAGTCGTTCCGGGAGCCCCCACCTTCTTCGCGTCTACCTGTGGCGACTGTGTCGCTGCTTGCGGCACGGTGCTCCGGCACCGCGAGGGTCGCGTGGTCTTCGTCGCAGGCAACACCGAATCCCCAGTGGGACAAGGTGGCGCTTGCTCGGTGGCCATCTCGGCTACCCAAGAGGCCTTCAACGCAGACCACATTGGTGGCCCCCAAAAGGGCGGAGAGGATGTCTCTTGGGACGACGCTCTGGCTGCGCTGAGCGCGGCCGTATCAGGTGGCTCCGCCACTTGGTTGGGCCGGTACCGCACGGGCGCACTGGACCGACTTCTCGGAGATGTTGCTGCTGCATCTGGCATGCAGCGCGTCCACTGGGAAGCCTTTGGCTACGAGTCCCTGGCCACGGCAAGCAAGCTGGCCTTCGGAATCGACGGCGTCCCCCGATACCAGGTCGCTGGAGCTCATATCATTCTGAGTTTCGGCGCAGACTGGCTCAACACCTGGCTGGCCCCAGTAGACCACCAGGCAGGCTACGCTGCCGCTAGAACCCATGAGCAAGGTGGGTTTGTCGCTGAGTTCGTCAGCATCGAGCCTCGCGTCAGCCACACCGGCACGAAATGTGACCAGTGGCTCAAGAGCAACCCCGGCACCGAAGCTGGCGTGGCTTTCGCGCTGGCCAAGCTGGTGGCGGAGAAAAAGGGAAGCGCCATGGGCGCAGAGTCCCTGCTCAGCCAGGTGGACGCCGCTGCCTTCGCCAGTGCTGCTGGAATCGACTTGGCCAAGCTGGACGTCTTGGCAACCAAGTTGGCGGCCAAGCCCTCCATCATCTTCCCCGGCGGTGTGACCACTCAGGGCGAGAACAGCACCCACTTGGCTTTGGCCAGCTTGGTTCTGAACTTGGTGTGCGGAAACTTTGGAACCACCGTGTTGCTGGGGGCTCACACCAACCTGGGTGTTGTGTCCTCCTACGCAGACGTGGTCAAACTCTTGGAGGCCTGTGCAGCAGGATCTGTCAAGACCCTCATCATTGATGAGTTGGACCCCATCTTCACGCTGCCCGCAGAGCTGAAGGTCGCGGATGCCCTCAAGGCTGTCCCCAACCTGTTCGTCTTCACGAACGGTAGCGGAGACACGCATCCAGAGAATGCCACCCTGCTGCCCCCTGGAAGCTGGTTGGAGCAGTGGGGTGACGCCGAACCGGTCAAGGGCCACTTCCAAATCCGCCAGCCCGGCATGGCTCCTCAGCACAACACCATGTCTCAAGGTGATGTGCTGCTCAGTGTGGCCAAGTCTGCTGCGCTGGTCATTCCCAGTGCAGCCGATACCGTCGAGGGCGAAGCCGAAGACGAGGCTGTTTCCAGCACAGATAACTACGCCTTGGGCGACGCCAGCGCGGTTCCAGGTTTCGAGGCTGTTGACTTCTACAGGTACGTGGCTGGGCACTGGGCCGATAAGCTGTTCACCGGCGATGACTTCGCTGCTTGGTGGATAGAGGTCCTTCAGCGTGGCGGCTTTGCCGCCGCTCCCTCAGAAGAGCCCGAAGTCAGCCTAAACCCAGAGTTGCCAGCCCCCAATGGTGGTTCGGCGCTCAGCGGCAACACGCTGCTCTTCTTCCCTCACGCCCACCTGTTGGACGGCCGCACTGCGAACCGTCCCTCCCTTCACGAAGTCCCCCACCCTGTCTCCGGTCTGACTTGGACGACATGGGCTGAGATGTCGCCTGCTACGGCACAAGGCCTGGGTGTAGACAAGGACGGGCATGTGACCGTTGCCAGCGGTGGTGTGGAGTTGGGCCCCCTCAACGTTCGCGTTTCCAAGGGCATGCCCGACGGGCACGTCGCGATCCCTTCCGGCAACGGCCACCAGGACGGCGGTAGCCGATACGAGCGTTTTGGTGCCAACCCAGTACGCTTGCTCAAGCCAGCCGCAGATCCCGTCTCCGGCGCCATGGTCTACCTCTCCAGCGAAGTGACGGTCACCAAGACGGTGCTCAGCGGAGCGGACTGGGAGAAGTACAAGCGCGTATCGCTCAAGGGCTCCGAGGACATGGACAACCGTCCTGTCGTACTGGACGCCTACGCTCCCGACGTTGTCGAGGGCAAGGAGGTCGAGCTGGGTCACGGCATGGGTGTCCACGTCGTGAAAGACCCCCGCATCGAAGCTGCGGGGATGTCGTACGACATGTACCCCGAGCCTGAACACCCCACCTACCGCTGGGGACTGTCCATCAACCTGGACACCTGTACGGGTTGCGGTGCATGCGAAGTCGCCTGCAACGCCGAGAACAACGTGCCGATGACCGGCCCGGAACAGCACCAACTGTGGCGCTACATGGGCTGGATTCGCCTGGACCGCTTCTGGCAAGGCGAGGGTGAAAACCCAGACGTGCGCTACTCAATGGCCATCTGCCAGCAGTGTGCCCACGCACCTTGCGAAGGCGTCTGTCCGGTTGTTGCGACCTACCACAACCTCGATGGCCTAAACGCCATGATCTACAACCGTTGTGTCGGCACGCGCTACTGCGCAAACAACTGCCCCTACAGCGCGCGTCGCTTTAACTGGCACACCTACCGCTGGCCCGAAGGCTTTGAGCTCATGCTCAACCCGGATGTGGTCACCCGCGAGGCAGGTGTGATGGAGAAGTGCACCTTCTGCATCCAGCGCATCCGCCACGTCAAGACAGAGGCCCGCCCCAACACCGTGCTGAGCCAGGACGTCGAGCGTCTCACAGCCTGCGCGGAAGTCTGCCCCTCCGGCTCAATCGTCTTCGGCAACCGCAAGGAAGCCGACTCCGCAGTCACTAAGCTTGCCGAGAGCCCCTTGAGCTACCAGCTCTTCGGGGAGCTGAACACCAAGAACGGTGTTGAGTACTTGGCCAAGCTGACCCACACCAAGCCTCACCATGGTGAAGCACATGGTGGTGGACATGGCGATGGACACGGCAACGCCGATGCCACCCACGGTGATGTAGGCGCCGACCACGGCGATGCTGGGCATAAGGACGCAGCCCAAGGCGATGAGGCCCAAGGCGAACACCATCACAATCACGGCGAGGACCACGGGTCCGACGCCGACAAGCACTGATCAGGGAGACGGCAATGCAAAACGAAAACGCCGTGACCTATGGCCTGGTGAACAAAGAGGTCATTGAGCCCTTGTTCAAGCCGTCCCTTGCGTGGGCTGCCATCTTCGCTGTGGATCTTCTGATCCTGGCGTTTGGCGTCTACTGCTGGAGCTACCAGCTCGAGTGGGGAATGGGGGTCGCAGGCTACACGCCGCCCGTCTTTTGGGGTGTGTACATCACCACCTTTGTGTTCTGGGTCGGCATCGGCCACGCAGGGACGCTGATCTCCGCGATTCTCTACCTATTCCGGGCCCGGTTCCGTACTGGGGTCTACAGGGCAGCAGAGGCCATGACAATCTTCGCGGTTCTCTCCGCAGGGTTGTTTCCCAACATCCACGTTGGGCGCCTCTGGTACGTCTACTTCCTGTTCCCGTACCCCAATCAGCGCCTGCTCTGGCCAAACTTCAAGAGCCCGCTGGTCTGGGATGTCTTCGCGATTTCGACCTACCTGACCATCTCCTCCGTGTTCTTCTTTGTGGGGCTGATTCCCGACATCGCTGCCGTACGCGACAGCAACCGGAATCCCATCATCAAGAAGGTCTACAACATGCTCTGCTTCGGCTGGCGTGGAACAGACACTCAATGGCGCCACTACATGGCGGCCTACGGATTCTTCGCCGCACTGTGCACCCCCTTGGTGGTCTCAGTGCACAGTGTCGTGTCCTGGGACTTTGCGATGGCGCAGACCGCCGGTTGGCACAGCACCATCTTCCCTCCCTACTTTGTGGCGGGCGCAATCTTCTCCGGTTGCGCAATGGTCATCACCCTGCTGGTCCCCATCACGAAGATCTTCAAGTGGGAGAACTACCTCAATATTCTCCACTTCGAGGCCATGGCCAAGCTGTGCTTGCTCACAGGATTTATCCTGACCTACAGCTACATCATTGAGCACTTCATCGGTTGGTACTCCGACAACCCCTACGAGTGGGGAATCTTTGTCGACCGTGCCACCGGCCAGTACGACTGGATCTTCTTCATGATGGTCGCATGTAACTGCGTCATTCCCCTGGTTTGGTGGTTCAAAAAGGTCCGCACCAACCTCTGGGGGCTTTGGCTGGTCAGCATCGTCATCAACATTGGAATGTGGTTCGAGCGATACAACATCATCGCGTCGTCGCTCGCACACCAGTTCGACCCAGGTGCATGGGTGCTCTACGTGCCCAGCTGGGTCGAGATTGGAATCATGGTGGGCTCCTTCGCCTGGTTCTTTATGTGGTTCCTGCTCTTTGTGAAGCTGATGCCAGCCATCGCGATTGCCGAGATCAAGGAGATGATCAAGCCACCCCTAAGCACCGACACCGAGGAGGCCGCATGAGCTCCCACGTCAAGGGCGTCTTCAATCACTTGGACAGCCTGATCACAGCGATCGACCGGCTGCGCAAAGCTGATTTCGATGACTACACCGTGCTCTCTCCGCTGCCCCGCCATGAGATCGAGGAGGCCATCTACGACAACGAGCCGAGTCCGGTTCGTTGGTGGACCCTCACAGGCGCTCTGGTTGGCGGCACGGGTGGTTTCACCTTGGCCAGCTTGACCTCGGCCGTTTGGCCGATGGCCCTTCCTGCGGGCAAGCCGATGATTTCCATCCCCCCATTCGTTGTCATCACCTTCGAGAGCACCGTGCTCATCGCTGGTTTGGCCACCTTGGCGGCCATCATATACCATTGCCGTCTGCCGGCGATGGACTTGCCCATCGAGTGCGAGGACCCACGCTACTCCAGCGACCGCTTCGGCTTGGTCTTTCATGACTTAGAAGGTGCCCGCAAAGAAGAAGCCATCAAGCTCCTTCACGATTCTGGCGCCGAAGAAGTGTCGTGTGCTGATGACGAGGACGATGCCACTGAGCTCGTCCACGAGGAGGCCTGAGCAAATGCCCAACAAAACACCGTTTTACAAGTGGGCCGGCGCCTACATCGCAGCGGGCACCATGGTTGGAGGCTACGGCCTCTATGCACTCGCCCAGTACGATATTATGCCCTCCTTTCTGCAGGGTCGGCAGACCTGGTTCGTCGACATGTACGACGGCTGGTTCGTTCGCGCCTACGAGCAGCCCATGTCTCCTCTCTCGGAAGGCGTGGTCTCTCGCAATCGCTACGCGGCCAACTTTGACCGCACCACGGACCAAGGCAAGGCCCTGAACAACCCCTATGTGGGCGAAGGCGTCGACATGGACATGGTCATTGACCAAGGCGAGTGGAACTACCAGACCTACTGCTCTCCCTGTCACAACACCAACGCGATGGGTGGCGGCGCTGTGAATGACATGAGCGACGGAAAGAAGCGCTTCCCTGTGCCCGCGCCCGCGCTTGCTGGGGACGCTTCCATTATCAACGCCGCTGGCTACACCCAGGGCTACGTCTACCTGACCATTCGCAATGGCGCTGCCGTGATGAAGGGCTACAGCTGGGCGATGACCGATGAGGAGATGTGGTCCGTGACTGAATACCTCAAGACCCTTGACGGGGTGAACTATGGGGCACCACCCGAGCCCGAAGCCGCTGATGAAGCGGCGATGGAGGGTTGAGCCATGATCGGTATTCCTAATTTCGATCCCAAGCCGCACCTGACCCCCAAGGCGCTGCCCAAGAACTTCACCTTTGCAGCAATCGGCATGGCCGTCCTGGGCGCCATCCTCTTGGGTGTCGGCTACGGCCAGTCCGATTTGGCTGCCAAGACCAGCTTCTTGGTCGCGATGAACTACTTCACCGCGCTCAGCTTTGGCGGCATGGCCTTTACGATGGCCATCACCATCACCTGGGCACGGTGGGCACGTCCACTGAAGCGCGTCAGCGAAAGTATGATCATGTTCACCCCCGTGATCGTGGTTCTCTTTGCTATTTACGGGACCGTACTCGGCGGCATCGACCTGTACGAGTGGCACACTCACCCTGACAGCATCAGCGGCCACAAGGCCATCTGGCTGCAGCAAGGTCCCTGGCTCGCAAGAAACATCGCAATGATGAGCGTTCTAAGCCTCCTGGGCCTGTTCTACGTGCGCACCAGTCTCCAGCCAGATGTGCAGCTCGCAACGCAGCATGGCGTGAGCCTGCCTGGTTGGGTCAAGACCTTTGCTGGTTCCGCAGAGGGAGAGCATGCCGATGTGGTCAAGGCAAGCCAGAAGCGGCAGATTGCCCTGGGACCTCTTATCGGCGTGATCTACGCCTTCACCCTGACTTTTTATGCCTTCGACGTCATCATGTCCCTGGCACCTCACTGGTACGCCAACATGTTCGGCGGTTGGTACTTCGCTTCCGGTATCTGGACGGGCATGGTCTGGACGGGGCTGTTGTCCCTGGTCTTCCGCAAGCACTTGGGCATCGAGAAGATGGTCAAGCCTGCGACCTACCACGACTTGGGTAAGCTCATCTTTGCTTTCTCCATGCTGTGGGCGTACATGTTCTTCGCCCAGTTGCTGCCCATTTGGTACGGCAACATGACCGAGGAGATCGGCTTCTTGCTGGTCCGCATGCAGCTGGAGCCCTGGAGCAAGCTTGCCCCTGTTGTCGGAGCCATGTGCTTCTTGATTCCCTTCGGCAGCCTGCTCTCTCGCGGGCTCAAGAAGATGCCTATCGGCTTTGGAATCGTGCTGACCATCATCGCGGTGGGCATCTACCTGGAGCGATACTTGGTCACGGTGCCTTCGGTCTGGATGGAGGACACCTTCCCTCCAATCCTGCCCTTCATTGGCAGCGCACTCTTCTTTCTGGGCCTCTTCCTCTTGGTGGTCATCAAGTACCTCGAGAGTGTTCCCCCTGTCCCGGTCAGCGACCCTCACATGTTGCCCCACCCCGACGATGTGCACGTGCACAGCCGGGACGCGCACCACGAGCACTGAGTCCCGCCTCGGGAACTGCAAGACCCTCGCCCTTGGGCGGGGGTCTTCTGCGTTCGGGAGTCTACGAAGAGAGGACTGCCCCCCGTCCAGATGGAGAGCAGACCTAAAAGTTGAGCAGCGCCATAGACTTGGGCATGCCGTGTGCCACCAAGACCTCCGTGGCCGCCGTACACATGCCCTTCACGCCACAGAGCACCAGGGCAGCCTTGGTGCCGTCCACTGGTTCTTGTGCGTATACATCCTGAATGTGCCCGCAGGCGCCATCCCAGTCCCCATCCTCACGAGAGAGCACAGGAATGACCCGGACTCCCCTGGCCTCCCAGGCGGAGAACTGCGCCTGGTAAGGCATGCGCGCCAAGCTGCGAGCGCCGTAGTACAGGCGCGCTCCAGTTCCAGACCAGTCCTTGGACTCCAAAACCGAACGCAAGGCACTAATGCCAGAGCCCGTGGCGAAGAACAGCGGGGTTTTGCCTTCCAAGCCACTCAGGTCAAACCCCTTTCCCATGGGGGTGCTGACCTGGACGGTGTCCCCTGCTTGAAGCCGAGCCAAGTCTTGGGTCAACGGGCTTCCTACCTGGATTAGAAAACGCATCTGCGGTGCGCTGGGCGCTGACGCAATCGCCAAAAAAGCGGCTTCGTGCTCCCCAACGCTCAGCTTTATAAACTGGCCGGCTTGGGTGTAGGCGGCTGCCTCGGGGTGGACCAGCGTGAGCTCCACATGGTCTTCGGCAACGGTCTCGACACTCAACAGGGTGGCAGACTGCATCGAGCCTCCAATAGAGATGGGGTAAGGGAACTAGGAGACTAGATCTGCTGATTTTGCACGAGCCTGAGCA
>Ga0055584_100008125_pt1 | contig 10286 bp, 5 predicted proteins | sample OSDHelmetaG_FD_58716 | JGI IMG/M metagenome (GOLD analysis project Ga0055584, IMG submission 58716) | Pelagic marine sediment microbial communities from the LTER site Helgoland, North Sea, for post-phytoplankton bloom and carbon turnover... | ecosystem: Environmental > Aquatic > Marine >...
CTCCTAATTGTTCGCGCCATAACTGCCAGCGACAACCCCCATCAGATACTGATAACTTCCTTTCAAGTTTGTGTTCCATTGGGTCATCATCATGGTGAGTGACCCAAATCAGGAACCTTTTGCCAGGTGCAGCATCTACCCACCTGACTAATACATCCATTACAATGCGTCTGGTGTTGACATCAAGGCTTCCAGTTGGTTCATCCGCAAACAGTACCGATGGGTCATGGACAATTGATTGGATGAGGGCTACCCGCTGTTTTTCTCCTCCAGAGAGTTGGTGAGGGTACTGCTGCAACATTGTTATTGCATCAGACCCAATAACACTCTCTAAAAACTCTAAAGCCTTAATCCGTGATTCTTCTCGGGAGTTTCCACAGTTCTCAAGTGGATAAGACAGATTTTCTTCAATTGTGAGGTGTGGAATGAGAGTGCTGCTTTGAAATGAGAAACCAAAATACTTTTGTCTCAAAAGTTTTAATTGTCCAGAGTCCGGACCTTGCAGGCCCCAACTAATTTTTTTCCCATCAGGAAATGTCCAACAAATGTTTCCCGCCTTTGTATGGGGCCATTCGATAGCAGCAATAAGATTAAGAAGAGTGCTTTTTCCAGCCCCGCTGACACCCATTATAGGAAGCTTGTTAGAACCCAGTAATTCCGGAGATAAAGAAAGGATGGGTATAGAGAGTTCAAAGGGATTTGAGCTGTGCGTGCCCCTACTAATCAGCACATCCGAAAGTTCACATCCCCAACGAAAATCACCGTGTTCCATTAATAAATCCTATGGAAGAAAATTCTTAGGTATCCAAAAAATTTTAGCCTTTTGAAAAGAATGACCATAATTCATATCGTCAGTCCCGAGAGGGCGTTGTCCTATATCCCCGTCAATAAATGGAATGTCCTTGCCTCCGGGACATTCCCCAGGATAATTTTCTGTATTGAACACTGGGCGCCGGTCGCCTTTGCTTGCAATCGCCAACATCTGTTTTGCGTTTTGAACCCAAGAAGCAAGTCGAAGGACCTCACAATTCGGAACTTGGCTTGGATCCATTAAGGAGCTGAGACTATATTTTATTAGTGGCGAATTATCCCGAACTGGAAGCCCACCCTTTCTCTGAAGATAGTCCTTAAGCGTTTCGTTAGTATCTTCATATAAAGGCTTTCCAATAACGTTTTGAAGGGTATCAACTAATGCTTGGACAAATGCTAAACGTTGCTCTTTCCCCCCATACTGGCGAACATCCTGCATCAGACTTAGTAAACTTACCCATCGGGTCAAGTCATCACTTTTAAGCCATATATCAATGGAAGCATCTGCGTTATCTTTCACATAGCCCTCTAAGACTGTCTCATATATTCTCTCTTTGCATTGAGAACCTAGAGCTTTACAGCTTCCTTGCTCTACTAAGTCCCAAAACAGTCCAGGGAGATTATTAAACTCTTTAGACCCCTGTAACCTGGTTATAACATCGACCAAAGGAGTTCCACCTTGCACGTCCGCAATAATCTCATTCACTACTCGGCTGTCCCCAAACATTTGCACACCTTTTACAATCTTTTCTGTCAGGCGATTGTCATCAGAAGTCAGAACGAAGGTGCTTAGTTCTTGCTTAGAACGTTGATCTAAAATTTTAGATACGATTTGATTTGCCTGCTCATTGAACTTTCTATAAGCCCTCTGATATCTGTTTGGGTTTTTAGCTTGATTTGCGGTATTTGGTGTTTGAATAAAAAATGTTACAATGCTCTTTTCGCCAAGTTTCTTATTCCCCGTCATAGACTGAGCAAGATTGGCAATATTAACAATCTTTGAACCTTTTATTCGTTGAGCATCTTTATCATAGCCATGGTCACCAATTACAAATAATATTTTACTATTTTCTGGGCACGGAAGCATGTCATCCATCGCTTGCTCAATTCCGCCTAATGAGTTCTCCTCATAATCAGTGTCGCCGCGGGCTGCATCAGACATCGATGTTTGGACTTTTGAGATTTGCGTTGAAAAATCATCAAGGTTTTCGACAAGGCTACTAGAGGTAACGTTACATGTGGAATTAAAAGGTAAGGCTTCTCCCAATCCGGAATTACCAGCGTACGTATCTCTGTAAATACGAAAACCAAAACGAAGCTTTGTGTCCAGAAACGCATCGTTTTTACCAAAAGCAGTTATAATATTTTGGATAATTCCATTGTTTTGTTTTGTTCCCCGTATGACATCAATATAAGGTTGCATTGAACTCGTGCCGTCAATTAGAAAAAAAATGTCTAGATTTTTTAAATTTTCGAGTGAATTTATTGCTTTATTGCTTCTGCCCATCACTTCCGGGGCAATGACTATGTTTCCTCCACCTTTTTTTGATATCCCTGTTCCGGCCAGGGGCACAATCACTCTGTAAAAATTTTCTTCACGACCAAGGACAGGAACGCGGTCAGAATAGCTATACCAACGATCCCCTCCTAACAGGGGTTTACAGTTTTGTTCTGCCTTAGCATCAGAAAGACTTGGATATATGCAAATAGCTCGCTCTTGACCAACTTTTGTATGGCCTTTGGGGTACTTTAAATCCTCTCGTGGCCGCAATCCGTATGCAGTGTCCCAAATAAAACCGTTCGACTTATTAATCCAGCCAATCATGCTGGTAGAATCATCAAGCAAATAATTGTCGGCTAATAAATATCGATCTGTTTTCGTGTCGTTTGCAAAAATGAAATATCCATTAAACCGTGACAGCTCCCTGCATTTATTAAGACAGTCATCACCTGTCGGTGATGGAAATGCTTTCACTGTTGCAGGCTTCTCTCCTTGAACAGCTGTTTCTGTCTTTATATAAATTTTTTGCTCAAGACCAGTATCCCCGCGTAATGGCGTGTCTCGGCAGAGAAGGTCATTTCTTTTTACCCATCCTATTGGTTTTTCGTCTGACAGAGCCTGAACCTTTAACTTAAGTTCTCCAACTTGAGTAATTTCAAGAGGCCGTCCAAAGGCAAGTGTTGTCAGAACCTCCGTTGCTTCCGCTTCACCATAGACAGCAGAATTATCTCGCAACACTCTTACTGAACCAATCCAATCAACTTCACCATCTTCAGTAATGGGGACCTCAAAGCCGGCGCAACTACCAATGATTAAGCTCTTAGTAGCTAAAGCAGGGCTCTCAAATGAGAGCAACGCCACTAAAAAAGATGCGCCACTTAATTTAGAAAAAAAATTCATAATTGTTATAAATTCATTCTATTGAATCAATTCCGACAAAACAGAGCTTACTACCGTTTTAGCATTTTTCTTCGTCAATTTATTACACATCCTAGCCTGCGCTTTTTCTGTCCAGAACGAACAGCGACCAGTGGTCACGACACGAAAATCAACTCCAGAAATTTTCCAATTCAAAGGAGTTCCCAGGTCTGCGCCTCTTATATCGGCCTCATCTCGGAGGGACCCATCGGTTATATAAACTACCCGGTCAATATTGCTTTGGAGTTTGTGCTCAAAGTCTTGGAGATTTTCTAAAGGTTGCAACCCCGTCCCATTAAAATTAAGACGTTGTTTAACTCTTGCTCGAATGTTAGCTCCGCCTGATTGGGCGCTGACTGCCATTCCCTCAAGTTCTTCCCCCCTTATGAGGGTGCGAATTCGCCCATCTCCCTCAACCGTTAATACGGTAATTGGCAACTTTCTTGTGCTTTTTTTAATTGAAGTTAGCCAATTTATTAAAGAATCTTGAACACCCTTACCCGCCAGATTACTAAACTTTTTGGAATTCGCAACAAGCAGTACTATCCGCTTTCCAGGAAATCCTGTCACCAAGGGACGGAATAAAAATTTCTTACCAAGCCTATTCGGAGATAAACATTCACTCAAATCTTCCTCGCCTTTTCGTAATTTAGCAAAGCTACATTTTTGCGCCTGTAAACCGGAGAGTTCGGATGGATGATAAGGCCTCCAGTTTTGTCCGCTTGGTTTTGTTGCTTGCTTACACTCCTTCTCACTATCAAAAATCATAAAGCGTGCTGAAGGGTCAGCCCTAATCACGTCAAAATCAACTTGCACCGGCAACATCTCAGGTTTAGAGAGAGGCAAGTTCATTGCCACTTTTAAATCAGTGGGAGGACTCTCGTTCAAACGCCAAGAGATCGTTTTGGTTTTTGGGTAAAGCTCACTTGTGGTTTGTCGATAAAAATTAACCTTAACTGACTTTGGTAGAGATGACTTATCAGTCCATTTGACAGAACTAAGGTTTGGCAACCTGGTTTTTCCTCCCCGGCTATCTACAATGCCCTTTTTACAGTTATTGTCTGAACCGCAAATTAAAACTTCTTTTGCCTGATAATGAGGGACCTCATTGCAATTGTTGTCGGAAGAGCGTTTTTGGTCCAACCAGGGATCACTTCTCTTAAATGGCCATGCGGGCCTAAAGTCACTTTTTGAGAGATTTATAACTTTCCGTTCCAACTCCAAAAAATCTTTGTTAGGGACTGCCCACCCAGGCCCAAAATCAATTTTAATTGGCGTTCTTTTTCTTTTAATGCACAACTGTTGCAGAGAATCCCCAGAAATTTTTGTGCAACCGTTTAAGTGTTCACTTTTAATTTTAAAAGGGGACTTTACTGTTACCACATCACAGACTGTCTCTACTTTCAGGGGACGGTCAGGGGTCGTATTTTCCAGTAGAAATTTAAATTGAAAGTCACAGTTTCTAGCTCCAGGGACGGAAAAGCGGATAGGCTTCCCAATCTCCTTAACAGAGAGATTTGGGAATCGTAGGGTGGCATAGCCTTTCGAATTTACATCTGCAGTTCCTATTAATTTTTTGCTCCCATACCTGTAGTAAGGCAAATTACTTTCAGACATAGACGCGAAGAAATCTGCCTTTAGGCGGCTTGTTAAAACTTCCCCCACTACTTCTATGCCTATTGATTGTTGCACCTTGTCGCTTAATTTCCAATCAGCTAACTCTATAGAATTAAAACCGCCAACTTTTGTCCAATAATCAGTTGCCCTATGACATGTGAACAATAGATAAGAACCCGTTGTGTTAACTGTGCCTGATCGCCGATCACAATTTTCTACAGTTATTTCCCCAGCCAACTGTGTATCTAGAATTTCACGTGGCAATTTTAACCCTAGCGTAAACTTTTTAGCAGTCGGTAATCGTGCCAGAACACTACGTAATTGTTTCTGAGATTGGGACGGCTCTTTCGACAAATCTTTTGCGGCGGGGGGGGCATACGGAGCTTTTTCAGGAACACTTGGTTTTTTTGGTTTAAAATTTTGGGCTACCGAATGCTGTCTTCCAAAATTGTTAAATGCCTCAGAAAGCTTGCGGCTTCCCGACAAAGGGACATATTGAAGTTTCTTATTAATGGGGTTTACAAACACACCCCAAGAAGGATTGTGGTTGTGGGGTAATATCTTTACAATTGAAGAAGATTCCAATGGCAATATGTATGATTGCGTATTGAGATCTGGTTTATCATAAAATGGATTGTCATTTGAAATTTGAATATCGATGCCTAGGTTTACATAACCAGTATGCGATTTAAGTTTGCACCATCCGTATTTATCGGGGTTTTTACAATAAAAATTAGCGTTCGCCTCAAAATAATGTTTCGAGGGGCTACTCACACTTGGTTTCAAAAATATTGGGGCATCAACCGGCATTGTGTGTTCTGAATATGAAGACACATTTTGAACAGGCCCTTGCTCTTTCACTTGGTCCAATAATGAATTTTTCTTAACAGAACCTTGAGAGGTTAATTTTTGTCCACGTAATGGTTTATCACGTCTTTTTTCAATCTTAAACCCATAATTAATTTTCTTGACCAATTCGGCCATATTACTGATTTCATCTTTTGTTATCGTAATCTTAAATAGATCGTAATTGTCGTATTTTTTTTGGCCATTTGTTTTTATTATAGCTTTAGGGAACAATTTTGATTGCTTCCCGACTTGGTTATTTTGAAGATTTTTACAGTCGATAACAAATGATTCTGAATTGAAGGATTTTTCTATATATTTTTCCCCGCGCGACTCCATCGCCGCAAAACCACTTGCCCGTCCCTTACGCCCTACAAGAACCCACTTCATACCGAGGTTCAAAATGGGTTTGGTGTAAACCGTTACAAAATCACCATTTGAATAGGAAGAGAGTTTTATCCCTTTTTTTGATGGCTCATCCCTGACATTGATACCTTTAGGCGCCACAATTCTATGTAAACTTGGTCTAAATTCTTTGCTATCTTTGAAGTAGTTTTTAAATTTTTTATTCTTGGGATCATTTGTATCTAATGTAAATTTGTCAACATATGGCTGAAGAATAGGCGCTTCTCTAGCACCTGTTTTGACTAGAACAATGTTTCCATCTATTTCTCCATTTGAATAAACAGTCCCTGATGGGATGAACCTTACCAGTGCCTCAACTACCCCATTCTGTTTGATTACATCAGGGCAATTTAAACTGACATTTTGTGTCTTTAATTTGTCAAGGGACGTGATAATGGAAAATTCTTCTGGTAATTTGTTTAATGTTCCTCCAGACGTCTTTGGAGGGATACTGGCTGATGGGCATCCCAAAAGGGGCACAAGGACAAGAAGAATGAATAAACACCTCACAACGTTTAGGACATTATTGTGTTGCTTTTTTGTTTTAAAAGTATTCAAAAATAAAAAATTAAAATTCTTCATAGATGGCTCAGCCTTGATTAAAAGAAATTCCGATCACCATATTTTCACGGAATTAACGAACATATCATTTTTACACAACGAAACCAACGTCCCCAATATTTAATTCGACGCTGCTTTTGTTATTTTCTCTATCACCCAAGTCCGAATGGACTTATCTTTCGAGGCTGAAGCTATCGTTTTCCCATCGAAAGAAAGAGCCAACTCTATTACCTTACCTTTGTGCTCTTCTATTTTGCGAACTATGTCACCGCTTTCTGCATTCCATATGATAATAGACTTGTCATCAGATCCACTAATAATATATCTGCCGTCCAAAGTCATTATAAGCGTATGAATAGAGCTGCGATGCCCGTCCATGATACCCAGAGTTTGAATTACTTTTTTGTCATCAAAATTCCATACCTTGATGGTTTTATCCCGTGAACCACTGATTATTTTAGACCCGTCACGTGAAACAGCAAGACTGTAGACTGCAGATCGGTGGCCATTTAAACTTCCTAGAGGAACCCCACTTTTGTAGTCCCAAATCCTAATAGCGCCTCGGTCCTTTGCACTACTGGACGCGCTCAGAGCAATGGATCTTCCGGGTAGCGTAACTAATGCTACAACACTTCCTCTATGGCCTTTATATGTGTGGATTGATTTATTTTTAGACAGATCCCACACACGAACATCACCGTCGGCCCCTCCACTTAGAAGAAATTTACCATCCGCCGAAAACGACAATGAGAGAATTTTCTTATTGTGGCCCTTTAGGGCGCCAATACTCACGCCACTTTCCAAGTTCCACAAACGCACTTCTTTATCATCCGATCCGCTTGCTGCAATTTGCCCTTGTGGGTGAATTGCAAGAGCGCGAACGGCACCATTATGACCATCGAACATACGGATTATCGCCCCCCCTTTAGGTTCAGTAAGGGCTATTTTTCCATTGCTATAACCAGCAAGCAGTGAACCATCGTTCCTAACAAACTGAATTGCTGTAGCTACTCCACGTGCTTTTTTCTCATTGTTTTTTGTGAGTTCATTTTTGCTTATACCAGTAGCCTTTTTTTGTTGATCTTTTGGTGGCGGACGGGATGCAACTTCTTGCTTCTTTGTGTCTCGTTGAAGGACTTCTTTATTTACGACCGGAGAAGAATTTTGCTTCTGGGTTACCTCTGATGTATCCTGAGCCTGCTGATTGACCTGCCTGCCACCTGTCGCTTTTTTATTTTCTCCCTCCTTTTCGTTAATACTCGAAGTCTTCTTGCTGGCAGTGTTGATGTCAGTCCCAAAAAGGCTTGCTCCTTCAAAGTTAACACCATCTACATTAGCACCTTTAAAATTCACAAAACGAAGGTCCGCTCCTTGGAAATCCGCACCCCTTAAATCTGCTTGACTAAGATTAGCTTGAATTAGACTTGCTCCTTTAAAGTTAACGTTTCGAAGGTCTGCTTTTTCAAGGTTCGCCCGCCAAAATGTTGCGCCCGAAAAATCAGCGTTCCGAAGATTGACACTGTTTAAGTTTACACCTTCCATGTCTGACTGGCGCAGGTCTGCACCTTCAAGGTTTTCACCAGTTATATCTGCATTATTAAACGAGCAACCTTTACACGCCTTTGAACTCTTTAGTGTCTTCAAATTTTCTTGGACTTCAGAATATGAAACCTCTTTAAATTTGTCAGCACCCTTATTCGGTTGGCTTTGCCTATTTTTCTGGGTTGTTGATAGAGATTTCGTGGTGCTATTTTTTACCTCATTTTTTGAAATAATCCCCACACAGTTCGAAAGTGTTAAACCACGGTTTTTTGCTTCTAAAACGTATCCTTTATATTTTGATCGGCTTTCCCAACTTTTATTTTGCCCCCTCTCATCGATGGCAAATCGACAAATAGCTGTGTCCTCCACATCACCTAATTTTTTAACAAGGCTGGTAGTGGGGGGGGGAAGATGTTGCGTTATCGCCAGAGTTCTGTTTTTTGCCTCATTCCTCGTAATAATAGCCTTACAGATAGAAGGTGTAAAACCACGATTTTTTGCTTCTAAAATGTATTCTTTATAATTTGATCGGCTTTCCCAGGTACGTTTTTGCCCCCTGTCATCGGTGGCAAATCGACAAATTGTGGTGTCCTCCACAGAACCAAAATTTGTTTGAACAGTGCTGTTAGTCCTACCACCAACGCTATCTCCTACAAAATCGACAAAAGAGCCAAGTTCACGCTTTATTGAATCAGTCAATTTATCTTTTGTACATCCGGCAAGCATTAGAACTGCTATTAAAATTATCCAGATAGGCCTTGTAGAATTATCCATTGGGTCTACCGTCTCCACTTAATAAATGAGATCTGTTAGATAAAATTTGCAGATTCTTTAATTGTTTAATTCTTTGATACTATTACAACTACATCGCGCTCATTGAGGTTCCCGTCAACATCCTTTATTTGCATTCGTAAACGATGTTGCCCACTTGGTAACTCTGCCTCTTCAACATCCAAAGTAGTCCCCCTGATGTATTCACGCAGGCGATCTGTGATGTTGATATTTATGAAGCCGATGAGCGTTACCTTCAAGGTCGTCATGTCTGCTGGCTTGCCACTCTTACCCGGCTCGAAAGCAATGAAGATATCGATGGGCGAGCGCAACTTCTTAAATATCTTAGGGCTCTTAAGAACGATTGCTGGCCCCGGCCCCTCGGTGGCGGCAACAGGTTCAGCATAGCTGCCGTTCCACACCTGAATTTGAGTTTCCAAAGGCGTGATCAGCCATTCATCTGTGGCGGCTTCAGCCGTTAAACTCAGAAACACAACCGAAAGAATGACCAACAAAGTTGGCAAGCGCAGAAACCATGCTTGTTTCAACATCATCAACACTCTTTTTACCAAGTGGTCTTAAAGCAGATCATGAACCCCGCGCCCGTTTTATCTCTTCTTCTAAATCCTTAAAAGCTTTAGTTGCCCTAAGTTTGCCTTCGAGAACACGGTTCTTCTTTACCTGATCAACAAGAACTTTGTTGGCTTTGCCTAGTGGGTATTGAAGCAAGACATATGCACGGTATTGCTTTCCCTGCGCCAGAACCTTTGCATCGGCCTGTTTGTACCCAGCCACATTAGCCTCCGTAATGAGGTTAGTTGTCACCTTACTTGCCTCGTTGGTGAGAACGCTATCATCCCCGGAGCCACTTTCATCAATGAACTGTTTCATCTTGCTACTCAGCAAGCCTTTGATACTGTCGGCGAGGGTGGTCTTGGCGTTGAGAATGCTTTTATCCATAGCTAGTTGAAGGTCGCCTGATGTGGCCGTTCCAGCTGCATAAACACTAAATTCATCTTGGGGAAGGTTAAGATACCAACTTGGTATTTCAACTACAGTTTCTTTGGTTGCCTCAACACGGGCCTCTTCTTTCTTTTGTTCTTTCTCATATACTGCTGCCGGTGAACCCGGCATCGGACCAGCACAGCCGCTGACGAAGCCAGCTGCGAAAACGATAAGGCCAAACGATACGAAAACCTTTTGTAGGGATTTAGAATTAAGCATCAGTGTCTTCTCCTTTTGTCAGGGATTGCAGTGAATCTTCTATGGTCTTTATTTCTTCTGTTCGGTCTAGTCCACTTTCAGCAAGACCCTT
>Ga0055584_100008126_pt1 | contig 10286 bp, 11 predicted proteins | sample OSDHelmetaG_FD_58716 | JGI IMG/M metagenome (GOLD analysis project Ga0055584, IMG submission 58716) | Pelagic marine sediment microbial communities from the LTER site Helgoland, North Sea, for post-phytoplankton bloom and carbon turnover... | ecosystem: Environmental > Aquatic > Marine >...
GCAACCTGAGCGGTTTCTTTCTTGCATGAAGTCAAAAGCAAAGCCAAAAAAGCACTGAAATGACAATTGAGAATCCTGTACCCTTGGTTCATACGTACCTTACATGAAAGATATTCTCGATCGAATCAAGAGCCTTCGCCTTCTTGTGGTCGGTGACGTCATGCTCGATCGCTACGTGGTTGGTGAAGTCAACCGGATTTCACCCGAAGCGCCAGTCCCTGTTCTTACCGTAGAGGCAGAGAGAGAGGTTGCAGGGGGGGCCGCGAACGTGGCCCTGAATGCAGCTGAACTTGGAGCCCAGGTCGAGTCCGTCGGATGGTTCGGTCTGGATGATCAAGGCAAGCGACTCAGGAGCCTGCTTGGCGACAAGGGGATACGGGTAGACCCGGCCCTACGCTTTGAAGGAGCCCCCACAATCAGCAAGACCCGCGTCATGGCTTCCAATCAACAAATTTGTCGAGTCGACCGAGAGCAAGGAACGGACGCGTACGCACCGGACCTTGATTATTTGGGGGAAGCATTGGGCTTAAAGGCAGAAAAAGCGGATGCGGTCATTCTTTCGGATTACGGAAAAGGTTTTGTAACGAACGAGTTGATCACTCTTGTCCGAGAAGCCTCCCCATTCTTGTCCGTGGACCCCAAGCCAAGCCGTTTGCTTGATTATTCGCAACCGGACCTGCTTACGCCGAATCGTCATGAAGCGCTGGAGATGGCTGGTAGATCCCGGTTGTCCCGTGGTTCGCTACCCCAAGAAGAGATTGTCCGGACGATCTTCGATAGATTTGAGCCGGGTCTGCTTACCATAACCTTGGGGGCGGACGGCATGCTTTTGGCAAAGAAGGGAAAAGTTGAAAAGATCATGCCGACGGCAGCTCGAGAGGTCTTCGACGTATCGGGTGCGGGTGACACGGTTATTTCCTGCCTCACTTTGGCTCTTGTAGCTGGTGCGAACCTCGAACAAGCGGCCGAGTTGGCAAACGTCGCCGCAGGGATCGTTGTAGCGAAAGTAGGAACGGCCACGGCATCACCGGAGGAAATTCTGAGCCATTTGTAACGGAATGAAAAAAGCCGTTTTTCTCGATCGGGATGGAACCTTGATCAAGGACGCTCATTACCTCAAGGACCCCGCTAAGGTGGAAATTATCGAAGGGGTGGGGGATGCCCTGATTCGTCTGCGTTCGGCTGGATATTTTGTTTTCATGCACACCAATCAATCGGGGATTGAGCGCGGATATTACGATTGGGCCGACGTTCATGCCTGCAACCTGAGGATGCTCGAATTGCTTGGCCTTCCCGAAGATTTTTTTGAAGATACTTGTATTGCACCCGAGTGGCCGGACAAAGAAAACGGATACCGCAAGCCTTCCGCCCGATTCGAACGGGAAACGATCGCCAAGTACGAATTAACCCCGATGGAATGCTGGATGGTGGGAGACAAATGGATCGATGCTCAAACGGGTTTGTCTGCAGGCATGCGCGCGACTTTGGTTAAAACGGGCAAACCGATAGAGGATGAGATCGCGACAAAAGCGATGGATGAAAGGGTTCCCGTTCACCTGGATTTACTTGAATTTGTAGAGCAAACCTTGAAATTGAAAAAATGAATGCACAAGACTTGAGCTCGTGGACCAGGATGAAAGACGATTTGCATGCTGATTGTAGAATATTCGAAGTACGCAAAAGTAGGTTCAAGCGGTCGTCCGACCAAAAAGAAGGTGACTTTTTTGTTTTGGATACGAACGATTGGGTTAACGTGCTTGCGGTGACCGAGAAAAAAGAACTTGTTTTGGTTCGACAATACCGCTTTGGAACCGAGGAGTTTTCGCTGGAACCTCCGGGCGGTGTGATCGAGAAAGGAGAAAGTCCCATTTTGGCCGGCGAGCGCGAGTTGCTGGAAGAAACCGGGTATACGGGGAAAAGAGCCGAATTGATTGGGAGCGTTTTTCCAAATCCCGCCATTCTTTCCAATCAGTGCCATTTCCTTCTTGTCGAAGAGGTCGAAAAAACTTCAGAAACCACCTTTGACGTTCACGAAGAACTTGAAACCGTTCTTGTTCCCCTTGAGGAATTGAAAACCTTGGTGAAAGAAGAAAAGATTTCTCATTCCCTCGCCTTGAATGGAATTTTCAAACTCCTGCTTCACCTCGGATCATAACAGAGGAACGTTCTTTCTTCCCGCAGAAACGAGTTCGCTTTGATTCTTTACCCCAACCCCTCTCTTTTGTAGAATAATCTGGATTATGAGCAGTTTGATACCATTGCTTCTTGAAACCGCCGACCCTCGTCCGGAACGCCTTGCCAAAATTCTCGGCAAGGACAAGGCGGAAGTGGAGAAAGAACTCGAAGAACTGAGGCAGGACAAGACCATCCTTGGTTGGATGCCTATCCTCAACCCGGAGAAAACCGATGCGGAAAATGTTCGAGCCGTAATCGAGGTTAAAATCAGCCCGGAACGGGAAGGTGGATTCGATCGGATGGCTTTGCGCATCTCCAAGTTCGAGGAGGTGGAATCCTGCTACCTGATGTCCGGAGGATACGATTTGTTGGTCTTTGTCTCGGGCAAGACGCTAAAATCGGTAGCCTTGTTCATCTCCGAGAGGTTGGCGACCATCGAAGGCGTATTGTCCACGGCAACCCACTTTCTCTTGCGACCCTACAAAGAGCAAAGCCATCTTCTCGTTCAAGAGGGTACGATCGAGGAAAAACCGCCCGTCAGCGCCTAATAATCGTGAATCCGGAATCCTACGTTGCCGACCATGTAAGAGGGTTGCCCCGCTCGGGGATTCGTGACTTTTTTGCAATCGTTTCGGAAATGCCCCAAGCCATTTCGCTGGGCATCGGGGAACCGGATTTCGTAACCCCCTGGAAAATCCGAGAGGCTTCCATTTTTGCTTTGGAGAAGGGAAAGACTTCCTACACCGACAACCGGGGTCTACTTTCCCTTCGCAAGGAAATTTCGAGATACGTGTCCTCTTTCTTCGGCCCCGAGTATGATCCATCCAGCGAGATTTTGGTAACGGTCGGGGTATCCGAGGCCATAGACGTGGCTCTGCGTTCGATCCTTAATCCGGGCGACAAAGTGCTCTATCACGAACCCTGTTACGTTTCGTATGCCCCAAGCGTTACTTTAGCCTTCGGTGAGGCAATTCCAGTTGCCACTTCCCCGGATAATTCTTTTGCCCTCGACCCGGATGCCTTTGAGAAAGCCTGGGAACCTGGTTGCAAAGTTCTCATGCTTAATTTCCCCACCAACCCTACCGGGGGAACGGCTGATCTTGAAAAACTCGAACGCCTGGCGAAATTTGCCGTTGAAAAGGATCTGATCGTAATCAGTGACGAAATTTACGCCGAGCTTACTTACGAAGGAGAGCACGTCAGTTTGGCTTCGCTTCCCGGAATGCAGGAGCGGACTCTTTTGTTGCACGGTTTTTCCAAAGCCTTTGCCATGACTGGCTTTCGAGTCGGTTTTGCCTGCGGTCCCGATTGGCTCATCGATGCAATGATGAAGATTCACCAGTATTGCATGATGTGCGCTCCCATCCTCAGTCAAGAGGCGGCTATCGAGGCTCTCGCACACGGTTCCGACGCAGTAGCGAAAATGAAGGAGCAATATTTTCAGCGCCGGAACTTCGTGATCCGCAGGTTTAACGAAATGGGACTCACTTGCCACCTTCCTCGTGGTTCCTTCTATGCCTTTCCTTCAGTGGAGGAAACGGGTTTGAACGAGGTTGATTTCTGTCATCGACTGCTTCGCGAAAAGGAAGTGGCCGTTGTTCCCGGAACGGCTTTTGGTCCGCACGGTAAAAATCACGTCAGGGCAAGTTTTTCGACTTCTTACGAAAAACTTGTCGAAGCCACGGACCGGATTGAATTGTTTGTCGAGATTCTCGCATCCGAAAACAAGAATCGAGAAGTCGGCTAGAATTTTTGGGGTTTTTCCTTTTCTCCCCTCTCTTCCTCAACAATGAGTGTTACACAAAGCGTTGCCATCGTAGGTCGACCGAACGTCGGAAAAAGTCGTTTGTTCAACCGCCTGGCTGGTCGAAGAATATCAATCGTTCATGATCGTCCGGGGGTCACGCGCGACGTCGTCGTGGCAGATAGTCCCGAAGGGTATGCTCTGATGGACACCGGAGGCATTGGGATGCTGCCCGAGATGACCCCAATCGAAATCCAGCAGGCGACCGAAGATCAGGCGGATTTTGCCATTCGAGCGGCCAACCTTTTGCTTTTCGTAGTGGATGGCCGCGAGGGACTTGTCCCTCTGGACGAAACCCTGGCCAGGAAGTTCAGAAAAATGGGTAAGAAGCCAATTCTCGTCGTGAATAAAATGGACGAGGCTGAAAAAGGGTATTCCATTTCGGAATTCGCTCGTTTGGGTTTTGATAAAACGGTGGCAATTTCCGCAGAGCACGGATTGGGAATCGATCCATTGCTGACGATCGTAAGGGATGGTCTTCCTCCCGCTCCGCCTCCATCTTCCACGGAGTCCGAGATCCGCACGAGGATAGCTTTCATAGGTCGGCCCAATGTCGGCAAGTCCTCGCTTTGCAATCGTCTTCTTAACACGGAGCGCTTGATCGTGAGCGACGTTCCGGGAACCACCCGCGAAACCGTCGAACTGGACTTGGATTACGAAGTCGAGGGTCAGGAAGAACCTTGGAGGTATCGCTTGTTCGATACGGCCGGGCTCAAAAGAAAGAAACGCATTGATTCTTCTTTGGACTACTTTTCCGCCGTTCGCACGAAGCATGCCGTTGAATCCGTAGACATCGTATATCTTGTTTTGGATGCCCGGGAGGGAGTGACCAAGCAGGACAAGGTTATGGCTCATCACGTTTTGGAAGAAGGAAGAGCCTTGTCCATTCTGGTAAACAAATGGGATCTTGCCTTGGAGAGTTTTCGCAAGGACCCACTCCCCGGGTACGAGGATGAAAAGGATTTTCGGAAAAGCTACCTCAAGTCAATTCGCAAGGAACTTTACTTCCTTCCGGATTCACCGGTTTGCTTCGTTTCCGCAATGACCGGTTATTCAATCGAGGATTTTCTTCAAGTCGCCCAAGACCTGAACACTCGAATGGATAAAGCGATATCGACTTCGGCCTTGAACAAACTCATCGGTGACATGTGGGAACATCGTCCACCTGCAAAAATCAAAGGCAAGCGGTTCAAGGTCTTTTATGCCGTCCAAGTTGAAAATCGCCCTTTTCGAATCAAACTTTTCTGCAACCGGGAGGAAAAACTCAATGATCAATACAAACGCTATTTGGAAAAGGGCATTCAGGAAAAGTTCGGACTTTCAGGCTGTCCACTCAAGTTCTCCCTTGCGGGTAAGGAGGCCAGATACAAGGAGGAAAAGACTTAGTCTTTGATCTTATTTTTTTTCAAAGCCGCGTTTGCGGCTTTTTTTGGGTCATTTTCGTTTTGCGATCTCATGTCTTCAGGCTCATAATCATTTCTTATCCATGAACTCAAAAAAGCACAGGATTGCCTTCTTCGGATCGGATGAAATCGCGCTTCCTTTTTTGAATGGTTTGATGGAGGATGGCTTGGGAATTTCCGCAACCCTAACGCAACCGGATCGTCGTTCGGGCCGAGGTCGCAAACTCAAACCGAACCCGATCAAGCAGTGGGCTAATGAGAGCGGCATTCCGTGCCGAGATCCTCAAAAGCCATCCGGAGAGGATACGGACTGGTTGAAATCACTTGATATTAGTCTTATTGTCGTAATGGCCTACGGACATATCCTGAAACGGGATCTCTTGGAGGTCGCTCCCTTTGGTTGTTTCAATCTTCATGCATCTCTCCTGCCTGCCTATCGGGGGGCTTCTCCGATAGAAACGGCACTTGCCTCGGGTGAGAAGGTGACGGGAGTTACGCTGATGCGCGTCGTTCCCAAAATGGACGCGGGTCCTGTAGTCGATGTCGAACGGATCCTCGTATCGGAGGACGATACGGGTGCAACTCTTCGTGAGAAAATCGGTTTTGCGTGTCTACCTCTGATCGGCAGGAACTTGGAAGACCTTCTATCCGGTCAGTCTGTCGAAAAGCCCCAAAACGAAAGCCACGCGACTTATTGCAGGAAGCTCACGAAGGCCGACGGATTCATGGATTTCAGTGCACCTGCTCAATGCCTTACTGACCGAATTCAAGCCTTCCGCTCTTGGCCGGGAGTCTCGTTTTTATTTGGAGATCTGAGAATCAGGGTAGGCAAATCATCCGTAGGGGATCATGCCTTGCTTCCCGGAGAAGTCGTCTGCGACGGTGAAGGAAATTTATCGATCGGTACCGGGTATGGCTCTTTGGTCGTCCATGAACTTCAAAAACCAGGAGGGAAAATGTTGGCGACTCAAGATTTTCTCCGAGGCTTCGCGATTCCAAATGGAACGATTTTGGAGTCGGAGTTCATGCCTGATCTCCTTGTTTCGCGAAAAAGTAATTCGAAAGCGTAAAAGATTTCTTGCTTCCTTTCTGGATTCCTCTACATTTTTGAGTGTGGTGGTTTTGATGTGGTTTTAATCGTTTTAAGATTATGAATGGATTGGTGTCTAAAGTAATAAGTTGCAAGGTACTGATAGTATCCTGCCTAAGTTTATACGTTTTTTCCCCTCTGGCTTTGGGAAACGTTAACATTCAATTGGCTAACTTGAAGCAGGATATGGAACTTGTTTCCCGCGAATTGGCAGGTTTGAGAACCGAGGTCGAGCTTCTCCGTCGCGAAAACGCCCAACTGCGTGTCTCCGTCGAGCAACTTACCAGACGCCAAAACTCCGCATCCGGAGCCAATCAAGGTCTAACGCAACAGGTAGACAGCCGTATTCAATCACTCGAAAGGCGTGCGTCAAAGGGAGAAAAAGAGCAGGCCGCTCTGCAGAAAACGATCGATAAAAAGCTCAAGGACCTGATTGCGGAGATGAATCGGGCCATTACGCAAGTAAACAAGAACTCATCTTCTGCGTCCACTTCTCCGCCCAAGACCTTTTCCTCGGATTATCCTCAAAAGGGATTCGTGCACAAAGTCGAGAGGGGAGAAACAGTCAGCAGCGTTGCCCAAAAATACAAGTCCAAGATCAAGTGGATTATCGATGCCAACCAAATTGGTGATCCGAATAAGGTGGGTGTGGGCAAGGAATTGTTCGTTCCACAACAATAGTCATGTCCAAACCTTCGTCCAGATTGGGAAGAGGCTTGGGTAGCTTGATTGCAGGTGGTGCCGCGACCCCTCCGGCAGCAGACTTGGCTCCTGTTTCAAGTTCGGTTGAAGATGCAAAGCCAAACCTCGTTGCTCGGGATCAAAACGCTCTTCCTCCCGCACCTCAAATTTCCGAACCTAAAAAAGGGGGCGAAAGCTTGGTTGAAATTTTGCTTGCCGATCTTGTACCCAACCCTCACCAACCGCGTAAAGTAATAGATCCAGAGGCCATACGGGAGTTAGCCGCGAGCATTGATTCGGAAGGACTTTTGCAACCCGTCACAGTCAGGAAATCGCAAAATTCATACGAAATTATCGCGGGGGAAAGGAGGTGGCGGGCCCACGAGCATTTGGGGCGAAAAACCATCCTCGCCAGAGTGCTCACGACGAGCGATCTTTCTTCGGCTAGTCTTTCTTTGATTGAAAACCTTCAGCGAGAAGGACTCAACCCGATTGATGAGGCCATGGGTTATCACTCCCTTGTTCATGACTTTAAGCTAACGCAAGCAAAAGTAGCCGAGCGGGTTGGCAAAAGCAGGGTTTACGTAACGAATTTACTCCGTTTGTTGCAACTCAACGAGGAGTTGCGGGGTTTTTTGGCATCAGGCAAGCTTTCCACCGGTCATGCCAAAGTTTTACTTGGTGTTTCCGACGAAGCCAAGCGACTCGAATTGGGGAGAAGCGCAGTTTTGCAAAATTGGACGGTTCGCCAATGCGAACAAGCGGTCGAGGACACTCGCAATCCCCTTCGGTCCGGTGTCGTTTCCTCGGTTGGTAAAATCGAATCTGGAGTGTTTGCTTCTCTTGCCAAACAGGCTCAAAGTTCATTGGAGCGGAAAGTATCGATCAAGGCAGGACCCTCGGGGAAGGGTAAGATTTCCCTTGAGTTTGAAGACCAGAAGGATTTGGAAGATCTTCTCGCCTCACTCGGAGTGTAAGTTTACGTAAAGAGGATTGCCTTTTGTTTTCAAGAAAGGCATGGTGTAAACCTTTTTAGCGTCCAATGACTATTTTAATAATTACCCTACTCCTGATTTTTCTCTGCATCGTCATCGTTATGCTGATCATGATTCAGCGCACTTCCGGAGGCATGGGTTCGGCACTCGGTGGAGGTGCGGCCGATCAAGTACTAGGTGCCGGTTCAGCCGCTCAGTTGACCAAGATGACGGTTTGGGGCATTCTAGGTTTCTTCATTTTTTCCTTTGTCCTCTATGCCCTTTACCAGGGAGAAGCGAGCGATCGTTCTTCTCCCGTTCGAGCGCAAAGTCCCGAGCTCAATTCCGACCCTGATTCTTCTCCCCCAAATGGTATCGGCATACCAAACCCTGATTTGAGCGACCTTCCTCAAGCACCACCATCGCCAGCCCAAAGCATCCCAGCTGCTCCACCCGTTGAGCCGGTTGACGATCAAGCCCAACCAATCCAGCCGGAAGCCCAACCAGCAGCTCCCCTCCAACTTTCGCCTCCCGCTCCCGAGGCTAATTCTTCTCAATAGCGCCCCCGGCATGTCACTGGCGACCAAGTTCCTTATTCTTGGTTCACTCCTATCTGTTTTCTGGGCAAACGATCAACTTGTTGGCAAGAGTCCCTTCCCGGCACGTGGGTTTGCCAAGGTCTTGACCGCCGAGGAAGCAGATCTACGTCTGAGCCGATATCGCGGATTTCTTACACGGGACCTGAACGCAACTGTTCATCACAACGCGTACGCCTTGCGTTTCCGTTTACGCCATATGCCACGAAGGGGTTCGGAGTCCCAATGCTCGGGTATTCTTTCCGGTCAGTCTCTTGGCCATGGAACCTCAAGGATAGATTTCGATTCAATTGCGATTGGTGGTTCCAGGGTTTCGCTTCTCCTCTCGAATTCCGAGAGACCCAAAGCTTGGCGTTATTCGGTTGATGATGATGAAACTCAATCGTTGGACAGTGCCGGTTTGCTTTCCCCTCTGGTCCCCGGCATGAATCAAACTGCTTTCGAGTTGCTCATGCCTTTCGTTTTTTGGAGCGCTACTTATGAAAAGTCTGGCAAGGTAGCAGGGAGACCCGCTCACGTTTATCGTTTCGAATGTCCGCCGTGGGTAAGAGCAGTGCGTCCCTCATGGAATCGCATCACATTGGCTTTGGATGACGACTACGAAGCTCCTTTGCGAGTGGAAACCTTCTCGAACCGATCCGTAGCGCACAAGACTTATATTCTCAATAGTCTCAAGAAAATCGAATCGACTTGGATTCCCAAGACTTTTGACTGCAAGAACAGGAATGATCGTTCGAACACCCGGTTCGAAGTTCTTTCCGCCGCCTTGAAGTTGGATCTTGACCCCATTCTTTTCAAGCCCGAAGGCTTGGATCGCGAACTGCCAGTGCCCGAGGAATCCTACCTCTCGACGCAATAGCAAAAGTCTTTCGGTAAAAGAACTTGATCGCAGCGGGCAATTCCCTACATTCTTGCCTCCACACACATGAAAAACGGATACTTATCTCAATGGGCTCAAAACGTTTCGCCTTCCCCCACCTTGGCGGTGGACGCCAAAGCCAAGGCTCTCAAGGCAGCAGGCGAAGACGTTTGTGGTTTCGGGGCCGGCGAACCTGATTTTGATACGCCTTCATTCCTTAAAGACGCCTGTGCCGAAGCCCTGGCAGAGGGAAAGACCAAGTATGCCCCTGCCGCCGGTTTACCCGAGTTGCGTGCGGGTTTGGCTGAACAATATGCAGCTAATGGGGTTCTTGCTGAGGCAACGCCTTCTCAGGTCGTGGTCAGTCCTGGAGGGAAATACTCCTGCTACCTCGCCATTTTGGCAACCTGTGGGCCGGGAGACGAAGTAATCATACCCGCTCCCTATTGGGTGAGTTATCCAGAGATGGTCAAATTGGCGGGAGCCTCTTCGAAAATCGTTTTTGCCGGGGATGATCAAGGGTTCAAAGTAACCCCCGATCAAATTGAAGAGGCCTTGAGTCCCTCCACTCGCATGCTTATTCTCAACAGCCCTTCCAACCCCACGGGGTGTCTTTACGAAAGACAGGAAATGGAAGCAATCGTCGAGCTCGCCTGTAAACATGATTTTTTGATTATGTCGGACGAGATTTACGAGTATCTTCT
>Ga0055584_100008127_pt1 | contig 10285 bp, 8 predicted proteins | sample OSDHelmetaG_FD_58716 | JGI IMG/M metagenome (GOLD analysis project Ga0055584, IMG submission 58716) | Pelagic marine sediment microbial communities from the LTER site Helgoland, North Sea, for post-phytoplankton bloom and carbon turnover... | ecosystem: Environmental > Aquatic > Marine >...
CGACCTGATCGCGCTGCTGCAGCCGGCCGAGATCGTGCATATCGACAGCGTCGGGATTCCAGTGCTGACGCCGAATGTCGACCTGGCCAACGTCCGCCTCCGTTTTGCGGACCGATGTGTGGCGAATGTGACCGCAAGTCGTGTGTCGGGAAAGCGCGAGCGGAAGCTGCGGCTGTTCCAGGAAGACCTGTATCTGGCGATCGACCTGGGTGAGCGCAAGGCTCAGGTCGCGCACCGTCACTCCAAGCCGAATGATGCTCTCGAGATCGACTGGGAGGAACTGGATCTGGGTGAAGGCGATGCCCTGGAGGCCCAGGTGCGTGCCTTTATTGCTTCGGTGCAAACCCGGGCCCGCGCGGCGACGACCGGGGAAGACGGGAGTCGCGCGCTGCATCTTTGTGAGAGGATTCTCACATCGATGGAGACCGAGTGAGCAAGCCCCCCCACGTTCTGCTGGTCGCCGGGGAGTCCTCGGGCGACCTGCGCGGCGCCGAGTTGGTACGTGCCCTGAGGCAGAGAATGCCCGATCTGAGAGTCTCCGGTGTCGGTGGCGACCGGCTCAGAGCCGAGGGGATGGAGATTCTGGTTCCGGCCGAGGCTCTCTCGATCATGGGATTGACCGAGGTGCTGGGGCAGGGCGGAACGATCCTGCGTTCCTACCGCAAGATCCGTCGAGCGATTCTCGGAAAAGATGGTGCGCGTCCGGATCTGGTCATCCTGATTGATTTCCCCGATTTCAATTTGCGCCTTGCGGGCGTGGCCAAACGCCACAGGATTCCCGTCTTCTATTACGTCAGTCCGCAGGTTTGGGCCTGGCGTCGTTACCGAATCGGTACCCTGGCGCGGCGCGTGGACAGGTTGGCGGTTGTGTTTCCGTTCGAGGAGGAGCTCTACCGGGGTCTCACGCAGGTGGAGTTCGTGGGGCATCCGGCGTTGGAGACCGTGCGAGCCGAGAAAGATCGGGGTGCCGTCCGGGCCGAGTTGGGCGTTGCGGATGACGAGAGGTTGGTGGCCCTCTTGCCTGGCAGTCGGCGGGCCGAGATCGCTGAGTTGCTCCCGGTGATGCAGGGTGCGCTGGCGGAGCAGGCAAAGGTGCGCGGGGTGATTGCGCTCGCCAGCGAGGAGCTGCGAGTAGCGACCGAGGCTCTCGCCGATCCGGATCTGTCGATCCTCGCGGGGCGTACCTGGGATCTGGTTGCTGCCGCAGATCTTGTGCTGCTGTCCTCGGGGACTGCAACCTTGGAGACCGCGCTTCTCGGAACCCCCATGGTGGTGGCCTACAGGCTGTCTCCCCTGAGTTTTGCCATCGCCAAGCGCCTGGTGCAGGTTGACCATATCGCAATGCCGAACCTGATCCTGGAACGTCGTGCGGTGCCCGAATTGGTGCAGGATGAAGTGACCGTCGCGCGCATGGCTGGCGAGGCCCGGGCGATTCTCGAGGACCCCTCGCGGACGAGTCGGATGCGCGAGGACCTGGCGCTGGTCCGCGAGAAACTGGGTCGTCCGGGCGCTGCCGCCCGGGCTGCAGAGATCGCAGTCGAGATGCTCGGTGGTCGGCGTGAATAGTCGATACGACGTTCTTTTGGACCGCGGGCCTCGGATCCGGTAGGCAGAGTCTGCTGATGCCGGAGCGTTCCAACTATAAGCGACTACTGGCGTACCTCAGACCCTACGTCTGGCCGAGGTTCGTCGTGGCGTTGCTTGCCACGATTCTATTCAGCGCGACCAACGGCGCTGTGCCTTTCCTGATTCGTTTTATCTATGACGATATCTTCGAGAACCGGGATGCGCAGATGCTGACGTTGATGCCGTTTGCCGTGTTTGCCCTTTTTGTGTTCCGCGGTGTCGCCAATTTCACCAGTAGTTACCTCACTGAGTGGGTGGGCCAACGGGTAATCGCCGATCTCCGGTCGGATCTGAATCGGGCGATCCAGTATTTGCCGCTCTCGTTTTTCAATCGAACCCCCAGCGGGACGATTGTTTCGCGGATGACCAGCGATGTTTCGCAGGTGAGTGCTGCCGTAACGCAGGCCTCGATCGTCATTCTGCGCGACAGCGCTTCTCTGGTGGCCACCGTTACGGCGGCTTTTGTGATGGATTGGGTTCTGGCCCTGATCGCATTCGTAGCCTTCCCGGTAGCTGTGCTTCCCGTCCTGGGACTGTCGCGCAAGTTGCGGCGATACTGGAAGAAAGGGCAGGAGACGCTGGGGGGGCTGGCTTCCCTGGTGCAGGAGACCGTCCAGGGGAATCGGATCGTGAAGGCCTTCGGGATGGAGGACTACGAAGAGTCCCGATTTGCCGCCGAGAACGAGCGACTCTTTCAGTTTTACAAGAAAGCAGCCCGCTCACGCTCTCTCGTGCAGCCCATCATGGAGGTTCTGGCCGCCGTCGGGATCGCGGCCGTTCTCTGGTACGGCGGCTACAGCGTCATTCACGGGGAACGCACGACCGGAGCGTTCATGGGATTCGTGGCGGCCTTGATTCTGGTCTACGATCCCTTCAAGGGGCTTGCTCGGGTGAATGCCACCATTCAGCAGGGAATGGCCTCGGCTGACCGAGTCTTCGAGATTATTGATGAAGAAACCGACGTGCCGGATCGACTGGATGGGCCATCTCTGCCAACTCTTGCCCGAGATATTGTTTTCGAAAACGTTTCATTCGCCTATCCGCCACGGGAGGGAGAATCCGCGTCGGCGCCAGCCCTCCATGATATCGATCTGAGGATCGCGCGCGGCGAGGTCGTGGCGCTGGTGGGGGCGAGCGGGGGCGGTAAATCCACTTTGGCGGATTTGTTGGCGCGGTTTTACGACCCCAGTGGGGGGCGCATCCTTTTTGACGGCATTGATATCCGCGACATTTCTCTCAAGAGGCTGCGGGCGCAGATCGGGGTGGTCACGCAGCAGACGTTTTTATTCGATGACACGGTGGGCGCCAATATTGCCTACGGTGGTAAGCATGCCGGTACCGAGGAATTGGAGGCGGCGGCAAAAGCTGCACATGCCAGCGAGTTCGTGCATGAGTTGCCGGCCGGTTTCGCGACCGAGATCGGCGAGTCCGGGGTCTCTTTGTCGGGTGGGCAGCGGCAGCGTCTGGCTATTGCCCGCGCGCTTTTGAAAGATGCGCCCATTCTGATTCTGGATGAAGCGACCTCGGCTCTGGATTCGGAGTCCGAGCGCCTCGTGCAGGCCGCTATTGATCATCTGATGAGGGACCGCACCAGCCTGGTTATCGCCCATCGTCTCTCGACGATCCGGCGGGCGGATCGCATTGTGGTGCTGAATCACGGACGCATTGCGGAAGAAGGAACCCACGAAGAGTTGCTGGCCGTCAAGGGGATCTATCGGCGTCTTCACGACCAGCAGCGGTTGGGCATGGAGCCATTGGCGTGAAGTTGTTGCCAGCGGGGTCCCGTCGCGAAAGCGCCGTGGTGTGGCTCGGCGGATTGTTGATCTATCTGGTGCTGACCTTCCTGCGCAGGACCACGCGCATGTCGTTGGAGAACGAGTCGGAAGTTTTCGCGCGCTTTGCCGCGGGTGAACCTGTGATTCTGACCTTCTGGCACGGTCGTCTGGCAATGATGCCCTTTGTCTATCGAGGCCGTGGCGCCTGCATCATGAATAGTCGCCATCGCGACGGGGCTCTGGTCTCTCGGGCGATCGAGCGTCTCGGTATCGAGGTGGTTCACGGATCGAGCACACGTGGCTGGGTCAGGGGCCTCAAGGGCCTGCTTGCCGCGCACGAGCGCGGACTGGATATCGTGGTCGTTCCCGACGGTCCCAAGGGACCTCGTTGCCAGGCCAAGTCGGGGGTCTTGCAGTTGGCTCGAGCCACAGGCGCTCCGATCTATCCCGTCGGTTACTCGGCGACTCGCTATACCTATCTTTCCCGAAGTTGGGATCGCCTTCTGATTCCGAAGCCATTTGCTCGTCTGCATTATGTGGCGGGCGAACCGGTACGTGTTCCGGCTTCGGCGACACCCGAGGCGTTGGAAGAAGCCCGGTGCCTGCTTGAGCAGCGTTTGATAACAGTCACCGCGCGAGCCGATGAACTTGCCGGGGTTCCCTCCGCTCTGTCGGCCGAGTGGTTGGGGCAGGCATCTGATTTGGACCGAAAGCTGGCCGTCTGATGAAGTTCCCTTCACCGATCGTTCTGCGCCTGTATAACGTTCTGCTGGCGTTGGTGGGGTTGCTGAGTCTGCCGTTGGTCCTGCTCGGTTTGCTCTTTCGTGCAGACGCCCGCCGAGGGATTTCCGCCCGACTGGGAATGGGTTGGCCTTCGCGGGGAGAGGCGGAGTTGCTCTGGGCGCATGGCGCTTCGGTGGGTGAGGTGGAGGCTCTGGCGCCATTGGTTCGGCGCTGGCAGAGTGCGCATCCGGGTGCCGAGGTGGTCGTCACGGCACTCACGACCACGGGGGTCGCCACCGCCAGGCGTCTGCTGCCGGGCGCCCATGCCATTACGGCGCCGCTGGATTTTCCTCTGGTCACGGGTCGTCTGGTGCGACGCCTTCGTCCCTCCCTGTTTCTGTTTACCGAGAACGAACTATGGCCGAATCTTCTGCTGGCGCTCCGGCGCGCCGGGGTGCCGTCGGTGCAGGTCAGTGGCAGAGTTTCTCAGGGTGCCGCCAGCGCTCTTGGCATGTTCCCCCGCTTTTCCAGTGCTGTCCTGGCGTGCGTTTCTCGATTTTTGCTGCAATCCGAGGCTGACCGCGAGCGTCTCTTGCGGCTCGGGGTCGATCCGGAACGTCTCTTTGTCACCGGATCCCTCAAGGGAAGTGCAGAGGCGCAGGAGGCGCCCGCTGTCCTGGCTGGTCTTGCAAATCGCGAGTTGATGGTCGCCGGATCGACGCATGCCGGGGAAGAGGGCTTGCTGATCGAAGCTCTGCGATCGGTTCTTTTGCACGATCAAGACCTGCTGATGATTCTGGCGCCTCGTCATCCAGAGCGATTTGCAGAGGTTGCGGGGTTGCTTGAGGAAGCCGGCGTTTCCTTCCACCGTCGTAGCCAACTGGTCGGTGCTGTTTTCCCCGAGGGGCCGCAGGTTCTGCTTCTGGATACGATCGGGGAGTTGGCTGGTTGCTACGGGATGGCAAAGGTAGCCTTTGTCGGAGGCAGCCTCGTTCCTGTGGGGGGGCATAACCTTCTCGAGCCGGCGCGTTTCGGCGTGCCGATTGTGGTGGGCCCTCATCTGGACTCGGTCGCCGGACTTGCCGACAAGCTTGAAGCCGCCGGTGGGTTGCGTCGGGCGACCAGCGCTGAGGAGCTGGCGGTGGCGATCGAGCATTTTCTGCATGTCCATGATCCGGAAGCGAGGCACGCCATGCGCATGATCGCGGGAGAGCTCTCTGGTGCGTTGGAGGATACCTGGCGCGCCTTGCAGGTGCCGCTGCGCGGAGAAGGTCTGGTATGAGCGACCGGGAGGAAGGCGGCCTGCGGGGTCGAGTTCTGGCGGGTTGGCGTGAGCGAGGTGCGATCCGCTGGGCGCTGGCACCGGCAGCCATGCTCTTTGGACTTGGGGCTCGGGTGCGCGGTCTGGCCTATCGACTTGGTGTTTTTCGTACCTCGAGGGTGGATGCCCCCATCGTGAGCATCGGCAATCTGACAGTGGGCGGCACCGGCAAGACTCCCTTTGCGTTATGGTTGGTTGAGAGGTTGACCGACCGAGGTATGCAGCCCGCAATCGTTACCCGGGGGTATGGCGGGGTCCTCAAGGGAAGAGTGGCGACCGTGGGTGAGGCCGGGGTGGCGCAGGATGAAGTCTCCGAGGTAGGTGATGAGGCGATCCTCCTTGCTGAGCGCAGTGGGGTGCCCGTTGTCTGCGGCGCTGATCGGGTGGCGGCAGCCACCGAAGCGATCGACCGACATGCCGTTGACCTGGTGGTTCTCGACGATGGCTTCCAGCATCGCCGGCTGGGCCGTTCGATGGATATCGTTCTTGTTGATGGTGGGGTGGGGTTCGGTAATGGCGCCCTGCTACCGGCTGGGCCCTTGCGTGAACCGCTTTCAGCCTTGCGGCGTGCCGATGCGGTCGTGGTGACCAAGGCACGCGAGCCCGGCAAAGTCGGGGAGCTCGTACGCGACATCGTGCCGAAGGTGCCGATTTTCACGGCGGCCTTTACGCCAGCTTCTGTCATTCAGGCGGAAGAGGGGGAAACGATTGTCCAGCCGCTGGGTATGATTGTCGGTCGAAAGATCGTGACGGTGTCGGCGATCGCCGATCCGACATCTTTCTACGAACTGCTGGGGGAGCTGGAAGTGCAACCTGTCGATGTTCTGGAATATCCGGACCATCATGATTTTGATCAGACGGATTGGCAGCAAATTTCCAAGGTCGCTCATGCAGCCGATCTGATCGTTTGCACGGAAAAGGATCTCGTCAAGTTGCGACGTTTTCCTTTTGCGCGCGGGCGGTTGGTTGCCTTGCGGTTGGAGTTGCAGATGGTGCCCGAGGAGGAAACGGCCTTTCTGGCTCTGGTCGCTGAGCGGACGGGTTGCCCGGTCGGAGCAGAATAGTAGCTGCCGGCGGTCGGGTGGGCCTGCCGGCTTAATTCTGTCTATGGGCAATTCCTTCGGGATGTGGTTAAACGGGGGCGCGAGGATTTCAGGATGTTGGTGCTGGTGACAGGATGCGCGGGTTTTATCGGTTCACAAATAGTGGACGCTCTTCTGCAACGTGGGGACGAAGTACGAGGTCTGGATTGCTTTCTGGACTACTACCCGCGCGAACGTAAGGAGAAAAATCTCAAGACAGCGAGGGGAAATCCGCGTTTTTCGTTTCTGGAAGACGATCTGATGACAGCGGATATGGATGCCATTTGCTCCGACGTGGATGCCGTCATCCATCTTGCCGCCCAGGCAGGTGTCCGCGCGAGTTGGGGGCAGGATTTCTCGATCTACTGCAATTCGAACATCCAGGGGACTCAGCGGCTGCTCGAGGCCTGCGTGGCGCGGAAAATTCGGGTCGTATATTCGTCTTCGTCTTCGATCTACGGGGACGCGAAGGATTTTCCCACCAGTGAGGAAACGCTGCCGCAACCGATCTCTCCTTATGGTGTGAGCAAATTGGCCGGCGAGCATTTGTCGCGACTCTATACGGTATCCGCTGGAGTACCGACGATCTCCCTTCGTTACTTTACAGTCTATGGGCCGCGACAACGCCCCGATATGGCTTTCCATAAATTCCTGCGCGCGCAGATCGAGGGATCCGAGATCACGCTCTATGACGATGGGGAACAGACCCGCGACTTCACCTTCGTTGCCGATGTCGTGCGCGCCAACTTGTTGGCACTGGAGAATGGGACTCCGGGCAAGGCCTATAATATCGGTGGGGGATCGCGCGTGAGCGTGAATCACGTGCTCGAGATGATCGGGCGCATCACCGGCGTTGAGCCGAAGGTAAAACGTCTGGGCAAGCAATTAGGGGACGTACGCCATACGCACGCCGCAGCCGAGTTGGCCGCATCCGAACTCCAGTGGTCGCCCCGAACAGGCCTGGAGGAGGGATTGCGAGCGGAATACGACTGGCTCAAACAAGAGCTTGCCTGAGCGGGAAATTCCGCCGGGCTACGCCGGGAAGTTTTCGGCAAGGCATTTCTCCTGCTAGTTTGACGAGGTGTCTGCACCTGACAGGATTCTCTTGATCCAGACAGCCTTCCTCGGAGACGTGGTCCTGGCGACGGCATTGCAACGCCGCTTGGCAGAGTCCTTTCCGGATGCCGAGATTCATTGGCTGGTGCGGCCGGACGCAGAGGTGATCGTGGCGCCAATGGTGCCCGCGGGTCGTGTTCTGGTGTATGCCAAACGCGGAGAGGAAAGAGGGATTGCCGGGTTCCTTCGGATGTCGGCCTTGCTCGCCGAGCGTCAGTTTGATGCAGCGCTCGCGGTGCAGCGTTCCTTCCGGACAGCCGCGCTGCTTCGGCATGCCGGCATCCCGATCCGAATTGGTTTTGCCGGGGCGGGTGGATCCTTCTTCTACACGGATCGGGTGGCTTATCGAGGCGGGCATGCACGCGACCGGATGCTGGGTTTGGTCGAGGGGCTCGGTCTTGCGGCGGCCAATCCCCCGTCGCCCTACCTGAAGGTCGATCCAGCGGCGCGACAAGCTGTCGGCGAACGCCTCGCAAGTCAGGGCATTGATGCGGAGGCGCGTCTTGTCGTTCTGGCCCCCGGATCGGCATGGGCCACCAAGCAGTGGCCCGCGCGGTATTTTGGGGCGGTCGCCGCCAGGCTTTTGTGCTGCGGCTATGATCGCGCCATTATTATTGGTGGGCCAGGGGATCGATCTTTGGCCCTGGAGGTCGCACAGGCTGCCGCAGACGTTTCCGCGAAGGTTGTTGATTGGACAGGACTGACGACGACAGCGGAAATGGTAGCCGTGATTGATCGGGCCGCTCTTTGTCTGGCGAACGACTCGGGACCGGGTCATGTTTCGGGAGCGGTAGGCACACCTTTGGTATCGATCTTCGGGCCCACGACCCCAAGTATGGGGTTTGCTCCGTTGGGATCGTCCGTAGTTCTGGTGGGTCGCGAGGATCTCGGCTGCCGGCCGTGCTCGCGGCACGGCACGGCGCGCTGCCCGATCGCAACGCACGCCTGTATGGAGGATTTGGCTCCGGAGGTTGTCCTGCGGGCCGTGGAGAGCCTCGGCGCGTGGCCGGCGGGCGGGGCGGGCTAGCTTTCCCCTGGTGCGAAGGGCACGGTCTCGGGCATTTTTGATTTTCCGTAAATCGCTCGTTTTCGAGCCTTTCCGGCGCCCGGATTCGAGGTTCGGCACTGGCCGGGCCAGAAAAGTCCCCCGGAAAGCAGCTTCCTGCGCGTCAACCATGGCACTCGGGGCGGTTCCGTTGTAGGAAACCGCTCGGCATGATGGCATCACGAAGGCTTTCCGGACTCATCGCGGGCTTCCCGCGCGCCCGGGTTCTGGTGGTAGGCGATTTGATGTTGGATCGCTTTATCTGGGGAGAGGTGCGGCGGATTTCCCCCGAGGCGCCGGTTCCCGTGGTTCGGGTGACCGACGAGAGCGACCACCCGGGTGGCGCCGGCAATGTCGTCGCGAACCTGGCTGCGCTGGGTGCTGTGCCCATGGTGGCGGGTTGGGTGGGCCGCGATGCCGCCGGTCGAACCATCTGCAGCGGTCTGAAGAATCGTGGCGCCGACATCAGCGGCATCATCACGACCAGCCGGGCTGTGTCGATCGAGAAGACGCGGATCGTGGCGCAGAGACAACAGCTGGTTCGCCTCGACCGGGAACCCGATCGACCCGGGGCGGATCTGGTCCGGCGAATTTCGCGCTCGGTCGCGAGATTGTTGCCGCAAGCCGATGCCGTGATCGTGTCGGATTATGGCAAAGGTACGATCGGGCCCGAGTTGCTCGACCTTCTGGCCGGAGCGCGCGAGAAGTTCGGGTTCGCCTATCTGATCGATCCCAAGCAGCCCAACTACGACCATTACCGTGGGGCGACGCTGGTCAAGCCCAACGCGGCCGAGGCCGAAGAGGCCGCTGGACTGAAGCCCGATAGCGGGCCCGCCCTCCGCAAGGTGGGTCGGCGTCTGTTGGAAAAGTGGCAGAGCGATACGGTTCTGGTCTCGCGCGGGGAGCGCGGGATGGCCCTTTGCCGCCCCGACCGGAGCCCCGTTTCTTTCGCCGCGCATGCCCGGGAGGTTTTTGATGTGACCGGCGCGGGCGATACGGTATTGGCCACGGCCGCGCTGGCGCTGGCTTCGCGGGGAACTCCCGAGGAAGCCGCCGAACTCGCCAATCACGCAGCGGGTGTGGTGGTCGGCAAGGTGGGGACAGCGACTCTCACGCGTGCCGAATTGTCGCGTGCTGTGCGGAACCCGGATGCGGGGCCAGGGAGCAGGAAACGATGAGAAGTATGACAGGTTTTGGTCGGGCTCGAACAAAGGTTCCGGGGGGGTTCCTGACCGCCGAGATCCGGAGCATCAACTCGAGGTTTCTCGAGGTGAAGATCGGCTTGCCACGAGAATATCAGTCGCTCGAGCCGGATTTGCGCAAGCGAGTCGCCGAGTGGCAGGAACGCGGCCGGGTGGACATTACCATTCGCCGCGATGCAGTGGAACATAAGGCGCGCTCGGTCGAGGTGGATCTGCCTTTGGCTCGTGAGTCGGTGAAGGCCTGGAAGCGCTTGCAGAAAAGTCTCGGCCTCCCCGGCGAGATCGACCTCGCGATGCTGCGACGTACCGCTCCCGACGTGGTCCGGATGCGAGATCATGCCGTGGCGGGCAAGTCCGAGGAGGCTGCCTTGCGCAAGGTACTCGACCAGGCGCTC
>Ga0055584_100008128_pt1 | contig 10284 bp, 9 predicted proteins | sample OSDHelmetaG_FD_58716 | JGI IMG/M metagenome (GOLD analysis project Ga0055584, IMG submission 58716) | Pelagic marine sediment microbial communities from the LTER site Helgoland, North Sea, for post-phytoplankton bloom and carbon turnover... | ecosystem: Environmental > Aquatic > Marine >...
GGTGCCAAGGCTTTGAGTCATTTGGTTGATGATGCGGCTAATACCATCATGTCCGCTAAGCGTTTAATGGGTCGTGGTTTGCAAGACGTTACTCGTCTTGGTGCCGATATGCCTTATGCGTTTGAAGCATGTGATGACGGTATGCCGATGTTGCGTACCAAGGCTGGTCTCAAGAGCCCAGTGCAAGTTTCTGCTGATATTCTACGCGTCTTGGCGCAACGTGGTGAGGCTAGTTTAGGTGGCGAATTGGTGGGTGCAGTTATTACCGTGCCGGCCTATTTTGATGATGCTCAGCGTCAGGCTACTAAAGATGCCGCGACCTTGGCAGGCATTCAAGTGCTGCGCTTGTTAAACGAGCCTACTGCTGCCGCTGTGGCCTATGGTTTAGATAGCGAGCAAGAAGGTACTATTGCCGTATTTGACTTGGGTGGCGGTACCTTTGATATCTCTGTATTGCGTATGCAAAAGGGTGTGTTTGAAGTGCTGTCAACGGGCGGCGATTCAGCTCTTGGTGGGGACGATTTTGATCATGCTATCGCCAACTGGGTGCGAGAACAGCGCGCTATTGAAAATTTAGACTTGTCGCAACAGCGCTTTTTGTTACGCCAGGCGCGTGGGGCGAAAGAAGCTTTGAGTCAGTTGGAGGTGGCGCAAGTGTCATTTGCTGGTTGGCCGGGCGTTAGTTGTCCTTTGGATTTAGAGTTGGATCGTCAACAGTTAAATGAATTGTTAGATCCGGTGATTGCCAAAACCATACGTGCCACCAAGAAAACCTTGCGTGATGCTGGTTTAGCAGTCGATGAAGTGCATCAGGTGGTGATGGTGGGTGGTTCTACCCGTGTCTTACGTGTACAGGAGCGTGTGGCTGAGTTGTTTGGTAAGCAGCCTTTGACCAGTATTGACCCGGATCGCGTGGTTGCTTTAGGTGCGGCTCGTCAGGCCGATGTGCTAGCTGGTAACCAAGTTGGTGAAGAAATGTTGTTGTTGGACGTTCTGCCTTTATCTCTAGGTCTAGAAACCATGGGTGGTTTGGTAGAGAAGGTGATTGACCGTAATACGCCAATCCCGGTGGCTCGTGCTCAAGATTTCACTACCTACCAGGATGGCCAGACAGCTATGGTGGTGCATGTTTTGCAAGGTGAGCGTGATCTAGTGCAAGATTGCCGTTCTCTGTCTCGTTTTGAATTGCGAGGTATTCCGCCAATGGCGGCAGGTGGTGCTAAAATTCGCGTAACTTTTCAAGTTGATGCCGATGGTTTGCTAGAGGTGAGTGCTCGCGAGTTAACGTCAGGTGTGGCTGCTTCGGTACAAGTTAAGCCGTCCTATGGTTTGTCAGAAAATCAGATAGCGGGCATGATTAAAGCTTCTTGGAGTAATGTCGAGGAAGATCGTGGCGCTCGTAGCCTGCGCGAACAACAGGTAGAGGCGGATCGTCTACTGGAGGCTATTGCTGTTGCTATGCAGGCTGATGGTGAGCGTTTGCTGAGTGAAGTAGAGCAGCAGGCCTTGGTAGCGCAGATGGAGGCGTTAATCAGCGTGCGTAATGGTGAAGATCATCACGCCATTTCCAAACAAATTGATGTGCTTGCCAAGGCTACGGACGAGTTTGCTGCCCGTCGTATGGATGATTCAATTAAGCGTGCTTTAGCCGGCAAAGCTGTCGATAATATTTAATAGAGAAACAACATGCCTCAAATCGTATTTTTACCCCATGAAGAACTATGCCCTGCGGGTTTGGCTGTTGAGGCCGAAGCTGGTGAAACTGTTTTGGATGTGGCCTTGGCTAATGATATCGAGTTAGAGCACGCTTGCGAGAAGTCTTGTGCTTGCACAACCTGCCATGTCATCGTGCGTGAAGGTTTTGATTCTATGGTGGAGTCTGATGAGCTAGAAGACGACATGTTAGATAAGGCCTGGGGTCTAGAGCCTGAATCGCGCCTTGGTTGTCAGGCAGTGGTAGCTGAAGAGGATCTAGTGGTTGAAATCCCTAAGTACACCTTGAATATTGTTTCTGAGAATCATTAATATCCTGATAAATGGGATCAGACCTTAGGTCTAACCCCATTTATCCATTTATCAAAGGAGCTAAGCATGAGCCTAAAATGGACAGATACCTTAGATATTGCCATTGAGTTGTATGACAGCAAGCCGGATGTAGATCCAAAACAAGTTAGGTTTACGGATCTAATGGCTTGGACCATGGCGTTGCCAGATTTTGATGATGATCCGCAGCGTTGTGGCGAAAAGATCCTCGAAGCGATCCAAATGGCCTGGATCGAAGAGGCGGAATAAATAAGCTGACAAATCGACAGTATTTAGCTATAATTTCGCGTCGAATTTTGTGGGCGTCCATTTTGGGCGCTTGATTTATTTATTAAACTTTTCTTTTTGGAGAAATCCCCATGGCTGTAGAACGTACTCTATCCATCATCAAGCCTGATGCAGTAGCTAAGAACGTAGTTGGTAAGATTGTATCTCGTTTCGAGAGCAACGGTCTTAAAGTTGTAAACATGGAAATGAAGCAGTTGAGCGAAGCTGACGCACAAGGTTTCTACGCTGAGCACAGCGAACGTCCTTTCTTTGGCGATCTAGTTACATTCATGACTTCTGGCCCTGTAGTAGTACAGGTACTAGAAGGTGAAGGCGCAATCGACAAGAACCGTGAATTGATGGGTGCTACTAACCCACAAGAAGCAGCGGCAGGCACTATTCGTGCTGATTTCGCTTCTTCTATCGATGCTAACGCTGTACATGGTTCTGACTCAGCTACTTCAGCTGCACGCGAAATCGCATATTTCTTCGGCGGCTAACATGTAGGTCGGACTTAAGTCCGACTTGTCGGGTTAAAACCCGACCTACAGGTTGATCTTACGGCGTTCTTCGGAACGCCGTATTGCGTTGTAAGAATCTCTAATTTGGGTGATAAAAATGTCTGAAGTAACACAAAAAACTAATATTCTGGGCTTTTCGCAAGCACAGATGGAAGACTTTTTTGCCACTATGGGTGAGCCCAAATTTCGTGCTACGCAAGTTTTGAAGTGGATTCACCAGTTTGGTGCGGAAGACTTTGAAAGTATGACCAATGTTAGTAAGAAGTTGCGTGAGAAATTGCAAGACGTTGCTGAGATTGTTGAACCTGAAGTATTGTTTCAAGGTGATTCCAAAGATGGTACTCGTAAGTGGGTGATTGGAGTTTCTGGTGACAACAAGGTGGAGATGGTGCTGATCCCTGACGGCGATCGTGCAACTCTCTGTGTTTCTTCGCAGGTAGGTTGTGCCTTGGATTGCAGTTTTTGCTCCACTGGCAAACAAGGATTTAACCGCAATTTGGATGCTGCCGAAATTATCGGCCAGGTACGTATTGCGATTAAGTCTTTTGGTCCCGTAGATCCCAAAGGTCCGCGTCGCGTCACTAATGTGGTGTTGATGGGAATGGGTGAGCCGCTACTTAACTTTGATAATGTCACGCCAGCTATCTCTTTGATGATGGATGACAACGCTTACAATTTATCTAAGCGTCGTGTGACGCTAAGTACCGCTGGTGTGGTGCCGGCAATTGATCGTTTGAGTCAGGTTACCGATGTGTCTTTGGCTATTTCTTTGCACGCGCCAAACGACCAATTGCGTGATGAGCTAGTGCCGGTGAATAAAAAGTACAATATAGATGCGCTGTTGGATGCCTGTAATCGCTATCTTGACGGTCTGTCAGACAAGCGTGTTATCACTATGGAGTACACCATGATTTCGGGTGTAAATGACCAAATTGAGCATGCTAGAGAGCTTGCTAAGGTATTAAAGAAGGTGCCTTGCAAGCTGAACTTGATACCTTTTAATCCGTTCCCTGGTTCTGATTATCGACGTTCACCGCGTCAACAAATTGAAGCATTTCAGCGTGTTATGGCCAAGGCTGGTGTCGTTACAACCATACGTGCAACACGCGGTGATGATATTGATGCAGCCTGCGGTCAGTTGGTTGGGCAGGTGCAAGATCGCACTCGCAGAAGTGCTAAGTATGTAAACCGCATTGCGGCGAATGAAGTATAAACCCCATTAGGACTAGAAATTGACAGGAACTTACCTATACTGTCACAGTCAAAGCGTAGCATATGGAATATGACAGAACACGACGACAAGAATAGAAAAACATTAAAACAAAGGTGGAATAAGGTGACTGGTTCCGATTCTAATAATAATGAGTTTGATGGATTAGACGGACAACTACCAGGGTTCCCTGGTTACTTGTTGCGTAAGGCAAGAGAAGACAAAGGTCTATCTCAGGTGGAAGTAGCGCGTGAGTTACACTTAACTTCACGCGTGCTTGAAGGCTTGGAAAGCGATGACTTTACCCACATAAATAGTCCCATATTTTCACGTGGTTATATTCGTTCTTACTCGCGCTATTTGGGTTTAGATCCAGATGCCATGGTGGCAGAGTATGATGCTGTTTATGGTAGTCCCGATAACAGCAAAAAACCTATGAATATGGTGCGTCACGTAGATGAGCAGGCGCGCCCCGGTGACACATGGGTAAAACTGGTTTCAGTGGTCATTGTGCTTGCTTTACTAGGTGCCTCTTGGTGGTGGTGGCAAGGACAGCAAGATATAGCAGCTCCTGTTGCAGTTAGCGAAGTGACGGTACAAGACAGTTTGGGGGAAGATGTAAATACCATGCTGTCGGAAGATGAAAATTTGGATTTGCAGTTGAATCCATTGGCTGATGTTGTTGATACATTGGGAACCACTGATGATGAGCCAGTCATTGAGCAAGCTACAGCGGTTGTGAGTGAGTCACAAGTTGTCGAGCAGCCAGTTGTAGAGCCAGAGGTGCAGCAAGTTGCACTAACAACTCAAGTTGAAGCGGTTGCGCAGCCAGTTACTTTGGCAGGCAGCGACATAGGGTCTACAGTGCTTGATGTTGCCCCGGGTCAAGGTTTGCTTGTGATTGAGTTTCTAGACGACTGTTGGGTTGAGATCCAAGATGGTAATGGCACCATGGTGGTGGCTGATCTGAAGTCCAGTGGTGATGTAATAAAGATGGCTGTGCAGGCCCCTGCGCAGGTGTTGCTAGGGCGTGCTTCAGCAGTGTCTAACATCAACTTTGCGCAGCGCTCCATCAACCTAGATCCGCATACGCGTAAAGATATTGCTCGCGTAACCTTAGAATTGTAGTTATTAGTCTGGCGGCAAATAGCCGCCGACATTTAGATAGTTAAGGAGCCCAAGTTGGCTAGCATTAAAGCTATTCGTGGCATGCATGACATTTTGCCTGAGCAAACCCCGCTGTGGCAGTATTTTGAAAGTCAGGTAAAGGAAGTGTTTGCGCAATACGGATATCAAGAAATCCGCATGCCAATTGTAGAGCGCACGGAGCTGTTCTGTCGCTCTATTGGTGAAGCCACGGATGTGGTTGAAAAAGAAATGTACACCTTTGGCGATCGCAATGATGAAAGTATCACTTTGCGTCCGGAGGGCACTGCCTCATGCGTACGCGCGGCTGAAGAGCATGGTTTGACTTATAACCAGGTGCAGCGCTTGTGGTACCACGGTCCTATGTTCCGTTATGAGCGTCCACAAAAAGGGCGTCAGCGTCAGTTTCATCAATTTGGGGCTGAGGTTTACGGCCTAGACGGTCCCGATGTGGATGCCGAGCTGATTATAATGACAGCGCGCCTGTGGAAAAAATTGGGTATTAGTGACGTTGTTACTTTGCAGCTTAATACTTTGGGTAGCAGTGCTGCACGAGCGGCTTACCGTACTGATTTGGTAGCTTATCTGGAACAGCGAATGGACGCTTTAGACGAAGACAGTAAGCGTCGTGTGGTCACTAATCCTCTGCGAGTGCTTGATAGCAAAGATCCTAAGACACAAGCTTTGTTGGACGCTGCGCCCAATTTTTATGACTATCTAGATGATGATTCTTTGCAGCATTTCGAGCGCCTAAAATCCTTGTTGGATGGTGCCGGAGTTGCCTACGAGATTAATCCGCGTTTGGTGCGTGGTTTAGATTATTACTGCAAAACCGTATTTGAATGGGTTACTGATCGTTTAGGTGCGCAAGGTACTGTTTGTGGCGGTGGTCGTTATGACGGCATGATCGAGCAATTAGGCGGCCGCCCAACACCGGGTGTTGGTTGGGCTATGGGTGTTGAACGTTTAATCCTATTGTTGCAAGAGATGGGCTTGGCTCCAGCGGGCATAGGTCAGCGAGCTGATGTGTATATGGTGCATATGGGTGACGCGGCGGCGGCGGCGAGCATGCTGCTGGCTGAGGAAATTCGTACACAGGTATCAGATGCACGTGTGCTTTGGCACTGTGGTGGTGGTAGCTTTAAGAACCAGATGAAAAAAGCTGATAAAAGCGGTGCTACAGTGGCCGTTATTATCGGTGAAGATGAATTGCTACAAGGCCAGGTGCAAATTAAGCCTTTACGTGGCCAAGGTGAAGCGCAGGCTATTGCGGCAACCGATGCAAGTGCAGCTATCGAAGCCTTGATTTAAACTGATCTAAGACCCTTTAAGTACAAGTAATAGTAAGGAGCCAGTTGTGGCTGAAATGAGAACTGAAGAAGAACAAGTAGAAGCACTGAAGCGTTGGTGGAATGAAAACGGCAAGTCATTATTGGCCGGTATTGCTATCGCCATCTTAGGTGTGGTTGGTTGGAACTATTATGGTGATATGCAACAGCAAGAAGCCGAGACAGCTAGTGCTTACTATCAGCGTCTGCTAGGCAATGCTAGTGCTAGCCAAATGGGTGCCACAGAACGTTCTGCTATCAAGCAGGATGCTCAGACATTGAAAGATGAATTTAGCGATGGTGCTTATGCGCAATATGCTGCGCTTATGCTAGCTAAGGTGGCAGTGGCTGAGAATGATTTAGAAAAGGCCGAAACAGAGTTACGTTGGTTGTTAAGCAATGCCGAAGAGAGCGCGTTGGTTGAGCTGGCAAACGTGCGTTTGGCGCAAGTATTGCAGGCCCAGAATCGTTTAGACCAAGCCTTGGCGTTGGTGCAAGACAAAAATGATGCATGGCAGGGTCGTCGTTTAGAAGTGAAAGGCGATATTCTGTTGGCACAAGGTGACCAGTCTGGTGCTCGTGGTGCTTACGAGAAGGCTAAGAAAGTTGCCGCTGAACAAGGCGCTAACACTGCCTTGCTAAGTCTAAAAATTGACAACCTGGTTGAATAATCAGCGTAAATGCACACGGTTGCTGAAAAGGAATGCAGACAATGATGGTTAAATACTGGTTGCGTGGCGTTGGTGTGGCATTGGTAATGGGGTTGTTAAGTGCGTGCTCCAATGGGCCAAGTTTACCGAAGCCTACTAAGCTAGTTGATATAACTGCTTCCCAGGCAATCACTGAACATTGGCAAGTACAGCTAGGCGGTGGTGCAAAGCAGCATGCCTTACCATTGCAGCCAGTGTTAATGTCGGGTGTGGTATATGGTGTCTCTGCGTCTGGTGAAGTGAGTGCGGTAGATGCTGAGACCGGTAAGTCCTTGTGGCAAGTCGATTTAGAGCAGCCTATTAGTGCTGGTTTGGGGCGTATACAGGACAAGTTGTTAGTTGCTACAGCCAATGGTGAGTTACACATGTTGTTGGCGGCTGATGGCTCTAAGGTCTGGTCGACGCCAACATCTAGTGAAGTTTTGGCGGTGCCGCAGTCCTCTACCGGTATGGTTTTAGTGCAAACAATTGATGGTCGTATTACAGCTTTTGCCGCAGACGATGCCGCTGTACTTTGGTCCTATGCTAGTGATCTACCTAGTTTGACACTGCGTGGTACTAGCACCCCAGTTGTAGATGGGGGCTTAAGCTATGCTGGTTTTGCTAATGGTAAATTACTGGCTATCGACAACAAGCACGGCACGGTGATTTGGCAGCAACGTATAAGCGCACCAAAGGGGCGTTCTGATATGGAGCGTTTGGTTGACATCGATGGGCCGTTGCAATTGGTGGACGGCACGCTTTATGTTGCTGGTTATCAGGGCAACTTGGCCGCAGTAGAGGCGCTTACAGGGCGCGTGCTTTGGCAACAGACTGTGTCTAGCTACTCAGCTCCAGCCATTTACGGTGGTCAAGTATTTGTCGTTACTGATAAAGATACGGTTATGGCTTATGACCGCGAAACGGGCGCTGAGTTGTGGCGCAATGATGATTTTTTACACCGTGGTCTTTCACAAGTTGTAGTGTCCACGGGCGCTATGGTGGTTTTGGATAGTCTCGGTTATGTGCACTTGCTGGAGCCTGCTACAGGTATGGCTGTAGGTCGTTACCAACTAGGCCACGATGGTGCTGGTGCTGGTTTTGTGCGCCACGGTGCCAATATATATGTATTGGGACAGGATGCTTCTCTGTCTCGTCTGTCTTTGAATTAGGCTTTATTAAAAGTCTTGTAGTTGTGCTGGTGGTAGCAAATACCCTCAGTCAGGATAAGTTATGAATCCGGTAATTGCCCTTGTTGGCCGCCCTAATGTGGGTAAGTCCACGCTGTTCAACCGTCTTACCCGTTCGCGGGATGCCTTGGTGGCTGACTACCCAGGCCTGACTCGTGACCGTAAGTACGGTGAAGGTAAAATAGGTAGCCGAGGCTATCTAGTTATCGATACGGGCGGCATCTCTGGTGACGAAGATGGTATTGATCAGGTGATGGCTGAGCAGTCCTTGCTTGCTATTGAGGAAGCTGATGCTGTTTTGTTCTTGGTGGATGGTCGTGCTGGCCTCAATCCATCCGATGAGCTAATTGCGGATCACTTACGTCGTACTGATAAGCCTTGTTATCTAGTCGTGAATAAAACAGATGGCATTGACGAAGTTGTCGCTTTAGGTGACTTCTACGGTCTGGGTTTAATTGGTTTGCCGCGCCCAATTGCAGCTTCTCATGGTAAGGGTGTGAGCCAGCTAATGGAAGATGTGCTGGAGACCTTCCCTGAGGAAGAGGAGCTAGATGAATCCGTTGATGGCGGTATCCGTATTGGCGTAGTTGGCCGCCCGAACGTGGGTAAGTCTACTTTGGTTAACCGTATGCTGGGCGAAGACCGGGTAGTGGTGTTTGACCATGCTGGTACCACTCGCGATAGTATCTATATTCCTTACCGTCGTAATGACAAACCTTATACCTTGATTGATACAGCTGGTGTGCGTCGCCGAGGTAAGGTGAAAGAAACCGTTGAAAAATTCTCTATCGTTAAGACCTTGCAGGCGATTAAAGACTCCCACGTAGTGGTGCTGGTTGTTGATGCGCATGAAGGTCTTACCGAGCAGGATATGCATTTGCTGGGTTTTGTGATCGACTCAGGCCGTGCCCTGGTGATTGCCGTTAACAAGTGGGATGGTATGACAGGTGATGACAAGGAAGCGGTGCGTCATCAGCTAGAATCACGTTTGGATTTTGCTAGCTTTGCGCGGATTCACTTTATTTCTGCTTTGCATGGGTCCGGTGTGGGTAACTTGTACAAGTCCGTGGAAGAGGCTCACGCTTGCGCCTTTACCAAATGGAGTACCAACAAGCTGACTACCTTGCTAGAAGACGCTGTACAAGACCATCAGCCTCCTATGGTCAATGGTCGCCGTGTGAAGATGCGTTATGCGCACTTGGGTGGCTCTAACCCGCCTTTGTTTATCGTGCACGGCAATATGACCAGCTCCTTGCCCAATTCCTATAAGCGTTACCTAGAAAACAAATTTATCAAGGTGTTAAAAATTCGAGGTACACCCGTACGTTTCGAATTCCGTACTGGTGATAACCCTTATGAAGGTAATCGCAATCAGCTTACTGCGCGCCAAATCAGCAAGAAGGCGCGTCTGATGAAGCATGTGAAGAAACAAAAGAATAAAGCCAAAAAGCGCTAGTCTAATTGTTTGTCTGAGTAAGCCAAGGAAAGGAGTGAGAGGTATAAACGTATGATAGTTTTGCCTGAACTCCTTTCTACTTTTGATGCCAGTCTGCTGGTGGTCACCTCTTTTGTTGCCTCCTATATCACCGCTGCCCTAGGTATTGGTGGTGGTCTGTTGTTATTGTCGGTGATGGTGAACTTGATTCCCATTACTTACCTTATCCCTGTACATGGTCTGGTGCAGATAGCCTCAAATGCTAGCCGAGCAGGTATGCTGCGGCAGTTCATCAACTGGCGTATGCTGGCTTTGTTTAGCCTTGGTTCTGTACTTGGTTTTGTTGTTGCTCCTTATGTGTTGATACAGTTGCCCTTGGCGATACTAGAAATGGCTGTAGCGGGCTTTATACTGATTTTGCAGTGGGGCCCAAAGCTCAAAGTATCGAGTCATGG
>Ga0055584_100008129_pt1 | contig 10283 bp, 13 predicted proteins | sample OSDHelmetaG_FD_58716 | JGI IMG/M metagenome (GOLD analysis project Ga0055584, IMG submission 58716) | Pelagic marine sediment microbial communities from the LTER site Helgoland, North Sea, for post-phytoplankton bloom and carbon turnover... | ecosystem: Environmental > Aquatic > Marine >...
GTGTTCAGGTCGAAAGAGTCAGACACATACGCCTTAACGAACCACAGCCGATTAGCTGCGGCAGTCATATCAACGGGCGTACCAGTGACAGGATCAAAGTCAAGACCACCCAACGAGGTTGAGTTGATCTTCTTGTTTACCGCACCAGTCGTTGTGCCTGTCGTTACCTGATAAGCAAGAGGGAACTCCGATGCTGGCGCGGGACCGGATGATCCCCAGTTACCTGTATTGGTAGCGGCATCCGAGTCATTTACCCGAGTGCCGTTAAACGAAACAGAAACAGTAGCCATTATTAGCTTTATGCATCAGGCGTGCGAATTGTTGAAATGCTAAATGCCCCAAATTCCGCCGTAGTTTTGAATGTCTTGATTGGAGTAACTCCGCCACGACGTACTGTAACTGCCACATCGTTCGCAACAGTGAAGGTAGCCGTGTAAGAGTGCGAGGTCGCCGTTGCTACTTGGTCAATCAACGCTCTAAACAAGTTGGCCGGGTTAGTAGCCGTGTTCGGAGCTGTACCAACCAAGGTGAAGGTACCAGTTGTGTTAGTCCATGCACTGTACTCAAGCAAGTCATAGTTACCGTCTGAGTCACGCTCAAGACGGAGGTAGCCCGTTGCCGGGGTATTGGCAGGGATATTACCTGCACCAACCACAACCGTTGTCGATACGCCGCCAGTAACGAGAGCCGTAGTAGTCATCTCGTTAAAGTCCGGTTCTGCATCGCCGTTAACGTCCGTAGCCACACCATCCCAAGGGAAGACCGTAACGTAGTCACCGACTATAAGGTTCGTGACTGAGCCAGAGCGGTTATCCGGAGGTGCGATACCAGCTTCGAGCAAGTTCGTAAACGAGTCACCGGCAATCGCATCGCTCGGGTCAATGGCGATACCGAAGTTCATCGGGTTGTAATTCGCGCCGGTATACGAACCAACCAGCTGACTGTTTACCGTGCGAGACGAAACAGCACCATTCACATCAAGTGTGTCACCGTCCGTGGCACCGAACAGGGTTTGCCCATTTGCCGGGACCGTACCAGTCAAAAGCTGACCGTAGACGTTGCCCGTAGCACCGCCATCATCCTTGGCGACGAGAAGCATCTGGCCGGAGGCCGTGTTATTCACAACCGTACCGGATGTCGCAGTCCACTCTGACGCACCGCGTAGGGTGGTTAGCGCCTCAGTATTGTTGAAGCTGCCGGTGGGGTCAGCGACGATGATTGTGCCGGAGCCAGCTGTGTCGTCTACGAAGATGACGCGGCCAAGAGCGCCGGAGGTACCGCCCTCAACTACTTCACCAACTGCAACGAGTGTGCCTGTGCCGCCGGTATAAGGAATCTCGGTACCCCACTGGAGTACATCGTCCTCGGCAATTGCACCGACCTCACCATTGTAGGCAAAGTTGGTATTGATGCCGACGAACAGCTGGGCATTACGCCCGAACAGCGTCTCAGCTGTACCGCGCCGTTGAATGTATTTGGACCGTTCATAGGTCTGTAGGCTGTTGGCTGAACCGAAATCAATCGACAGACCGAATGGAGTGGAGCCAGAGCCTTCAAGGAAGTCGAGGGACTGGTAGCCTTCAGTCAAGACAATCGAACTGTACGGGGCACCTGCGACCGTACCGACAGCCGTATTGTTGTTACCGTCTGCGGCGGATACGAGGGCCAGTGACACCTCACCGAAACCAATGGTCGTACCAGCGAAGAAGTACAGCTCTCCGAATTCGAGCAACGCACCACGCACTCGCTGACCGTCGATCTTCGTACCGTTTTCGATAGTCTTAACGAGGATTCGGATGTTACCGGATACCGAATCAGGGAAGTAAGCATTATCCCAGTACTCGGTGATGAGCGCATCTTCTTGGATCAACACCGGGACCGTAGTCGTAAGAGGCGACGTTACGCCAACACCGAGGCCGGAATAAACTTCCTGTGTGTTGCCGCTACCCTGTTCGATAGAACCGCCGTACATGTGCTGTGCAACAGTGTCGTTGATATTAATGGTGCCAAGAAGCTTGACCTGTACGCCGGTTTGCCGTTCAGAGGCTGTCGGGTCGATCATCGAGAGATCATCGTCACCGAAGATCGTCTCGTCATCGTTGAGGTCAGACAGAAGCCTGTGAACTTCTTCCGGGGTGTAGCCGCGAGGATGGAACGCGCCATCTACAGTACCGTCACCAGCAATGTCACCAGTGAAAGTCTCATTGTCGGCTGGCAGGTCATTAATGTCGATGTCCCCGATTATCCGAACCGAGAGTTCACCCGACGCACCAGCATCGGATTCAACCGTGATGACTTCGCAAGTCTGACCGCCAGAGAAAGTTAGAATCTCATTTGCTACGACATTAGTCGTCTGACCATCGAAGAAGAATGAGTGGGTGGCACCGAGTGCGGGGCCGGTCCACGTAATCGCGCCAGTTGACGCAACAGCCAAATCCTCACGCGCATACGCGGGATATAGCATATTCTCGATCTTGGCACCTGCGTCACTGTTCGCTAGTGCCGTTACACCACCCTGAGTTAGAGTAGCGTTATTCGATGGTAGGACACCGCTGACTAGTGCCATGCGGAGTGATCCGGCGGCACCATCGGGGATGTCAGTTACAATGAAACCGGACGAAGAACTCGGCACTGTCCACGTGACAAGTGCTCCTTCTTCGACAAATTCGCCGCCTGATTGACCGTCATAGTCAACTATCACATATTGTGTCATTTCATACTCCGATTCGTGTCCTTACGAATAGCTTAAAGATAATCTGTTGTCCCAAATGTTGTCTCTATTGCTGTTTCCGTCAGCCCATTCAGTAACCGAATCGGTGTTGCCAGAACCGTCAAGAGTAAACGTAATGCGTTTAATACTCCATGTTGCAGAGCTTGTAGCTGTCCCCGGGAGAGCGTTACCAACGTATAAAACGTCGCCACTGCTTTCTTCATCTATACGGGTTGCATTTTTCAATTTAGTAACTCCAAAATCTGTTCGTATCCACGACCCCGGAGTTGCGTCATCAGGTACGATGATATCAACTCCATCGTCTGATCTCACGTCTGTGTCATCAAACAGGAACCAACCTTCTTCGTCGCCAACAAGGACTGAAGCAAGATCGTTGTGGACCGGGGCATCGAGTGCACGCAGCTCTGCGTATGTGCGAGCACGTAGGGTTGTGGAGCGTTGAACCCGTTGGATACCCATTATTCAAGAGGCTCTTGTCTTACTCTTTTACGAATCCACCGAGCAGCTTGGCTATGAAACCATGATTCATCACCGGGATGAATTTGGGCCATTCGTGCTTCAAGGTGTTTGTTAGGGATATGCTCGCCGCCTTCCGGAACTGAACCTACTTTTGCAAATAGGACTATTTTTGCATAAGGCTTACCCAGCTGCCGTAAAGCCCACACTCGGTTGTTTCCAATAGCAACAGTCATGTGGTTTGCGCGTTCGACTATGATTGGGTTGATAAGACCCTTTTCTTCAATGCTGGCTACTAGCTCTTTGAAATTTTCAGCGCTCATTCCTCCGGTCTTTACACCTTCTTTTTCAGGGATATCGAAGGCATTAAGCTTGTCAACGGGGAAGCTATCAAAGTAATAAGCGCTAAACCCGTTCCACTTCATCTCAGCAAATCCTTGCCATTACTGTTGACACGAGCTTGTTTATAAACGATATTCCGCATACTAGCAACTTATTGCGGACATGCACATGGCGGGTATTTTACAGGTCGTTTCCCCCCAGCAGGTTTCTGACTATGAGGCTGAAGTTCAAGCCCAACGAACCCCGCCCGAACCGACTATGGAAATGGAAGGACTCGTAGCAATTATCCGCCGCGAGTTCCATGACGCCCGCAATGCTCGGTACGTCAATGGTATATCTCAAAGACTCATCGAAGCTCAGCGCACTTACCGAGGAGAGTACAACCCACAAAAGCTGAAGGACATCCGTGCCTTTGGCGGGTCCGAAGTCTATTCCAGAGTTACCCCAACCAAGTGCCGTGGAGCCACCAGTGTCCTCAGGGACTTGTATCTATCCGGAACCGAGCCACCGTGGGAGCTCACACCAACGCCAGTACCTACGCTGCCTGAAGACATAACCGCTGCAGTATCCGGACTGGTTCAATCTGAAGTTCAGTCCATGCAAGAACAGGGGATGCAGATTTCTGACCAAATGGTTCGTGATCGTATCTCACAGTTGATGGATTCAGCTCAACTGGCGGCTATTAAGAATGCCCACGAAGAAGCGAAAGAAGCGAGTCGTGAGCTCAATGACGTATTAGTTGAGGGCCGTTTTTACCAAGCGCTCAAAGAATTCCTTATTGACCTGCCGATTTTCCCTATCGCGTGCATCAAGGGCCCCGTTGTCCGCCAAAAGACGAAAGTCAGATGGGTGGATGGTAAACCTTCCAGAGAGACAACCCCCAAACTTTTCTGGGATCGTGTTAGCCCGCTGGACTTATATTTCACCCCGGATGCGTCGCATCTCGGTGAGTCCTATGTGATTGAACACGTTAGGTATTCTCGGCAGGACCTATACAATCTCATCGATGTCCCGGGGTACAAGGAGGATGAAATTCGTGCTGTCCTCGCTGACTTCAAGGACAAAACGCAATCGCGTTCGTGGCGAGATTGGTTTGACGAGGAAAGGGAAGACCTTGAGGACCGAGATCATTGGGAGTCCGCCCGTGGCCAGCTGATTGACGCTCTTGAGTGGCATGGCTGCATACAGGGAAAGATGCTGCTGGACCATGGGTTCTCCGAGGATGAGGTTGATGATCCTGAGAAAGAATACATGGTTGATGCATGGGTAATAGATAGGTATTGCATCAAAGCACAGATCGCGCCAAGCCTTACGCAGCGCCCCAACTACTTCCTTTCCAGCTTCGAGAAGATCCCCGGATCTATCTGGGGCTATGGCCTTCCGGACATTCTGGCAGATATCACGTCCGTCTGTAACACGACTATGCGTAGTATTGTCAACAACCTGTCAATAAGCTCCGGCCCGCAGGTTGTCGTTAATCTCGATCGATTAGCTCAAACCGAAGACGCTAACACTCTTTATGCATGGAAACGCTGGCACGTAATAGATGACCCGCTGGGTAACAACACTCAGAAGCCAGTTGATTTCTTCCAACCGCAGAGCAATGTGCAGGAGCTAATGGCTGTCTATGAAAAATTTGCGAATATGGCTGATGAAGCGTCGGCACTCCCCAAGTACCTTACCGGTTCGGGTGCAACTGGCGGCGCAGGCCGTACGGCGTCTGGTCTTGCCATGCTTATGGATAACGCATCGAAAGTTATGCAAAACGTTGCGGCGAATGTGGATGATGACATCCTCACACCGGCTCTTGAGGAGCTTTACGAGATGGTCATGCTGAGTTCTGCAGGTCCGGAACTGAAGGGTGATGAGAGTATTGTTGTCAAGGGCGTGACAGTAGCCGTCCAGAAAGAAACAGATCGGATGCGCAAGCTTGAGTTCCTGCAGATGACCGCTAACCCGATGGATATGCAGATCATGGGTATCCCGGGCCGCGCTGCTGTTCTTGAAGATGTTGCGGAAGAACTTGGTATGAAAGGGAAAAAAGTAGTACCATCGTCCGAAGAACTTCAGGAGAAGATGCAAGAGGCCGCCGCTGCTGAACAGGCGGCCGCCGCTGCTGAAGCTGGTGGAGGCGCTCCCGGTGGTGCTCCCGCTGCAGGCCGAGACCCCGCAATGGCTGCGAGGGAAGGTCAGGAAAACGTAACTAGAGGAGTATCTCAATGAAGAAGATTAACTCGGGGCTCGCTAAAAAGTATGGCAAACCTCTGTCTGCCAGCGACGGTGAGCATACTAAGTCGAAGACAAAGGGCGGCGGTAAAAATTCGTCCATCATGTCGAACCCCAACACCAAGTCTGATCGGTGCGGTTACGGCGTAAACGGAGTTTAATCATGGCCTTTGAAACCTACAACAAAAGTGGGCAGAAAGGTTCTCGTCATGTTTTTAGTGGTGAGGAGTCCAAAGCAGGATGGGACGATACCAACACTGAAAAGCGCGATTTTATGAAATCCGGAACCAGCTCTGTTGTCCGTAAGGGCATGAGCTCTGAGAAGTTTAAGCAGGGCAAAGAAGCTCCGGGTAACACTAGTCGCCGCGAGTACCCAAAGTCTGGTCACAGCGCTACAAAGTTTGGCTCGACGAAAATGCAGGGGAGCTGATATGGCTTTCTTTACCGCAGCGAAACGAGGCAAGAAGGGCAAGAACCCCGGCAAGACGCATGGTGCTCAGGAACATACCCCTTCAAATATGTACTCTGCCATTGAATTTGGCAGTGGGCGTCCCGGCAGCGAACGTCGCTTTACGAATATCTACGGCAAGAATGCCAAGGCTCGTAATGAAACAGACGTTGCCGCTGGCGAAGAAAGCCGTCGTGCCGGACGTATGTTTAACTGGATGAAAGGGGAAAGCTATTGAAGCTTGACCAAGAAACTGCTGAAGCAATCGTTCGATTAACTGCCAATAGAGATTTCAAAACCTTTATTGACTGGTTTGATCTTGTGCTTGCTACCTTTACTCAGGGTGCAGTAATGGGGCATGACGAACACCATAGCCCAGATGTACTACGTGGCCGTGCGCAGGGGCTCTCCATCTTAAAACATGAGATGGAAAAAGCACCCGAAACTGTCGGTCGAATCCAAAGAATAAGCTAAGAGGAATACGCCTGTGGCGCTCCCAAAACAACTCCGCGATCAAGTAAAACAAGGCAAAGAAATCGAAGACCAGATCCGTAAAGAACAGGCGGATGCTGGATCGAGTGATGAGTCACAACAGGAGATTGATAATCTCCTTGCTGAAGTAACTCCCAATGAGGAAAAACCGAAAGCGGAGGTCACTGAGCTTCATCCGAAACCAGAAGGAGGTGATCCTGAGGTTACGCCCGAACCTGAACCAAAGGTTGAGCGTACTGATTGGAAGCAGAAGTACTCTGTCCTGAAAGGCAAGTACGATGCTGAAGTACCCCGTCTGTCTGAAAGCTTACGCGATGCAAATGCTCGAATTGACAGTCTGGAAGACAAGTTGGCTAAAGGGCCAGTTGTTGAAGAAAAGCCTGAGCTGCCTCGTACGGACTTTACGCCAGAAGAAATTGCCGACTATGGCGAAGATCTGCTGGACGTGATTGGTCGTAAGGCTCGCGCTATTGTTGAATCAGAGTACCAACCAAAGATCCAATCGTTGACACAAGAACTCGACACTCTTAAACGTGATGTCGGTGAGACTGGTCAGCGAGTGGCTAAGCAAGAAACAAACGAAGTATTCGACCAGCTGGACAGAACAGTCCAAGACTGGCGTAAAATAAATGTTGATCCTGAGTTCCACGAGTGGCTGGAGCAACAAGACCCCTTTACCGGGGAAACTCGTAAGACCCTTATGTTGAATGCTTTTAACCGTAAAAACGCCCAACAGGTTAAAGCTTTCTTCGATAAGTACGCAGAGGAAAACGCCGCAATCCTTCAGACTCCAACCGAACAACCCTCTGGGCAAGGGGGAACTGGTAGCTCGACACTGGATCTGAATGATTATGTAGCCCCCGGCCAACCAAGGTCAGGTGGCGATGCAGGCGCTCCTAAAGACAAGCGTGTCTGGACTAATGCTGAAGTCGGTACGTTTTATTCTGATGTTCAGAAAGGACGATACAAAAGCCGACCAGAGGATAAGGCCAGAATTGAGGCAGACATAATCGCTGCCACCCGAGAAGGGCGCATACGTTAATTAGGAGTTAAAACTCATGGCATTTACCCCAGTTGCAAGTGCTGGTAACAGTGTTTGGAGTGCTGTACCGAACCCGGTATACACCGGCACATTTATTCCCGAGCTTTGGTCTGGAAAGATCATCGAAAAGTTCTATGACGCTACTGTTTTGGCAGCAGTCGCAAATACGGACTACGAGGGCGAGATTACTTCATATGGCGACAAGGTTACGATCCGTACCAAGCCGACGATCGACATCAAAGACTACACTGCGTACGGATCTCTGGTAACAGAAACGCCGTCCAGCGGAGTTGTTGAGCTGCTGATTGATTCTGGTAAGTATTGGTCTACGGCACTCGATGATGTGATGGAAATTCAGTCGGACCTCGACCACTTCAGCATGTGGGCAGATGATGCCTCTGAGCAGATGAAGATCGAGATCGATACTGACGTACTGGCAGGTATTCCCGCCGGTGTCGCTGCAGCTAACCAAGGCGCGACCGCAGGTGCACAAGCTGGCACCAGCATTAACCTCGGTGCGGCTGGTGCTCCAGTTACCATCACTGCCGCAACTGCGATCAATAAGATCATTGATTGTGGCCAGATCCTCGACGAGCAAAACATTCCGGAGACGGGACGTTGGGTTGTCATTCCTGCATGGCTTGCAGCAATGATTAAAACGTCAGATCTGCGTGATGCTTCGCTGACTGGTGATGGCGTATCGATGCTGCGTAATGGCCGCCTCGGTATGATCGATCGGTTCACGTTGTACGCTTCTAACCTCCTGCCTTACGGCTCGACGGATGATGCACATAGCATCTTGTTTGGTCACTCACACGGCCTGACGTTCGCTTCGCAGCTGACTAAGGTTGAGACGCTCCGTGCTGAAAGCACCTTCGGAACCATCCTGCGCGGCTTGCAGGTGTTCGGTTACAAGGTAGTTGACGGAACGGCGCTCGGTATCCTTTACGCTACCAAGTAAGGGTCAGGAGTTCTGACATGGGAGGGGGACGGTCCCCCTCCCTCTTTTGACTGGAAGGTAAAATGGCGCAGTATTTGAAATCATTAGCTACCGGGTGTGTGCTTCCGTATGTTGAAGCTTCATTGAAATGTGCAGACGTTCGTAAGATGACTGCCGATGAATGTGAGGAATACGAGGCTAGCCTGAATAAGCCTGTTAAAGCAGCACCGAAAGTTGTTGAACCCGAGCCCGAACCGGATGTTGAACCTGAAGTGGTTGTTCCCGAAATTGGGGAAACAGTCATTGAAGACTTTGATCCCGATGTGGAAGGGGTTCTCGGAGCGCTTGAGGTAGACTGATGCCTAAGTCTGTTGATAATGCCCTCACTGATGCCCGCGTAATTTTGAACGATGTGGCAGGTGATCGGTACACAGACGCAGACTTGGTTTCAGATTTTAATAGTGCAGTCTCTATGACAAAGATGTTGCGTCCAGATGCATTCAATCTGGGCGAAGCACTGCCGGAAATCACTGTGGCCGATCTTAACCAAGTGCCTGCTGTTGACTTCCCGTTACCAGAGATTTTTTACCAGAGCTTTGTCTATTATTTGGCAGGTAATGCTGAGTTACGGGACGACGAGTTTGCAGTCGATAACAGGGCTATGACTTTACTTTCAGCGTATCGGAGAAACTTGTCAGGTAAACCTTAATAGGAGTAGAAAATGCCGCAGAGTGGCTTTGAAGAAGGGTTTTCGGTAACCACTAGTGGCTCGCTTGATACTTGGGTTAAGGAGATCCATGCCAAGGTTCCCGGGGCTATTGAAGGATACATTTATGACCAAGTGAAGTTGGTCATAAAGGATTTCTTCCAACGCACCAAAGCAGCGCGGCGCTTTCTTGGGCCGTTCAGCGTCTCTGCTGGCGAGGCTCAACTTTGCCTCAATCCTGTTGATGCTTATTGGAATGTCATCTTGGTTATGCAGGTCGTGCGTAATGGCGCTGCATTGACTCAGACTAACAAGGCAGTAATCCCTCGTCTATTTGCAACAGAGCAAACCTCAAGCACCCCATCAAGGTTCTATCTTGAGCCTTACCACACCATTAAATTTTGGCCCCAGTTGGCTATTGATGTTGAGGACATTTATGTTGTTGCCGCATTGACGCCTAGGCTTCGCGCTGATAACCGTATTGACCAAGAAGTTCTTGACCAGCACTACGAAGCCATCAAAGCAGGCACTTTGCAAAGGCTCTATGAGGAGCCCGGTAAGGTCTATACCAACAACACTTCTGCAGAATACTGGGGTAAGAAATATCGGTCTGAGCTGACCCGTTCCCGGGTTATTGCTGACACTGATTATGGCCCAGCTTCACAACCGTGGAGTTTTAATTCGTGGGCTATGTAAATGCCAAAACCTGCATACATAGATACGGACCTGTATCTCCCGTTGGGAGGTATCAATGGCTTTGAAGTCAATGGCTTTGCTGTCAACGGCGCAGCTTTCGTGGAAAGCCCATTTGCGAGCAGCACCTTTACGCTTGACCCCTATAGGTCGATCCTACCGGGCGACCCACAAGATGCCAGTCTATGCGCTACCTTTCCCTCGCTT
>Ga0055584_100008130_pt1 | contig 10283 bp, 10 predicted proteins | sample OSDHelmetaG_FD_58716 | JGI IMG/M metagenome (GOLD analysis project Ga0055584, IMG submission 58716) | Pelagic marine sediment microbial communities from the LTER site Helgoland, North Sea, for post-phytoplankton bloom and carbon turnover... | ecosystem: Environmental > Aquatic > Marine >...
GGCTTCGGCGTCCTTGAGCGTCGTCTGGCCGCCGCGCCCGCCAAGGTGGTCGATGGTGAGACGCAATCCCGGGTGACGTTCCGCGACACCGCCGAGATAGGCGATCGAGTCAGTGCAGAGCGAAGACACGGGGATGCCCGCTTTTTCGAGTTCCGGCCACATCCATTCAAACTCACCCCCATGCAGGCGGTCCCGTATCGCCGGGTTGGTAAAAATATAACGCGTGCCGAGCATGCCCGGTTGATCCCGCCATCCAGGAATCAGGGGAAGGGCTTCTGCCTTGTCGAGCGGGAGATGCCCCAAGATCGCGAAGCGGCCTGGATAATCTCGGACTGCATTGGTCGCCAGTTCGACTGATCCCGGATCCCAGCTCGGCGGGTGAATGATCGCGGCGTGGACGCCGCCCTCATCCATCAAGGCGACGGCTTCTGCTGCGGTAAAGGATGTTACTTGAATATGCGATTGGTTGCTGGGTAAGCCGGATCCCCAAAGATGAATTTGCGCGTCGACGATTTGCATGGCGGTGGTGCTCTTTTCAATACGTGTCCGTGACTCAATGACTTAAAGGGACCGGCGAAGAGGACCACCTCCCGCCGTGACTTGGGCGGTATCGCGGGTTAAACAGCAAGACCTATTTCTGCGGAGGCTTTACCCATGCCCATGGCGACAATTGACGGCGGCGATATCCATTACGAACGGGACGGCGCGGGTCATCCCATAATCATGCTATTGCCGCAAAGCAGCGGTCCGGTGGGAACCGCGCCGTTTCTCGACCAACTGGCGAGCGGCTTCTCGGTCATCCGTTATGACCAGCGCGGCACCGGTCAAAGCGCGCCTGTACCCTCGGAGGACGCGATGAGCATGGCGGGCCGTGCTGGTGAAGTGACCGGGCTGATAGATGCGTTGGGTATCGAGCAGGCGCACCTTTGCTGTCATTCGACCGGCTGCGGGATCGGCTTGTCGGTAGCGTCGGCGCATCCGGACCGGACGGCCGGTTTGGTGCTGATCAATCCGTGGCAATATGGCGACGGGCACCTCACAACGATGCAGCAACTACGTGTCGCGGCGGCGCGCGGCCTCGACCCGTATCGCTATGCCTGGTTCAACGCGAGCTTGCTGTTTCCCCCGGATTACCGGCGGGCGCATGAGGCAGGGTTCGAGAAAATGGCCGAAGCCGCCAAATCCAATCCGCAGGACGCCGACCAGATAGCGCAGCGACTGAACGCGATCCTGGCATATGATTCAAGACCGGTCACACCATCCCTCGGCTGCCCGACACTGATCGCGACCGGCGCTGACGACCAATTGATGCCCGCATGGTTCGGCCGCGAGATGGCGGAGACCATTCCCGATGCCACTCTCATTGAATTCGATGGCGGCGGTCACATGTTGCCGGAGACGCGCGGTGAAGAGATCGCGATGGAGATTACGAAGTTCTTGAGCCCGTTAGGTTAAGTGGAAAACTTGATCGTGAAAAAGGAGTTTAGTTGATATGGATCGACGCAACATTGGCGGGGTGGGCGGATTGGATGTCTCGTTGGTCGGGCTCGGGTGCAATGCCTTTGGCAAACGCGTTGACGAGAATGGGACTCATGCGGTCATGGACGCCGCCATCGATGCGGGGATCGATTTTTTCGATACCGCCGAGAGTTATGGCAACGGAAACTCCGAGGCCTATATGGGCAGCGGCCTCAAGGGGAAGCGTGACAAGGTGTTCCTCGCCTCCAAATTCGGCAATACGATTGTGCACATCGAGGGCAAGAACCGCGGCTCGGCGGAAAATATTCGTGCCGCGCTCGACAAAAGCCTGGCGAAACTCCGGACTGACTACATCGACCTCTATCAACTTCACCGGCCAGATTACGATACGCCTATCGCGGAGACGATGAGCGCGCTCGAGGACCTCGTGACGGAGGGCAAGATTCGATATTACGGCTGTTCCTATTTTACCGGGGCGGAGATGCAGGAAGCGGTGGATGAGGCGCGGCGTTCGGGGCTACGCGGTTTCGTGACCGCGCAAAATGCGTGGAACGTTTTACAACGGGATATCGAGCCCGACCTCGTCCCTGTCTGTGAAGCCAACGGGATCACTGTGTTGCCGTATTACCCGATCGCAAAGGGGTTGCTGACAGGAAAGTATCAGCGCGGGCAATCGGCCCCCTCCGGCAGCCGCTTGGCGGGTGAAGCCGATCTGGAGAATGCCGATTTCGACCGGTTGGAGAGACTGGACGCCTATGCGCGCGATCACGGACACGACTTGCTGACGCTCGCGATGTCATGGCTTGCGGCCCAACCGGTCACCGCCAGCATTATCGCCGGCGGCTCGAAGCCCGAGCAGATGGCGGCAAACGCCAACGCGATTCAGTGGAAGATGACGGTCGAGAACCTGCGCGAGATCGACGCGGTTGTGGCGGAAACGTAAAAATACGTTCATCGGAACGCAGGTCTCGGAATTTACATTTCGCGCTGGATTCGACCCATGCGACCGCTTCTGTAATCGTCGACTGCGGCAGCGATTTCCTCTTGTGTGTTCATAACGAAAGGGCCGTGCCAAGCGACGGGTTCTTCAAGGGGCTCGCCGGCGAGGAGCAGAAAGCGTCCGCCCGCGCTCTCCGATAACGCACTCACGGCGAGGGTTGAGCCGGGACCGAATTTCGCCAATTGACCGCGTTCCACGAGTGTTTCGCCAGGGCCGAAATTTACCTCGCCGTCGAAGACATACGCCGCCGCATTATAGCTCGCCGGAATGTCGATTCCCGTGGCAGCACCGGGGGCGATGTTCCAGTCTTGCAACCAGATGGGCGTATGGGTGCCGACCGAAGCCTTGGTGCCAAAAGCCTCGCCCGCGATGATCGTGACTGTTATGCTGCCGTCGTCATTGGTGGCGGTCGGAATGTCCTTTGCCGGAAGGTATTGATATCCGGGCGCCGCCGCTTTGTCCTTCGACGGCAGATTGACCCAAATCTGGAAGCCGTGCGCCCGGCCCCCTGACTTTAAGAAATCTGGACCCGGCAGCTCGGAATGAATGATGCCCGCACCGGCGGTCATCCATTGCACGTCGCCGGGGCCGATCAATTGCGATTTTCCGGTCGAGTCTTCATGCAGCTTCTCGCCCGAAAGAATGTAGGACACGGTCTCGAATCCCCGATGCGGATGGTCCGGTGCGCCGAGCGCTTCCCCTGGGGCGTAGTCCACGGGACCGACCTCGTCGAGCATCAGAAAGGGATCGAGCTGATCCAAGCCGTGCGTCGGGACCGGCCGGCGCACGAGGAATCCGGCACCCTCACGCTGCTGATGAGCCGTGACGATAGTTTCGATGTCGCGTGGAGACATGATCGTTTTTCCTCAGTCTAATGCCGTCAGCACCCGATCCACCATCTCGCCCGCAAGGCCGACATAATTCGCCGGGTCGCACATGGCGGCCAGTTCGTCGTCGCTCGCGTGTTCGGTAATCTCCGGCATGCCGCGCAATACGTCCAGTAGCGTCGTGTCCTGGGATATGGCTTCCCGGCAGGCGTCGTAGACGATGTCGTGCGCCGTCTGGCGGCCCATGGCGGGGGCAAGGCCCATCATCACCGCTTCGGAGACGATCAGGCCATGAGTCGCATCGAGGTTTTTGCGCATCCGCACGGTGTCGACTTCTAGCCCGGGCAGAATGTCGACTGCGTGTTTCAAGGCGGCGGAGGCGGCGATGAAGGCGCGGGGGAGAGCGATCAGCTCGAACTTATAGGGGCCGCTGGCGCGTTCGTGGTCTTGGACCATGCCGCCCAGCATCATATGAGCGTCGGCGCGCACGGTCTCGGCGGCGACCATCATCATCTCCGTGCCGACCGGGTTGCGCTTTTGCGGCATGGTGCTGCTGGAGCCGCGCCCCGGCAGGAAGGGCTCGTAGACCTCCGCCACTTCCGTTTGCATCATCAGCGCGATGTCACAGCCGATCTTCGCGAGTGTGCCGGTCATTAGGCCGAGAAAGGCGACTGCTTCGGTCAGGGTGTCGCGCATGGTGTGCCAAGTCGCGTCCGGCACGCCGAGGCCCAATTCCGCCATCAATCCGTCCTGGATGGCGAAACCGTGTTCGGTCAAGGACGCAAGCGTGCCCGCCGCACCGCCGAATTGGCCGACCAGGACGCGCGGGCGAATTTCCGCGAGGCGTTTGCGGTGGCGTTCGATGCCGGAGAGCCAGACCGCGACCTTGAAGCCGAACGTCACGGGGAGAGCGTGCTGGCGATGGCTGCGCCCCGCGATCGGCGTGTCGCGGTAGGTTCGTGCGTGATCGGCGAGCGCCTTTGAAATGGCGGCGAGATCGCGCTCGATCACGTCAAAGGCGCGGCGAATTTGCAACACCAATCCCGTATCCATGATGTCTTGGGTCGTGGTGCCGTAATGCGCCCATTCGCCAAGCCCGTCCGGCACGGCGGCGACAATCTCCTCCACCACCGGCAGGATCGGCGCGCCGATCACGGCAGTGCGCTTTTCGTACCGGCCGAGATCGATATTCGTCAGATGCGCGTGTTCGACAATGGCCTCGGCGGCCTCCTGTGGGATCAGGCCCAGTCGCGCCTGCACGACCGCCAATGCGCGTTCCACTTCCAAATAGGCGGAGATGGTACTGCCGTCGGAGAATATCTCCCGCATCTCGTCGCTGCCGAGCAGGTCTTTGAACATGATCGATTCATGGGCGGTGGAAGGCATGCGGTAGCTCCGAGTTCGAGAAATCCGTCGACTGAGTATTCCCGAACCACCGGCGGCGGTCCAATCCATTGAGCCTGTCGAAGGATGTGCGTGCGACTCTCTCCGCACTTAGCCTGGGATACGCTCAACCGCAATCTCATTCGATTTGAGCTCGCGACCGTCTTCAAGTCGGCAATAGCGCAAAGCGACTGGCTTGCCGGTGGTTTTTTCCGTGATCTCGACACGGGTGCCGTCCGGCTCGTCTCGCCATTTTTGTCCCCACTCGGCCAATGCCAAAATTGCGGGGCGGAGTTCCAAGGCTTTCGGTGTCAGACAATAGGCGTATCTGCGGGAGTTCGGGATCGGACGTTTCGCCAGCAAATCCGCCTCGACCATTTGCTTCAGTCGCCGCGCCAGCAGATTGCGCGAAATACCAAGACTGGCTTGTAGCTCGTCGAAGCGCTGGGGACCGCTCATCACATCCCGGATCAGCAGGATCGTCCATTGGTCGCCGACAACGGAAAGCGCCTGGGCAACCGGACATTTGTGGCGTTGGTAACTACGTGTTGTCATGGCGGCAGCATAGCATATAGTTTCTTTTTTGAACTAATATAAATAGTTCATATTTTATACTTAAGGAAACTTCTTTGAACCAACCACTTTCGCCGCGCATGGAGCTGATGTTGCGGGCACCCATTCCCGCGATGCTCTGGAAGCTCGCAGGGCCGAATGTGGTGGCGATCACCATGCTCACCTCGGTCACCTTCGCGGACGCGTGGTATGTCGGGCAATTGGGAACGGCGTCTCTCGCAAGCTTGGCGCTGGTGTTTCCGTTTCAGACACTCATGCAAATGATGTCGGCCGGGGCTATCGGCGGCGGGGTGACATCATCGGTGGCGAGGGCACTCGGCAGTAATGACGATGCGAAGGCTGCCAGCGTCGTCTGGCATGCGATTGTCATCGGTGTCTTGATGTCGTTTCTCTTCGTGGTCGTTTTGGGTGTCTTCTCGCGCCCCGTGTTTACCTTGTTGGGCGGCGAGGGTGTGGCCTTGGAGGGTGCCGTCGCCTATGCGCGGATTGCGTTCGGGGCCGCAATTGCGATCTGGATGCTGTATATCCTTGCGGCCGCTTTGCGCGGGATGGGTGATACGGTCACCCCGGCGCGCGCCATTACGACCAGTAGCATCGTGCAGGTCGGCCTGTCGGGCGCGCTGACGCTTGGATGGGGCTTCTTTCCCAGCATGGGAGTGATCGGCCCGGCCGTGGCGATGATCGTCTGTCAGGGCGGAGCCGCGCTCTATATGGGGTATCACTTGGTCACCGGTAAAGCGCGGGTTCAGTTGCGGCCACACCCAATTAAATGGGCAATCTCCATGGATATTTTGCAGGTTGGCGGTATCGGCCTCTTCAACAGTTTCTTTATGGCGATGACGGTGGTTTTCGTGACCGGGTTTATTGGCCGCTACGGCACCGAAGCGCTGGCGGGATACGGTCTCGGCGCGCGGCTGGAATTGATGCTTGTGCCGCTATCGTTCGGGATCGGGGCCGCGTTGACGGCCGCCGTGGGCGCTAATTTCGGGGCCGAACAATACGCGCGCGCCCGGCGGATCGCTTGGACCGGAAGCGCCGTGACTTTAGTGGCAGCCGGGGCGATTGGTCTAACCGTTGCGGTTGCCCCCGGCCTTTGGCTGAACTTGTTCACGGAGGATACCGCCGCGTATAGCTACGGCGCGCTTTATCTCGGTATCGCCGGGCCGTTTTATGCATTATTCGGTGCGGGTCAGGCTTTGTATTTCGCCAGTCAGGGTACCGGGCGCGTGGTGTTGCCGGTGACCGCTTCCGGCGTGCGGTTTTTCGTTGTCGTCGGGCTCGGCGCGACGGCGGTCGCTTTGGGGTGGCAGGTCTCCGCCGTGTTCTGGGCGGTGGCCGCCGGCCTCGTGCTCATCGGCATCGGTCAGGCGCTTTGCCTGTTTACATCCGGGTGGCGACCGGATCGAAGCCAGTAGCGCCTCTAGTCGTCCTTGATGACGTTTGTCAAAAACGTCCCGCGCCCGCTGGCGAGCATTTTGCCCTCCGGATTGTAGACCTCTGCCTCGGCCGTCGAGTAGACGCGGCCCAGCTTCACGATCCGCGCCTTAGCGATCATGTCGCATTTAATTGCCGCGCGGTGATAGTCGACACGGATGTCGATGGTCGGCACCGCCATCCCGGCCCAGGCCATGATGGCGTAGTCGGCAGCCATATCGATGATCGTCGCCAAGATGCCTCCATGGGTATAGTGGCGCTCCGGATGGACCATCATCTCGTCTCGGAAGGGGATATGGAAGATCACTTCGTCTTCGGTTAAATCCGTCACTTCGACGCCGAGCCATTGATGATAGGGGCCGAGTTTGATGCGCTCGTTCAATTCGGCGAGCGTGGCTTTATGCGCACTCATGCGATGTTTTCCTTACGGCTCGATGATGATTTTGCCGAAGACTTCGCGGTCCTCGATCATGCGGATACCGTCGGCACCATCTTCCAAAGGCAGCACGGTGTCGATCACCGGTAGCATGGAGCCGTCCTGGATATAGCTCATCAAATCGACGAGGTCCTGCTTGGTCCAACTGTTGGATCCGCAGATTTTCAGCTCGAACGTCCAGATAAACCGGATGTCGGTTTTCGGATCGAACCCGGCGGTCGCACCGCAGGTCAACAACCGGCCGCCGCGCTTCATGCACTTAAAGGAGTTCACCCAAGTATCGCCGCCGGTGAAGTTAACGACGACATCGACACCACCGTCATAGGTCCGTCGGTGCGGCTTACCGTACATTTCGATGACCTGCTTGCGAAAATCGACTTCGTTGTAGTTCAGCACATGGTCCGAACCGAGCGCGGTCAACCGATCGAGCTTATCTTGGGAGCCCGCACACGAGACGACTTCCATGCCCATTTTCTTGCCAAGCAGCACACAGCATGTCCCGACACCCCCGGATGCCCCAAGGACCAGCATCTTCTCGCCTGCCTTGACGTTGCCGTTCTCGAACATCATGCGGTGGGCGGTCCCGTATGCGACAGGAAGTGAGGCCGCCTGTGCGAAGCTGACGCCGTCGGGGATGGGGATGAGCTGATGTGCGCGCACACGGCAAAGCTCGGCCAGGCCACCGTCCACGGTCTCTCCCTGGAGGCCGCCTTCAACCCGGTTGATTGGGTCAACCAAAACCCGGTCGCCGACGCTCCATCCTTCGACCTCGGGGCCGATCTCGGCAACCTCTCCCGCGACGTCAAGACCGGGGATGACGGGCAGATTCAGCTTGATGCCGGGCATGCCACGGCGTGTGAAGACATCGTGATAGTTCAACGACGACGCCTTGACCCGAACCAGAACGTCACCTGCTCCGATTTCCGGGTCGCGATAGTCCGTCTCGTAAATGAGTTGTTCTTGTCCGCCGTGTTCGTAAAGGACGATCGCTTTCATGCTCGCTGCTCTCCGTGTGTTCGTGCAGCTAGCGAATTTAGGGTGCTGGACGCCTTCCGTCCATGGTTCGACGAAGGGAATGCGGGTCCCGCATCGGATATCTACGAATGGCTCTTCGGTTGTATGCCGGTAATTTCGACGAGTTCGGAAATGATATGGTCGAGATATCTGATAAATTCCGCTCTGAATTCCTTGTTCAACGTGATAACGGCGCGTCGACGATCATTCCGGTCGCGTGATTTCTCCAATATCTCCAAATTCTCAAGCAATGTAACGCAACGTATGGCGGTGCTTTTTGATATGCCCAGCGAGAGGTAAATGTCCGACACGGAGACGTTTCTATCGTCGAAATCAGCTTCCGAAATAAAATGGATGATTTCCCACAATAAAATAGAACTATTAATTCCATTATTATTTAAATCAGCATGGTTTGAAGATCTTTTCTTATATTTATCCAGTAATAAATTTTGATTTGACCGGAATTTCACGAATATTCTCAATAAAATAGAGCGGTCCGCGTCCTCCACGAATATATTTCCGGATTGCATATGGGATGATTTCATCGGGACGAAATTTCAGTGCCTTTACTACTGCGTACGCGACACCCAAAACCAAGGCGAGTGTTCAGTGCAATCCGTACACATACCCGTGTGTTTGGAAAGCTCTATTGGGTCGATGATGGCACCTATTAACTATTGATATCAAACGGCCTATACCCGCAGAGGCGGTAATTCCCGGGTATATGCGTCCGGAAGCGAAATTCGTCGAACGTCAGAATTTTCCACCGGCAACCAATAGCTGGGTAAGTTTATTGCGGATTGAAGGATTGGCTAAATGCGGCCTTCGTCTCCGTTAGCGACATATCGAATATAAGTCAGGTTTATTTAAAAGCGCCGTTCTCCGCCAAGGCTTCAATCTCGGACGAACCGAAGCCCGCTTCTGCCAGAATCATTCGGCTGTGCTCTCCAAGCTTGGGGGCGGGCCCTTCGGCCTCCGCTCGCTCGCCGTCGAACCACAGTGCCTGGTGCGCCAATTCGATTTTGCCGACCCCTGGTTGATCCACCGTCAACATGCCGCCCAACGCCGCGATCTGCGGATCGTCGCGGACCCGGTCCAATGTGTTGACCGGCGTTGCTGGAACACCGTTTTCCCGCAAGGCATCAGCGACTTCTTGCGCCGTGCGAACCGAGACATAGGCCTCGACGATGGCCTCGGTCTCGGGCCGGTTTTCGACGCGTTTGGCGTTAGTGGCGAAATTTGGATCGTCAGCGAGTTCCGGCTGGCCGATGGTGATCGCCAGGTTTTTGAACATGCGGTCGTTGAGGCAGGCGATGGCAACATCCGCGTCTTTGGCCTCGAAGGTCTGATAGGGGCAGAAATTCGGATGACCCCGTCCCATGCGCCCCGGCGGTGTGCCGGTCGCCTGCATCGCCGGCCACATATAGGAGAGGCTGGCGATTTGCCCTTCCAAGAGCGACGTCTGAACCAACGACCCCTTGCCGGTCTTACCGTGTTTGAACAAGGCGGAGACGATGCCGAGTGCTCCGTGCAGGGACGCGGTAATGTCCATCATCGGCCCGCCGATGCGCGCCGGCGGCCCGTCTTCGTGGCCGATCATGCTCATCTGGCCGGAGAAGGCTTGGATGAAAAAATCCATCGCCGGCTCGTTGGCGCGGGGCCCTTTATGGCCGAACCCGGAGATCCCGCAATAGATCACGTCCGGGTTCACCGCCTTCACCGCCGCTGGCCCAACACCCAATCGGTCGGAGACGCTCGGCCGGAAATTCTCCAGCACCACATCCGCATCCTCGCAGATTTTCAGGTAGGCTTTCACCGCGTCCGGATTCTTCAGATCAAGCGATATGCTTCGCTTCGAACGGTTGATCGCGGCGGTAAAGGCGGAGAATCCGGTGTCGCCGATAAACGGCAGATAGCGGCGGGTCTCGTCCCCTTCCGGCGATTCCACCTTGATCACGTCGGCCCCGAGATCACTCAGCAACAGGCCGCAATAAGGGGCGGCGAGGACGATGCCCAGTTCGACAACCTTGATTCCTTCGAGTGGCTTCTGCATACCGTGGCTCCAGGTGAAATCGTGCGGATGAATTTCCGGCGACGAAAGCTAAATTAGTATTGCGCCGCCCGCCACCAAGGCTTG
>Ga0055584_100008132_pt1 | contig 10282 bp, 8 predicted proteins | sample OSDHelmetaG_FD_58716 | JGI IMG/M metagenome (GOLD analysis project Ga0055584, IMG submission 58716) | Pelagic marine sediment microbial communities from the LTER site Helgoland, North Sea, for post-phytoplankton bloom and carbon turnover... | ecosystem: Environmental > Aquatic > Marine >...
ATTGTACTGTGCTTTCCGATGCCCGCCCTTGGTCACGATGATCACGTCTTTTCTTTTTTCGCCCAAGCTGCACGCCGCCTACGCAGATCTTCGACGCATACAGCCCGGATTTCCCTAAATATCCGTATTCCATATCGTAAGGTCCCTGCTGCAAGATACCAAGGGCCGAGTTTGGATCAACACCAAAGGCGGAGTAAGTCTCTTTAATCGCTCAATCGTACAAACGTTACTCGGTTACGAAATATTACCCGGCAATGCCGTTCCCACGCTACTCGAAGATCGACGGGGTAATATCTGGATTAGCAATACCCAACGGAGCAATAAAAAACGCTCATTCAATCCGCCGCACCCGCGCGAACAGATGCAACAGCTCCAATCGCGAGGCCTGAACCGCATCCCCCGTGCGCACGAGAAAATCTCCCTGTACGATGCGCCGCTCCCCCGCAGCCAATAACACGGGCTGCCCAAAGGGAATAAAGGCATCGACGAGCGATTCCTCATCGTCAAAAAAGCGCAGGTCGTAGCGCACCTGCACCGAATCTGCCGCCGAATTTTTAAAAATGGCGGCATAGGCGCCCTCGACCTCGAAAATGCCACCCGATCCGGGAAAAGGCAGAAAGGGCAGCCACTCCAAGCTGTCGATAAGGACCGCCCCTTCCAAACCAACGGCCACCTCTTGGTAGCTCACTTCGCTGCGCCGCACAATATCGCGCGGCCGCGTGCTATCACCGGCTAATCCGCAGCCGACTAAGAACAAAAAAAAGAGCGCTGCCCTCTTCATATCTCACGCGCTCCGCCCATTTTATACCTTCTCATTACACGTCCTCCGTTTGCGTAGGTTGCCCCCTGCTTCCATCTTTAAAATATGCACGATCTAACACTCTGGCTCACGCCGCTAGCCCTGATGCCCGCCGTGGCACTGCTCACGTATTCAACCGCGAGCCGCTACGGCCGTCTGCGCGAGCGCAATCTAGCCCCCGAACCGCTCGACTTGCGCCGCATGGCCCTGTTCCGCACGGCTCTTCTTGGCCTCTATACCAGCGTAAGCCTGCTTGCGCTGGCCCTGCTTACAAATGCCTGGCTCTTTTACGCGGGTCAGCGCCACGCCCTCATCGCGCTGCTCTTTACGAGTGCCGGCGTCTTTACGCTCTTCCTCGCTACGGCGCAGCTCACCCGCGAGGCTTTGCTCGCCGATCGCAGCGCGCGCGGAGAGCCCGTAGAATAAAATGGCTACTCTTCGAAATATAACGCTATGACCGAGCAGATTATAAAAGAGCAAATAGACTATTATCGCGCCCGCGCCGGCGAGTACGACGAGTGGTTTTTACGCCAGGGCCGCTACGACCACGGCGAGGACTTCAACCGCCGCTGGTTTGACCAGGCCGCTCAGATACGCGCGGCGCTCGACGCTTTCGCGCCGCGCGGTGACGTGCTCGAAATAGCCTGCGGCACCGGCCTCTGGAGCGAACAATTGGCCCGCCATGCCACGCATCTAACGGCCATAGATACCGCCCCAGAAGTCATCGCCATAAACCGCCAGCGCCTCGGCGACCAGGACTACGTACGCTACGAAGAAGCCGACATCTTCACCTGGCAACCGCCCAAGCGCTACGATGCCGTGTTCTTCTCTTTCTGGCTCTCGCACGTGCCTGCCGACCACTTCGAGCTGTTCTGGCAGAAAGTGCGCAGTGCACTCAAAGACGACGGGCGCTTCTTCCTCGTCGATTCCATCTACAACCAGACCACAACGGCCAACAACCACGTCTTGCTCGGACGCGATTCTACCGTACAAGACCGCAAACTCAACGACGGGCGTTCCTACCGCATCGTCAAAATTTATTACGAACCCGAAGATCTCGCCGCTCGCCTAAGCGCACTCGGCTGGCAGAGCGACCTCAAACGCAGCGCCGACTACTTCCTCTACGGCAGTGGCGGCCCACTTTTATGAGGTGAAGCTATGTATATGCTATTTGACCAGTTCGATCGAAAAATCGCCGGCTGGATGGAGCGCTACGGACATTTTCTGCTGCGCATTTCCCTGGCTATTGTTTTTATCTGGTTCGGCGCGCTCAAACCCTTCGGTCTCAGCCCGGCACAGGCCTTAGTAGAACGCACCGTCTACTGGTTCCCAGCCGATATTTTCATTCCCATTCTCGGCTGGTGGGAAGTCGCCATCGGCATCGGCTTGCTCTTTCGTCCTTTGTTGCGCATCGCCTTATTGCTGCTCTTTCTACAGATGCCCGGCACAATACTACCTCTCATTATTCTGCCCGAAATGTGCTTTACCGATACTCCTTTTGCCCTTACGCTCGAAGGCCAATACATCATCAAGAACCTGATCTTGATCAGCTCGGCCCTCGTCATCGGCGGCACCGTGCGCCACAAAGCAGGTGAGGAACAATACCTTTGATAGCAGTCTATGCGTTTTTCCTACTCTTCATTTCGATTCCAACCGCACTAGCGCAAATCGACTCCGTGCGCTACCAACTGCCAGCAACCGTCATCAACGCCGTGCGCACGGAACGCCCGGCCGCCGACCTGCCCTACGCGCTCAGCGTCGTCGAAATAGATAGCAATATTACCACGGGCGCGGCGCTCTCCTTAGAAGACGTGCTGCGCGGCGTGCCCGGCATTTCGGTCGACAACCGCCACAATCTCTCGCAGGGCGACCGCTTAAGCGCGCGGGGTTTAGGTGTGCGTGCCGCCTTTGGCGTGCGCGGCCTCAAGGTCGTGCTCGACGGCATTCCACTGACGACGGCCGACGGCCAGACCCAACTCAACAATCTCGACCTCGGATCCATGGCGCGCATTGAGATCCTGCGCGGCCCCAGTTCCGCCCTCTACGGCAATGCCAGCGGCGGCCTGCTCTCGATCAGTACGCGCAAAGCAGCTTCTGCTCCCCTGCGCCTGCAGCCGCGCCTACTCATGGGAAGCGATGGGCTTCTGCGCCTACAGACGCGGCTCTCTGGCTCCAGCGGTCGCCACCGCTACTTCCTCAATGTGCAAGGCCTGCAGAGCGACGGCTACCGCGACCATGCCTATGGAGAAACGCGCAGTCTCAACGCGCTCAGCCACCACGACCTAAGCGAGCGCCTAGAGCTGAGCTTGCTCTTTAACGCATACGACGCGCCCTATCTTTTTAACCCGAGTTCCCTAGACCGCGAGACGGCGGCGACCAGGCCGCAAAGCGCGCGCTTCTTTGTCGTCAGCCAAGGCGCTTCCAAGAAGGTGCGACAAGTACAGGGCGGCGCCTCGTTGAGCTATCGCCACGACGGCGAAAGCACCTCGCAAATTGTGCTCTACGGTCTCGACCGCGCGCTGACAAACCCCATCCCCGGCCGCATTATCGAACTAGAGCGCAGCGGCGGCGGCCTGCGCGCCACGCATAGCGGCACCTGGCGTGCGCTGCGCTATACCGGCGGTATCGACGGCGACTGGCAGAGCGATCAGCGCGACGAGTTTGCCAACGAAGGGCTGGCCGACGAGTATATTGGCAAACTCGACGACGCCAGCGTTTTCGCGCGACTACAGTACGGCGCGCACCAGCTCGACCAGCGCGAAAAAGTCCGCAGTATGGGCCCTTTCTTAGCGCTCGATATTCCCCTGCGCCCCGATCTAAGATTGAGTCTGAGCGGCCGCTACGACCACTACCGCTTCGAAGCCGAAGACCAATTCACCCTAGACGGCGACGATTCGGGCGCGCGTAGCCTGGGCCAGTTTAGCCCACTTATCGGTCTCAACTACCGGCCGCACCCACTCGTCTCGCTCTATGCCAACTACGCCACCGCCTTCCAGACGCCGACGACGACCGAGTTGAGCAACCGCGCCGACGGCCTCGGCGGCTTTAACCCCAACCTCGACCCGGAGCATATTCGCAGCGCAGAGTTGGGGGCCCGCCTGCGCCACCCGCGCTGGCCGCTAGACGCCGAGTTCAGCATCTACCAACTCGATATCCGCGACATGCTCATCCCATTCCAGGTCGATGCCCCAGAGAGCGAAGAGATCTATTTCCGCAACGCCGGAGAAGCGCAAAACCGCGGCGCAGAACTAGCCTTCAGTGCAACTCCTTCGCCTCTTATTAGCGCTCAGCTCTCCTACACCTATAGCCATTTTGTCTTCGTCGACTACCCGCTCGGTCCGAGCCAATTGGCCGACAACGAGGTGCCCGGTTTGCCCCCACACCACCTCTTTGCCGAACTGCGCTTCTATCCGCGCAAAGGGCTTTACGCCAACCTAAATGCAGAGTGGCTCTCCGACTACTTCGCCAACGACCACAACGGCCCAGCACCGGGCGTCGATGCACCGCGCGCAAACTTTGTCAACGATGGCTACTTTCGCACCGACCTCAGCCTGGGCTGGCACCCGAGCCACTGGCAGGTCTTCGTCGGCATCAACAATCTATTTGACGTTTCTTATAACGGCTCGATCGTGCCCAACGCCTTTGGCAACCGCTTCTTTGAGCCCGCCGCCGGGCGCACGGCCTATGCCGGTATTGAACTCGATCTAACGTGGAAAAACTAAATATTGCTCATAAGGTCGTCTGCACCTTGCGCAACTTGCAGACAAAGAAACCTTCCATCACACCATCGGGTATAATGCGCCGAGCGCGACGCAGCGCAGGATCGAAGGTCTTGTTCTGCCAAGCCTCTAAACCCGGTTCCATCGCGTCCAACTGCAGCTCTATTTCTTCGACCTCTAACGCCCCTGCAAACTTCGCCAAGGCGCGACTCACGACGGCCTCGTTCTCCTCCGGTGCAAAGGTGCAGGTCGAATAGACCAACTCGCCTCCCGGTTTTAAGCAGTGAATAGCCGACTTCAACAGGCGCCGCTGTTTGCGCACCATCTCGGAAATTTTCTTCTCGCTCCAATAGGCAAAACTGCGCTCGTTATGCACCTGAAAAAGACCTTCGCCGCTACAGGGGGCGTCCAATAAGACGCGGTCAAAACGCTCCGGACACTGCCGCCAAACACCGGCTCCATCTTTGAGGTAAGTCTGTATATTCTCCGCTCCGGCGCGCGCTATATTATCGCGCAGGCGGAAAAAGCGCCCGCGCACGGCCTCCACCGCGCCGATGCGCCCCTCATTGCCCATCATCGCCGCCATCTGCAGCGTTTTACCGCCCGGCGCCGCGGCCAAATCGAGTATCTCTTCGCCCGGCTGCGGATTGAGCACGAGCGGCGGCACCATGCTCGAAGGGTTCTGTATGTAGATTCGCCCTGTAGCAAAGGCCTCGCTTTCCGTCAACGCCCGGCGCTGCTCATCGGGCACCCTGAACGCATCGGCTTTCCACGACAAAGCAGCTAACAAAAACCCCTGTGCCTCTAGTTCAGAGCAAACGCTTTCCACCGCGCCTTTTAGCGTATTTACGCGAAAAACCGTCGCCGGCACCTGAGAAAAAGAGGCCCAACACGCAGCAAGGCGTTTTGCGGGCACAATGGCCTGTAAACGCTGCTGGAACGGCTCGGGCAACTCGTGTGCTATCTTCACTTCACTCACGACTATGCCTCCAAGAAAAAAGGAGCCCGTCTCCCGACAGGCTCCTCGTGGAACAAATTTCGTTTAGAAAACCAAATATCAAGACCACCCCTATGAACGCACGCCCAGCTTCTTACACAATTCCCCTAATGCCACCTGCTCATCCTGTGACAAATGCCCCATCTCTTCTGTAATAGCCTGCGCGTGATCCGGAAAAATGCCCGCAATCAGCCTGCGCCCCGCCGCCGCTAGGCGCACCATTACGACGCGGCGATCCCCCGTGTCTCGACAGCGCTGCACCAAACCGCGCTTTTCGAGATTGTCCACCACCATCGTAATATTACCGCTGCTCTTAAGCAGCTTGTGCCCGAGTTCGCTCTGCGACATATCGCCCAAGTGCAGTAGCGACTCCAGCGCCCCAAATTGGCTTAGCGTCAGATCGTGCTGCGAGCGCAATTGGTGGCTCAAACGGGCGACGAGTGATTCCGTCACGCGCACCAATTTTATATACGTGTCGAGGGCCTGGACCTCTTCTTCACTGCCCTTATAATGCGTTCCCATATAATGTGACCTCTGGCAGACCAAATTAGCGCCTGCGCCAACTAAAGTCAACGAGTTAGAGGACGCGCTTCGACCTCTACAACAACGGCACCCAGCGCAAGCGATTGGCCTCCCTCAACAGCGACAAGCTGCAATTTATCACACAGCGTTTCGGCGCAGATATAGGACGCGTGCTGCAACAGTGCAGCCTTTATCTTCTCCGGCGCATCTACACAGAGCACGATGCGATCTTCTAAAGCCAAATTCAACTGCCGCCGCAGCCCCTGCACGCCGTGTGCAAATTCGCGCGCCAAACCCTCGTGCCGCAGCGATTCATCCATATGGGTTTCCAGCGCAATGTTCAACGATCCTTCTTCCACAGCACACCAGTCGGGGCGCGGTTCTTCCTCGACCAAAAAATCGCTGCGCCGCAGCTCTACCCGAGTGCCTTTGAGCTCGACTACATAGATGTCCGTGCGATCCAGCGAGGTCAGCACGTCATCGCTATCAGCAGCAGCGACGGCCTGCACCAGAGCCGGCAAACGCTGGCCCAAACGCGGCCCAACTACGCGCAGATTCACCTTTACCTTATACTGCATCCATGCGCAGCGCCTGCCGCGTTCAACCTCTTTTATATTCAATTCGCTACAGATCAGCTCGGTGCGGGATTCCAGCTGTGACCACATGTCATCTGCCACATCCAACACCAAGCGCTGCAGCGGCTGCCGCACTTTTATAGCCGCCTGCCGCCGCAGTGCCCGACCGCAGTTTATCACCTTTTGCAACAAGCCCATATTTTCCAACAAAGCACCATCTACGAACTCCGCTTCAACGACGGGGAACGCGCATAAATGCACACTCTCGGCGGCCTGCGCATCGGCCCGGCGCACCACGTTCTGATAGATCTTCTCGCTGATAAACGGCATCAAAGGCGCCAAGAGCAGGCACAGCGTTTTTAATGCATGGTGCAGCGTCCAATGTGCCGCCGCCTTGTCGCCATCATCCCCCGACCGCCAAAAACGACGGCGGTTGAGGCGCACATACCAGTTGGATAATTCGTCGATAAAACGCTCTATTTCGCGCACCGCCAACAGCAAATCCCACTCCTCTAAGCCCTGCCCTACGCGCGCGACCACTTCTTGCAGACGCGCCAGCAACCAGCGATCGATCCAAGCCAGGTCCGGTGCCTGCACAACGAGCGCATCCGCGTCTATATTCGCGTATTGCACATAGAAGCGATAGGTGTTCCACAGCGTCAGAAAACGGCGTTTTACCTCGCGCACCCCCTCTTGCCCGTATCGCATATCCAGCGACAGGTTCTGCCCCGCGAATAGCCAGCGCATGGGGTCCGCTCCCTGCGCTTTTACGGCCTCGTCAAACCACAGGGCATTACCTGCGCTCTTGTGCATCGGCTGCCCTTCGTCGTCGCGCATTTTCTCATAGCACATTACCGTGCGATAGGGCGCGCGACCACTCAATGTCACACCCATAAAGAGCATGGAATAGAACCACAGGCGGATCTGCTCGCGCATTTCCACCGCAAAATCGGCCGGGTACCATTTGGACCAAGCCCCGTCCCCACCGCCGCTATAGCCCAGTGTTGAAAACGGCACGATGCCAGCATCCAACCAACAGTCGCCCACCTCGCTTATGCGCCGCGCTCGTTCCCCCGAGGGCAAGCGCAGCTCCACCGCATCGATCCACGGCCGGTGCAGCTCTGGCAACGCGTCGACCCGCTGCGGCTCTACGGCCAAACGGCGCAGCTCTGCGCGCGAGCCCACGACGGTCCACGCGCCGTTTTCCGCTTCATAGATAGGCAGCGGCAGCCCCCAATAGCGCTTGCGCGAGATGCACCAGTCCCCCATGTTGCGCAGCCAGTCCAGCATGCGCTTGCCCGCGTGCTCCGGCACCCAGCGCACCGTCTCAGCCGCCTCGATCAGGCGCGGGCGCAGCTCGTCGCTGGCGATAAACCACTCGTCGACCAAACGGTGGACCAATTCGCCGCCGCAGCGCCAGCAGTGTGGATAACGGTGCGCGTATTGCTCTTCTCTATAGAGCAACCCGCGCGCGCGCAGATGCCCGACGATATCCTCGGCAACCTCGTCGCAGCGGCGCCCCGCCCATTCGCCAAACTCCTCTCGATATCTGCCGTCTTCCCCGAGCGGCTCGACCACGTCCAAAGCGCACTCCTTGCCCAGCTCGTAGTCCTCGGCGCCGCAGGCCGGCGCAATATGCACGACGCCGCTGCCCTCGTCCGCGCCGACGTCTTGCCAGCCAACGATCCGGCGCTGCACCGCGCGCTGCGCTGCCAGTTCATCAAACGCGCCCGCATAGCGCCAGCCGAGCATGCGCGCCCCTTTGCTCAACTCGGACACGGGCCTGCCCGCAGCGAAGCGCCGCGCCGCCAACGCCCCCATCCACAAACCATCGACGCAGACGTAGTCGAGCTCGGGGTGCACCGCCAAGGCCACATTGGCACAGAGCGTCCACGGCGTAGTCGTCCACACCAGCACCCGCTCACCCGGCCTATCTAAGAGAGGCAGCTGGACATATACCGCCCTGTGTTCCACATCGCGATAGGAGTCGGCCATCTCGTGCTGCGACAGCGAGGTGCCGCAGCGAAAACACCACGGCATTACGCGGTGCCCTTTGTAGAGCCAGTCGCGCTCGTGACAGCGGGAAAGGAAATGCCAGATATGCTCAACATTAGAATCGGCATGCGTGTAATAGGAATGGTCCCAATCCATCCACTGCCCCAAGCGACGGCTATTCTCTGTCACGGCCGCAGCCGAGCGCGCGACGCGCTGCTTACAGGCAGCGGCGAAGCGCTCCAGCCCGTAATCGAGTATCTCGTTCTTGCCGTTTAACCCCAACTCTTTCTCCACTTCGACTTCCACCCACAGCCCCTGGCAGTCAAAACCATTCTGAAAGCGCTGGTCAAAACCACGCATCGCTTTATAGCGTTGAAACACATCTTTATACGTGCGCCCCCAAGCGTGGTGCACCCCTAAGCCACGTGGATTATTAGCCGTGATCGGTCCATCGACAAAGGAAAAGGCCGGACCGCCGGTGTTTTTGCGCCGCAATTTGTCAAAGATCTGCCGCTCTTCCCAGAACAGCAGCATTTCCATTTCAAGCGTCGGAAAATCCAATTCACCCACTTCTTCATACATCATTTAATTTCTCCTATAAAAACAAAAAAGCCCACCGTCGGATCTCGACGGTGGGCTTGTGTTTGTCAGTTTCTATCGGACTCTATTTAAAACACACACCACCGTCGATACCGCGCGATCGCAATAATCGCGGCTATAATCTCGATAATGATGCTAATCTGATAGAGTCTGTTCACGCGCATTCTATTCTCATCCCATTTCATATTGCGCACGGAGATTTGGGGTATACTAAAAAGGGTTATCGCTGTCTGAGGCCCGCAGGGCCGAGTTGCGATGTTCCTTTTTAGTATACCCCAATCTCCACAACTACTTTGTCAGTACAAACAAAAAAGCCGCCATCGACGAGGTCGACAGCGGCTTTAATTAAAAAACAAATATATCAGAGCACACGCCGCCGTCGCCATCGCGATGAATCGCGAATAATCTCAATAATAATGGCTAGCGGCTGTCGCATGCGGTGCAAATTCTTTCGTTAGTTGTACGTCTTTTTCCTTTTTCTGCTGATTTTTCAAGTATACCCCGCACCCAACTCAAAGTCAAGCAAGCGGTTTTGATCGCCGCCCACCATTGCTTAAATTGCAAGCCATGAACGAATTCTATTTTACCAACCAGCCCCAGCAACTCGCCGCATAATGCAGCCCGCTCGCCTCGCCCTCTTTGCGATCGTTCTGCTGGCCGCCCTACCGCGCCTAGCTTTACTCGGTGGTGCCAACAGCATCTGGCATCCCGACGAGTTCTATTTTGTATACAAACCGCTCGGCTTTTTTAGCGGCGATCTCAACCCGCACTTATTTAACTATCCCAGCCTGCTCTTCTATCTGACGGCCCTGCTCTACGCTCTAGCCTTCGCCTTACAATACCTTTTCGGCGCCGGCCTATCCTTAGATCAATGGGTCGTATACCACTACTTCTGGCACCCCGAAGAACTCTTGCCGCTAGCGCGGCTGCTAACGCTCTCCTTTGCCCTAGGCACCATCTATCTAGTGGCCATAATAACCGAAAAACTCACCGATGCACGCACCGGACTCATCGCAGCCCTACTAGCGAGCCTATCCGTCATTCACCTGCGCCAAAGCCCGCTCGCCGCCGTCGA
>Ga0055584_100008134_pt1 | contig 10280 bp, 18 predicted proteins | sample OSDHelmetaG_FD_58716 | JGI IMG/M metagenome (GOLD analysis project Ga0055584, IMG submission 58716) | Pelagic marine sediment microbial communities from the LTER site Helgoland, North Sea, for post-phytoplankton bloom and carbon turnover... | ecosystem: Environmental > Aquatic > Marine >...
AAAACTCAATAACGGATTTGTAAATTTAAATTTTGGTGCGTGTGGTGTGTCCAGTGCCAACACTTTAATAAATATGTATTTAGTCGCTTCAATTAAGCAATATGCTAATAACAGCAATAAAGCTAATGAACATAATAGGGTTAAAAAGTTTCCGAAATATAGAGGTATAGTAATCATAGGTATTTCCTTTAATAGTATTTTTGGGTTTATTTATTTTTGGTATTTCTGGTATTTCTAGTTTATATGCGTGTAAGTGCATTTCACTTTCTGGTGGCTCAATATTGAAAAATCCGTAACTCCAATATACTTCAAAACCACACTTTGTACATTTGCAATCACATTCTGAAACATGACCACCGTCGGTTGTGAAATTAGATAGATCATTTTCACCACCGCATTGACAACATTTATCTTTATTGTCGTATTTACTCTTCTGTGTATCCATCGTCACCCCGTAATTTGTAAAGTTGTTCCAATTGATTAACGTATTTATTAATACGACGTTGCACGTTAGATTGTAAACTATGTTCTAAATTTGTCAACGTATCTGCAATTTTAATTTTAAATGCGCGGTCATCACTAACAACACGTTTATAATAAGCATTTAGAGATTCGCCTTCGCGTTTAGTGACACAATCAATACTATGTACCAGTGCTTCAGGGATACCAAAATCTAATAAACTTTCAGTTGTTGCCGTTGTATCTTCGATAGAATCATGCAATAACGCAATTATTAATAATAACAATAATTCGAGTTCATCGTCATCCGTCGGCTTTTCTTTACCGTACAGAAAGACAACTTTTTGAGCTACATTATTGATGTGGTACATATAAGGTTTATCACCGTATGTTTGGCCTTTATGCAATTCAATCGCCAATGCACCAGTTCTAATATTCAACTTAGTAATGATGTTTATAATGTCTTTAATATTTAAGTTTTCCATAATTATTCCTTAATTAATTGGGTTAGGTAGTGACTAATCCCTCACCACAAAACCCATTATACAGACTTATTTATGTATTACAACTACCAATCATCACTAATTACGGTTGTTTCTTGAAATATTTTATAATTTAATGATTTAGTCATTAAATTTAATAAATTCATAAAACGTTTTTCGTATTGTTGATCATAATCCACTTCGTGCGGTTCAATCTGTGATTCAAAGTTATCAGACATATACCCAATAATATCCGATTTGAATTTATTAGGTTTACGCAAAAATATACGTTTGGTTTTTTCACCAACGGGTACGGGCATATAAGTATTATCTAAACCTTTATCAAGTAAATAATTGTTATAGACTAACGCACTTCTAGCACCAATCGGTACACCTTTTTCGCCTAATGTGTAGCTCAAATTATTAACAGATTGCATATTACAAATTTCAGATAGTGGTACTTGTGTGAATTCGTGTTTGATATCTCGCAACCACACTTTTAATTCAGCTTCAGTACTATCTAGAATTTTCGGGATCGCCTCTTTTAGTTTTTTCTTAGACCATTTAGGTGTACCCGATTTTGTAACATCCATACCCATAACTTTGATTTTTGGGTGTTCATCGGGATAACGTGTACCTTCATTATCTCGAACACGTGCAAAGTACGATTTCTTAGCACAAAATACGGCTGTATCAGCAATAATTTCACGTTCAGCACCAATAACATCGGTATTATACGCGTTAAGTTCATAAGAGAAATCATCTATACATCGTTGTATAAGTGGGGCGATCACTTTCAATTCAAATTCATTCGCTACGTCAACATATTCTGACATAGTTTTATCTGGATTTTTAGTAATATAACCTTCCATAAATGGCTCAATATGATAGTAGACACTATCCGTATCACCATAAACGATATACGGTTTATTAGATTTATGCAATTGCTGTAATCTTTCTTCAATGTAATTGGCTAATTTTCTAATAAAATATCTACCATTACCCGTAATTGCTTGAGCGAATGATTCATTAAATAGTGGAAAGTGTTTATTACCTAGTGCACCATATAACGAGTTCATCAAGATTTTTGCGACCATTTGAGCAGTATTATATTGTGATTCTAAATCTTCACATTCGATCATAAGTCGCTGTAATGTCGGTCTATCCCAGAATTGCGAACATTCCGTTATTTGCTCATCGGTATAATCGATAATTTTATACACATTTAAGCGTATAATTTCGGCTATTTCTTTCGACATATTAACACCTATACCAGATTTAATTCGTGTGATCTTGAAGAAACTAAACGTATCATAGCGGATAATGTAGCCGCATCAACATCTTCTTCAGCATCTTTATTTTTAGTATTCATAGCACAACGATTACATTCATGGTATAGAATAACTTCTTTAGGATTTTCAGACAATTCAAAGCGATCAACAAAGTGACCGACGTGTAAATCTCGCTCACATTTAGGGCATTTGTGCGGGATAGCTTCAGATGATTTACGACGATGATGTTTATTTTTAGTTTCAATTTTAGATATAAATTCGTCGTATTGTTCGTTTTGTTCCATTAATTTACGCATGGTATTTCCTCTTATTATTGCGGGCGTACACCCGCATTTATATTAACGTTGTTCTAACAGTGTACCTAATAATAATTTCTTTTTCTCGTACTTACCTTGAATACCTTTATCGACTTTACGACCAGTGTAAATATCGAGTACGATTTCAGGAATAATTCCTAACTTATCAGTTTTGAAAAGTGCACCGTTAATACCTAATGTCATACCATTTTCTTTTAACTTTTCAGCGATAACGGTATGAATTTGTTTATTCATTTCTAGTGCACGGCTTTCATCTTGATCAGGATAATATTTTAATATTAAATCACGTAAAGCACAAGGTATATCTTTCTTAGAAACAAAAGTTTCAGGTGACATATTGAAAGCAACCATACCTAATAATGGGTACATTGAGTTTACATCGGTAGATAATACCCACTTCATTTTACCAGTTTCGGGATCACGTACAAAACCACCTACAATGTCAGGGTGTTCGTGTTCCTCTTTAGGTGGCATAATAAGCCCATTACCATAACAAACGTTTGCTAAGTATTGACTCCATGGTTTTACAGTTCCTAATGTATCGCCTAATACAATACCCATTTTGCTCGATAAGTCAACCATAATATTGTGAAATTTCAACTTTCTTAATAAACGTTCTAATAAGTAAGTATCTTTCGCACCGTAATAACAAAATAAAGAATAGCTCAATTCTCTAACAGTTTTATCATCGCCCGCTATAGCGGCTTTATAAATTTCACTGTCTTTTTGTTCTTGGGTTGGATTAGTTGGTATCGTGTAATTACCACAATAGAAGTCATCAAATCGAATATATTCGGAGTGTTCAACTTTTGATTCATTCAATTCAAATTGTGAAATCCCATCTAAAGTGTAATTAGGTTGTGGTACAAATGTAAATTTCTTGTACACTTCCATCAAATCGATATAACAATTACCACTAGCTTTAACACTAAATGTTATTTGTCCTTGCAATTCACCTTCTTTATAAACAACTTGTCCATAGTTAGACATTATATTTTTGTCATAACCTAAACGCTTAAATCGATTGTACATATATGGAAAGTCAAAACCTGCACCACTCCAAGCATAAATTGCAAGTGGATTACGCTTTTTAAATAACTTTAGATATGTGTCAATAAGTGCTATTTCATTTTTACAATGTATAAACTTAATCGATCCGACCGCATCTTTACCTGTGTATTTTTCATTAAACACATCGACGTAATGTTGATAATGAACAAATTCTTTTGTACCTAATAGGATTAAAGCATCTAATTCTTTATCATATATTTGGAACATAGTAATTTCTTCTAAAGCCTCTTCAGGTCTAGGGAATCCACTTTTAACAACACCACTACGTGTTTCGATATCTAAACACCAGTATAACGGTTTAGTGTTATATTTCGATTTAGAGACATCTTTATTCCAATAATTATCACGAATATTTCTATATAAAGAATTTAAGTAACCAAATTCTAAATTTGCACCTTTTTTACGTTGGGTAGTTTTTTCAAATTTACGTGTGTCATCCAGTACGAATGAATAATGAGCGTGGGGATTTGTTGCCGACGTTTCGACGTAATATTCTGCATCTAAATGTACTTCACGAACGATTGACGTTTTAGTGTCTGTACAATATAGCCGTTCGAATGTTACCCAATTTTTTTGCCATGATGATTCAAATAATAACATACATTACCTACATTAATTGTCTAAAATGTTTAATTTCTGATAAGTCCATAACTAAAGTGTGACCTATATAACCGCGTCCATATTCATCAACATTATCAAACTGAAAACCCTGAAGCAATTCAGGGTATAATTGTAATGCTAAACTGTTATTTAGATTAGCATTAATATATTCAGTTGTATTGAAAAGTTTATAAATATCGACAATGTTTGCTTGTTTAACTGCTCGCATAATTGTCCCTTATTTATTACTCATCGTCAACGTTTAAAACTTTTCTAGCATTCGCTAAAATTGTAATAACAACAACACTAATCCACGAAAATGCCGCGAATAACATACCAATCACCAATAATGATGGTACTCGAACATTTGGTATTTTTACTAAACCTTCATGCTCATAATCTACAAATAAAATACACGAATAGATCATACCAATAATATAAAACACACCGATAATAATACCCATTATACTAATTCCTTCATTTTGTTAATAATAAGATTTCTTTTAAAGTCACGGATTGTATTCTTTCCTTGACGGCTTTTTTTGATAACATCCCAGTCAATACTTGCTAGAATTTTACGAGCTTCGAGGTACATCAACCAATGTTTATCAAATAACTCAATGACATCATGACAGAAATAGAACACTTTATCAAGTAAAATTTTGTTTAATCGGTAGTGCGTATTATTCATCATTTTAGTACCGACAAAATAATCATAGAAATATTCTAATCGTTCTTCATTTGTCAATTCGTCGATCATTTCGACAGTTGAAATGATGTGAATATTTTCGTTAATACGTTGAGCAAATTTAACATGGTCTTTCTTAAATACGTTACCAAATTTCATAAACTCATCGTATTCGATACTAACACTAGATAACAAACCACTAACCTTAATCATTCGAATTTGATCTTCAGTAAGTCCATCGTCTTCACAGTTTAAATCGATAGTATCATAACTTAGTAGCATAACATGATCTTCTAATAATCTATGTGCTGTACTCATTAAACCTAAACTGTGTAGAACAATAAAAAACATTTCACTATTCTTATATAATAAAGTTTTATGAACTTCACGTTTAACACGTTGTGGGTCTAAATCAAAAAACTTACCTTCACTGTCCATTTTTTTGATGAGTTCGATAGTTTTATTATCAATATTAAAGTCTGGAAACATAGCACTAAAACGACATAAACGCATTAAACGGATCGGGTCTTCTTGAAATGCATCGCTACAATGACGCAAAATACCATCGGCTAAATCAGATGTCCCGCCCATCGGATCGATAATCTCACCAGTTTTTAAGTTTTTGGCAATCGCGTTAATTGTTAAGTCACGACGTTCTAAATCTTGTTCAAGTGTGACATTTTCAACATTGAAAACAAATTCACAATATCCGTTTCCTGTAGATTTTTCAGTTCGAGCTAGTGCATATTCATCACCGTCTTCATCTAAATAAACAGGAAAATGTTTACCAACACTAACAAAGCCCGCATCAATCATACTTTGCGGTGTTTCACCTACTACGACATAATCGTAATCATTCGGTGTACGGCCTAATAATTCGTCACGTACTGAACCACCAACTAAATAAATTTCCATATCTTTAAATTTTGTTGTTAATTTTGTCATTATTTTTCTCACTTTTAGTTTGAATTGTTTTGTATTTTTGAATTGTTTTTGATTAACCGTAAAAGAAACAGTCGAAACATCTATTCGGTTTATCGTTTGGTTGTGGATTTCTTTGAAAATGATACGTCGCCTCATTATCAAATTTCGATCTACAGTTGGGACTTTTACAAGTTAATCGTTCAACTTTTACGCTATCGTGTATCGGGTAATTTTTTGAATAGTGAACACCAAACGTTTTAAAGTCTTCGACACTAGCATAACGCGTTTCATATTGATTTGGATTATGGATAATACCGTCGTGTATTGAACGTTTACGCATAAATAAAACTTCAATTGAACCGTCAGGATATTGCAATCCTATACCATTTTCTTGATAGACTACTGAAACTAATTCACTCATAATTATTACCTTTTGATTTAGTGGTTAGGAACTCTTCACCACCCAGTTATAGTACCATAATTAGTGTATTACACAAGGATTTTCGCATTTTTTATTTCTTTATACGTCGCATCAATTGATGAACCATTTCGAAATTCTACTCTTAAACCACTTTCACAACCCCAACGACATTTAATAATTTTGTCACCACAGTATTCCACACGTTGGCCTTTATTTAATGCGTTGTGTATTTCGTCGATAGTCATTAGTATTTACCGTCTAAAAATTCAGTAGGTACTATCGGAGTAAGGTAAAGCTGACCTTCATTTTGAAGACGTTTGTAATCTTCTTTAGAAAGTAATTCTTTTAATAATTTAGTCATCGCTTCAACATTACTACGATCAACAAACATCAATTGGCCTTTATTCATTGATTCAATTTCTTTTGGTCTTAGTGCAATATTAACATTCATAATAAATTCCTTATTAAATAGCTACTAATCGAATGATTATATTATCACCATCGTTAATATTGTTGTAATAGTATATGGTAGTAATACTTTTATCTTTACATAACATTTCAATACATTCATCTAAAGCACTATTAAAGTCGCGTTTTTTAACAACACCATCTTTTAATATATACTTCTTCAATTTATAAGACATCACACTTAACATGCGATTACCGTGGAAGTTATCTACATTTTTATCTTTATCACCTTAAAATTCTTGGAAACCCATCGCTAAAGTCAAGTATTTAACACCAGTTTCGATACATTCAAACACATCACCAGTACAAGCAGAATTGTAAAACATATCTTCATTACTGTGAAAAACATTTACCTTTTTGTTTGTAGTCCAACAAGCATCACCACTTTGAGTTGCAAAGAATGCATCTTCTGGGCTATCACATTCAATCATTCCCACAACTTGTAATACACCACCACTAATAGCATCATTGAAAACTTTTAATGATTCGTCATTTGCAGGTTCAAATAGATCAAGTGTTGCAACTTTCAATTTGACTGCTAAATCATCACTTTCTTCCGATTTAGTCCATCCATTAGCATTAACGAAATCCGCAACACCATGAACAGTTTTAACAGATTGTTTGTATATTTTGAAATGTGACATAATTATTACCTTTTTTGAGTTAGGTGATGAGTAATCCCTCACCACAAAACCCATTATACCGATTTATTTGTGTATTACAACTTTTAATTTAAATATATGTCCAAACATCGCAAGGAAATTCGATATATTGATTTTGGTATTTAGGCTTATTGAATACCCCTAAATAGGTAGTAAGTTTAAACATCAATGAATTATTCTTTTTGTCTGTACGTTCTTGGTATAGTTGTTTTGTTTTACGTTTAATTTCAAAAGATCGTAAACGTAAAACATTTCGCTGTCTATCGATAATTGCAGTTTTATTCTTTTTGAATTCGTCTATTTTAATTTGTAGTAAAGACATTTGCGGATTTGCTTGTAATGCGGCAACTTCTAAATCAGTTAGTGTTTGTATATGATCTTTATTATAAACATTACCGTTATATATGTAACTTTTGTTCGATTTCATATAAACTTCACGCGTATCTAAATTTAATAGCGATGTACCGCCACACCCACAAACTAATTTCATGTGTGGTATTCTAGATTTAATAAAGAATGTTTGCTTATTTGCGTCGTTTGTATCCGTTGGATTTGACGCACCTACATCTAAAACTAGCATTTTAGAATTACTGTTACATACGTTACAATGTTCCATGTAAAATTTTGGGGATTCTTGATTGAATGGGGTATTGATATTATATTTTTTATGTGCACGACGAATATTTTCTTGCTCTAAATCTGAAGAATTTATATTGCCGTTTAGGAAACTTTCTAGTGATACGTGATTAGGAACTCCCTCACCACAAAACCCATTATACAGATTATACAGATTAAACTATGTATTACAACTGTTAATTGATATATTTCTAAATGATATCTATTCTCGTTTACAACTCAACTCGATATTAAAAAACCCAGTTGAGTTGTAAAAATCGAGTTGTAATTTATTTACCGTCTTCTACTTTTACGCGTTTAATATAACAATCACCACGCGGTAACGTATATACAGCATCTTCGAATGATACTACAATGTACTGGTCAAAACCAACGATATCATATTTACCATCACTAGCGATCCATTTTGTAAAAACGTTATTACATTTAATGGATGTAGTAATTTCGAATTTTTCTTTAAACGGTACAGCATTCGTTGTCGGAGGAAGAATACTTATTAAAGCATTACCTATCAATAGAGCAATAATAATCCAAAAACCTACAGTTTTCATTTTGAATACCTTCATATTAATTTGAGCACTTCGGCTCACCTGTTTTATCTTGACAATGTGCGGCATTGCTTAAATTTTTGCAACTTTGGCACCCATTAGATTCAAAGCAATGGCTACAGTTAACGCAGTCACCACAATCAACACATGATTGACATTCATTTGAACCACTTGTGCGGTTACAATTTTTACAGTTAACGCATTCATCACAGTCGATACAATATGTACATTGTACTAGTGTTTCGCTATCTGTACAGTAATCACAATTTACACACCCTGTACAATCTGTACAGTCGACACAATCAACACAATTTACACAATCTGTACATTGGTAGCAGTTAAAGCACCCTGTGCAATCAGTATTTTGCAATTGATCGATAGTAATTTCACGTTTGTCTAAAAATTCTTGAGTTACACCATTAACAGATTTATCTTTGCGATCTGTAAATGTGTGAATATTTTTAAAGATTTCAGTAGTCATTGTCTTTCCTTACTTTAGTTTAATATTTATATATTTTTTTAATTATACAGTGCTTTGAATATTATTTCAAACGTTATTTTTCCCAACGTTGAATTTTTTCGATTTGTTCTTTGAAGTTTTCAACTAAACGATCGCTAACAATATCAGTTTCTAAACCGTAATGTTGAACGATTAAAGAAATACCATCATGATTATTGATCAATTCTGTTAGTTGATCTTTAAAACTTGAATATGCATCTGTTTCTTTTTCGGCTTTTGGTTTATCCTCCCAATCATCAATCGCATCTTTTACCACATCATAGTATTTTGTATATGGTGTGAGTTCTAATATATTAAACAAATCGTGGTTGTGACTTTCAACGTGTTTTAAAATTCTGGTGCATATACTGGAGGCACTAGTATCAGCACGTTTATCAAGATTATCTAATATACAATGTGCGATATTGTAAATTTCTGTAGCGTGTTTTAATTTTATATGGTTAATCATAATTATTCCTTAATAAAAAAGTTTAAATTGTGTTTGAAATGGTGGATTAATCACACCATGTATCAACGTAGATTTCAACACCAACTTCGTTTAATAATTCTTCCATGCGGTTTTTGTATGCATAGAACGCACTTTCTTTGTAAGATGCATTTTGTTGATTGTAGTTTGGAACCTGCCAGTTTGGAATTGCAACACTAAAACCTTTTTTACCGTAACGGTCATAAGTTGATGATTCACGAATTAAACCACACTCGATAAATTGTTTTTTAAGTTTTGTTTTACGACCAAAGTTGATCACAACAACAGCACCACCACATGAACCGAAATCAACAGGATTTCTTTTACTAAATGATAATGCCGCATTTTTAGCACATTCTAAAGCGATGTCGTTAGTGTTTAAGATTAAAGCGTTTGAAATAGTCATAATTATTACCTTTTAATTGAGTTATGTAGTAAGAAGTCCCTCACCACAAAACCCATTATACTGATTTATTTGTGTATTACAACTATTAATTTGATTTATCCGCGTCGTGGATGACATTCAATAACTGCATAACTGTGAGTATCACAATCAACGGTCATTTCAATACAAATTTGGAACCAATAATTTTTGCGGCTTAAACCTGTCACTAATTCAGCATTAAATGCGGTTTTATTTAATGATCCATCAACATGCATTGCATCAAATTGTTTTTTACTAATGAGTTTTCTAATCACTTCCATAATACATATCACTTCTAGTTT
>Ga0055584_100008135_pt1 | contig 10280 bp, 9 predicted proteins | sample OSDHelmetaG_FD_58716 | JGI IMG/M metagenome (GOLD analysis project Ga0055584, IMG submission 58716) | Pelagic marine sediment microbial communities from the LTER site Helgoland, North Sea, for post-phytoplankton bloom and carbon turnover... | ecosystem: Environmental > Aquatic > Marine >...
AACAAGGCCAAAATAGTAGACTACCTTAACGAAACGGTGGCCGTTTTAAGCGAAGAGCAGCTAAGCCGGAAAAACCAGTTTGTAACCAACACCATAGCCTTTATCGATAGGCAATTGGAGCGGGTAAAAAACCAATTGGTACAAAATGCCGATTCGTTAAACGAATACAAACAAAAAAACCGGATATTCAATCTTAATAGCGAGGGCGAGGCCATTAACATCAAGATTACCGAGCTAGAAAACCAACGCGATAGCAATGCCGAACGCTTGGCCTATTACGCCAGTTTAAAAAACTATTTGGAGACCAGCGATTCGTTTACCGAGCTTCCGGCCCCGGCCATTGCGGGCATAGACGACTCCAATATTATTGCCAATATATCAAAAATCAATGCCTTATCGGTACAAAAATCACAGTATGGAGCCACGGTAAGGAAGGATGCCACTATTTTTGCCGACTTAAACCGGCAAATAGAAGGCTTAAAATTGGTGCTGTTGGAAAATATAAAAGCGGTAACCAATGAAATAGAAAGGGAGCAGCGTTCCTTAAATTCGAAAATAGCAGCCGAAGAAACCAAAATACGCCAATTGCCCGTAGCCCAACAAAAGTTGTTCGACATACAAAGGCAGTACACTTTGAGCGAACAGACCTATAACATGTTTTTGGCAAAACGTGGAGAGGCCGATATTATAAAATCGGCCAGTGTGTCTGATATTCTGGTTATCGATAAGGCCAAAGATACCGGAGCTACGCCCATCGATTTAAAGTTGAGTTCGCGTTATTTGTTTGCCATCATTGGCGGGTTGCTTCCTCCGCTTTTATTGGCCTTTTTTGTAACTCTGTTCGATAATAAAATACATAACCCACAGGTTTTGGAAAACCTATCGCAAATACCCTTGCTTGGGGTGGTGGGAAAAAATCCCTTAAACAACAACCTGGCCGTTCATTTAAAGCCCAAATCAACCATAGCCGAAGCTTTTAGGTCTATACGTTCCAGTTTGCAGTTTTTTTATAAAAACCGTGGTTTGGAAGGTTCTAAGACCATCATGGTAACATCAACCGTTAGCGGCGAAGGCAAGACCTTTTGTTCCATTAACTTGGCCACTGTATTGGCCATGAGCGGTAAAAAAACCATTTTGGTGGGCTTAGACCTAAGAAAACCCAAAATATTTGACGATTTTGAAATATCCAATAAAATAGGGGCTGTCAATTACCTTATTGGGCAAAAAACGCTCAACGAAGTTATAATTAAATCTAAGGTACCCCATCTGGATGTGATTACTTCGGGGCCCATTCCGCCCAATCCTTCAGAATTGTTAATAGGCAAACCCATAGAAGAATTAATTTCAACATTAAAACAAACGTACGATTATATTATTCTAGATACCCCACCTATAGGATTGGTGGCCGATGCCTTTGAACTTACCCAATTTGCCGATGCCAATATTTACGTAGTAAGGCAGGATTATACCAAAAAAGGGATGTTAAACCTTATTAATTCTAAGTACGAAAAAGGCGAGATTAAAAACCTTAGTTTTATATACAACGGCTACAACCAAAAAGGAAAGTACGGTTATGGCTATGGTTACGGCTATGGTTACGGCTATGGTTATGGTGGTTACGGCAATGGCTATAATGACGATGGTGTGGAAAAGAAGGGGATACTGGCCAGTTTAAAAAGGCTGTTTAAATTGAAAACCAAGCGCTGATTGTAGGTAAACTATGGAAAAAAAAGAAACAGAAGCCCTGCTTTTTAAAGCGATAAACGCTGCGGTTATGGCTGGCGATAAGATTATGGCGGTATATATGGGAGAGTTTGAGGTTTGTTTAAAATCAGACCACACGCCATTAACCCAAGCCGATCTTAAGGCCCATGCTGTTATCCATTCCATGTTAGAGGAAACCGGCATTCCCATAATTAGCGAAGAACACAGGGCAGCGTCTTATGCTGAACGAAAAATTTGGTCGAGGTGCTGGGTAGTCGATCCGTTGGATGGCACTAAGGAATTTGTTAGCAGAAATGGCGAATTTACCGTAAACATTGCGTTGGTAGAAAACAGTAAGCCTATATTGGGGGTTATTTATGTGCCAGTTTCTCAAACCTTGTACTATGCCATAGTTTCAGAAAACAAAGCCTACAGGTTGGTTTTGGATGTTCATAAGGTTTCAAAAGAGATTTTAAAAAACAGCGAAGTGATTGCTCCAGAGAAAGTAGTAAAAGGTTCTATAAAGGTAGTGGCCAGCCGTTCGCATTTAAACAGAGAAACCGAAGACCACATAAATGATCTAGAAGCCAAGGGGCACCATGTACATATTGTTTCCAAGGGCAGTTCGTTAAAGTTCTGTTTGTTGGCCGAGGGCAATGCTCATGTATATCCCCGATATGCTCCCACTATGGAGTGGGATACCGCTGCTGGTCATGCTATTTGCAATGCTGTGGGCATAAGGGTGTTGCAGGCCGGAACGGATAAAGAGTTGTGTTATAATAAAGACGATTTATTGAATCCTTATTTTTGGGCAAGTTCCATTTTATGAAAAACAATAAAAAACAGGATTATGCCATTGGCAGAAACGATAGGGAGCTTTTAAACAAGCACAAACCCTGTTTGGTATGGTTTACCGGTCTGTCGGGCTCAGGAAAATCTACCATAGCCAATTTATTGGAAAAACAGCTGTACCAAAAAGGGATCCATACCTATACTTTAGATGGCGATAATTTACGTCGGGGCTTAAATAAGGATTTAAAATTTACCAAAACCGATCGTATGGAAAATTTAAGGCGTACCGCCGAAGTGGGCAAACTGTTTGTAGATGCCGGATTTGTAGTTTTGGCAGCCTTTATAACGCCGTACAATAAGGTAAGGGAAGACATTAGGAACATAGTAGGAAAAGAGGACTATATAGAAGTTTACGTAAACACCCCTTTGGAAGTGTGCGAGCAGCGCGATGTAAAAGGCCTGTATAAAAAGGCTAGGGCAGGCGAGATTAAAAACTTTACAGGAATCAGTTCGCCGTTTGAAGAGCCGCTTAACCCTACGATAGAAATACAGACTTTAAACGAAAGCCCAGAACAGGCCGTTGCAAAAATATTAAAGGTATTAAAAACCAAGTTGTAAAACTTATGGCGTTAGAAACCAAAATATATCAAAAAAACAACAGCCTGAATTTAAGAAAACAGCTTATGGCATCGGTGCGGGATATGCTGGCCTCGCGGTTTTTGTCCACACAGTTGGCAGTACGCGACATAAAGGCCCAGTACCGGCAGTCGTACTTTGGGGTGCTATGGGCATTTATAACCCCTTTGGCCACTGCGTTTATTTGGGTTTTCCTAAACCAAAGTGGTACGGTAAGGCTAACCGATACGGGCGTGCCCTATCCGGTGTATGCCTTTTCGGGAACCCTGCTTTGGGCCATTATAAAAGAAGCCATTAACACCCCCATAACCAGCACAGGGGCCGCGCGGTCTATCTTAACAAAAATAAATTTCCCTAAAGAGGCCCTGATCGTTTCGGGAGTGTTTAAGTTGCTGTTCAACAGTTCGGTAAAAATATTATTGCTGGTTATTTTTATATTTGTTTACGGTGTAGGCTTCCATTGGTCTTTATTGTGGCTGCCCTTTACCATATTGGCAGCCGTGGTATTTGGTGTTACCATAGGTCTGTTTTTAACTCCTATAGGGCTGTTGTATAAAGATGTGGGCAAGTTTATAAGTTTTGTCTTGGGCTTTCTTATGTATATTACGCCAGTGGTGTATGCCATTCCTAAAACGGGCATTATGAATAAGGTTATGACCTGGAATCCGTTTACCCCCTTTATACTAACGGCCAGGGATTTAGCCTTGGGACTACAGCCCGAACACCTAAGCTACTACATGGTGCTCTTGCTGTGCTGTGTGCCTTTGTTAGGTTTGGGGCTGGTATTTTACAGGGTTTCCATCCCTATTATTGTTGAACGGATGAGCGCTTAGGCCTAGTAAAAGTGGATTAAGACTTTATTTTTAAACTACAACAGAGAAAACAAAAACCATTGAAAACAAACCATAAAGACAAACCAACCGAACCCCGAGAAGTTCTTGTAAAAGTAGAAGGCTTAGGCAAGAAGTTTTGCAAAGACCTAAAAACAAGTTTGTGGTACGGGCTTAAAGATTTGGTTACGGGCATGCGGGGTAATAGGGGCGAGCGCCAGTTGCGCCCCAAAGAGTTTTGGGCGGTAAAAGATGTGAGTTTTGAGTTGCGCCGGGGCGAGTGTTTGGGTTTAATAGGGCATAACGGCGCAGGAAAAAGCACTTTGCTAAAAATTCTTAACGGCCTTATAAACCCCGATGCCGGTAAGGTAACCATTAAGGGGCGTGTTGGGGCCTTAATAGAATTAGGGGCTGGTTTTAATCCCATACTAACGGGGCGCGAAAACATTTATAACAACGGAGCCGTTTTGGGCTTTAGCCGTCAGGAAATTACTCAAAAATTAAACGATATCATAGCCTTTGCCGAGCTGGAAGAATTTATAGATATGCCCGTGCAAAACTATAGTAGTGGGATGAAGGTACGCTTGGGCTTTGCCGTGGCCGCACAGATGGAACCCGATGTGCTTATTATTGATGAGGTGTTGGCTGTGGGGGATATGGGCTTTGTATTAAAATGTTTTAAAACCATAGATAGGATTTTGCCCAATACCGCTGTAGTTTTTGTGTCTCATAATATGCCAATGGTATCCCGTATATGCTCACAGATAATCTTAATGGATAAGGGGAAGGCCATATTTCAAAGTGGAGATGTAAGTAAAGCCATAGATTTGTATTATGCTAGATTCGCTAATAATGATAAGAATATCATTTTTGACGATGGGAGCATAGTTTTAAAAAAAATTGTAATAAAAAGCCAGAAGTTTAATGACGGGTTGCCTTTAATAGATTGGGGAGATGTTTTAAAATTTGATTTTGAATTTAATCTAATAGATAAAAATCTAAATCCTTTTTTTTCCATTGTGATTTTCGATAAAGAGCAAAGACCAGTAGCCGTTTTTGAGGAGAGTGAAGGTGTTGAAAACTTACAAGATGTTTTAAAAGTAGAGGTATGTCATGAAAATGTGCAATTGTCTAAAGGAATTTATACGATTAATTTGGTGGTCAAAAACTTTAATACTAACGAACCTGTATTGAGAATCAATGGGTTGGGGCAGTTTCAAATCACACATCCAAAAGAGGTGTGGCAGCCTTTTTTATTAAAAGCAAAGTACACTTTTAATCACTAGTAATTATGATTACAGTAACTAAAACATTTTTTCCTCCTAAAGAAGAATACCAAAAACAAATTGACAGGGTTTGGGAAAATGAGTGGTTAACAAACAATGGAGAGCTTTTTAAAGGGTTAAGACAAAAATTAAAACGCTATTTAGGTGTGAGTCATGTTATACCAATGACCAATGGTACTTTACCAATACAGATAGCTTTAAACCTTTTTGGTAAACGGGGGGAAATAATAACCACCCCTTTTAGTTATGTAGCTACAACCAGTAGTATTGTTTGGGAAGGGTGCACGCCCGTATTTGTAGATATCCATCCAGAGTACTTAACCATAGATGAAACTAAGATTGAAGCTGCTATTACCGAAAAAACAACAGCTATCTTGGCCACGCACGTTTACGGGAATGCATGTAATATTGAAGCTATTGAAGAAATAGCTAAAAAACATAGGTTAAAAGTTATTTATGATGCTGCCCATTGTTTTGGTGTAACTTACAAAGGACAATCTATATTTAATTATGGCGATATAAGTACTTGTAGTTTCCATGCTACTAAGTTATTCCATACCGGCGAAGGTGGGGCCTTATTTTGTACAGACCAACAATTAGAACAAGAATTGTGGTTTAGACATAATTTTGGTCATGATGGACCAGAAAAATTTCATGGTTTAGGCATAAATGCCAAGATGAGTGAATTACAAGCAGCTATGGGGTTGGCGGTTTTGCCTTATGTCGATTACATAATAGAAGAACGAAAAAAAGTCTGTGATTTCTATGACTCTAATTTAACGTTCAAATCGTTAAGGCGCCAAAAGATAAGAGCGGGATTGCAGTGGAACTATGCCTACTATCCCATTGTATTCGAAACAGAGGAAGCACTGCTAAGAACAAAAACTAAATTAGAGAAAAACAATGTGTTTGCAAGACGTTATTTTTTTCCTGGTTTAGAACAATTACCGTACATAAAAACCAATAGCTGTAAAATAGCAGGGCAAATTTCTAAAACCGTTTTGTGTTTACCGCTTTTTGTAGGGTTGAAAGAAGAAGATTTGTGTAAAATAACCAATTTAGTTAATGGGGGCTGATTTAAAAAAAATAGCGATTATGCAACCCTATTTGTTTCCTTATATAGGGTATTTCCAATTGGTCAATGCGGTAGATACTTTTGTTTTTTATGATGACGTTAATTTTATTAAGGCTGGATGGATTAACAGAAATAATATTTTAATTAATGGTAAAAGGAAATTAATTACTGTGCCATGCAAAAAAATAAGCCAGAACAAACTTATAAATGAGGTATTTCTCGACCCAAGCCCTAAAATATTGCATAACATCCTTAGGTCGATAGAATTGGCCTATAAAAAGGCCCTGTATTTTAACGAGGTATTTCCGTTGATTTATAATTTGCTGTCAGCCTATAATAAACCTACCATATCAGAATTGGCAATTGATAGTGTTTTATTGGCTGCCAACTATTTAAACTTAAAACCCGATTTTAAAAAAAGCTCAAAAGATTTTCCCAATTCATCTAAACTGAAAAAAGACAATAGGTTGATCGAAATATCAAAACTAGCAGGAGCTGGTATCTATGTTAACCCCATAGGAGGGGTAGAACTGTACTCAAAAAAAAAATTTAAAGAAGAAGGGATAACCTTGAATTTTGTAGAGAGCGGGCTTATAAATTACAAGCAATACGAAAACGAGTTTGTGCCCAACTTGTCTATTATAGATGTTATGATGTTTAATTCGCCACAACAAATAAAAGAGATGTTAAACCAATATAAATTGATTTGATTAAAAAAATAGCCATACATAGTGTGCCAAGGTCTGGATCCACTTGGTTGGGTGAATTGTTTAATAGTCATCCTAAGGTTAGTTACAGTTACCAGCCCTTATTCTCATATGCCTTCAAGGAGCGTTTATCTTTACATTCAAATTCAGAGGACATTGATGTTTTTTTTAATGATTTGGCAAACGTTAAAGATGATTTTGTTAATCAGGTAAAGGCTAGAAACACCGGTAAATTGCCTGTTTTTAACAACAAAGAGAAAACTGAGGTCGTGGTTTACAAAGAAGTAAGGTATCATCATTTAATAGAACATTTGTTAGATACCAGTAAAGACCTAAAACTTATAGGTTTGGTGCGTAACCCATTAGCAGTTATAAATTCATGGCTTAATGCGCCTAAAGAGTTTAGAAAAGATTTAGGTTGGCAAATAGACGAAGAGTGGCAATTTGCACCCAAAAAAAACCAAAATAAAATCGAGGAATTTAATGGGTACGAAAAATGGAAAGAAGTAGCAAGCTTGTTTTTAAATTTAAAGGCAAAATATCCTAATCAATTTAAGTTAGTAAAGTACAATGATTTGTTGTGCGATACAGAGAGTGTTGTTAAAGATTTGTTTGTGTTCTCTAATCTTGAAATGACTAAAAGCACTTTGGATTTTATAAAACAAAGTAAGCAAAAAGAAGTTGATGATGCTTACAGTGTGTTTAAGACACGACAAATTGATGATAAGTGGAAAACACAATTAAAAGCAGAAATAATAGATTATATTAATAATGATTTAAAGGGTACAGAATTAGAAACGTATTTATAGTGAAGTTTGATTTTTTAATTTGTTCGGAGCGTTCAGGAAGTAATCTAATAACAAAACTAATAGATAGCCACTCTTTGTATTGTGGTCCAACTCCCCCACATTTATTGCGTGTTTTTGAGCCTCTTATGGTCAAATATGGAGATTTAGATAAGTATTCTAACTGGGAAAGGTTTATAGGTGATGTGCTGGATTTTTTTAATTGTAAAATAGGGGTTTGGGAAGCGAGGTTTTCAAAACACGAGCTTATGTCTATTAAAAATAGGAGTTTGGCAGCTGTTGTAAAATATATTTATAAAAAAGAAGCAGATATACATAATAAAACACATGTTTTTATAAAAGAAGTAAGAGCTTATAATCTAGTTGATTATGTTAGCCGGGTTTTCTCAAACCCCAAATTTATATGGCTAGTTCGAGACCCTAGGGATATGGCTTTGTCTTGGTCTAAGTCTCCTGTTCACAGGGGAGACATTGTAAGGGCTTCTAATATTTGGAAGAACGACCAAAAGGCTTCAATGAAAATATATAAGCAGCTCAAGGATAAGAAAAACGTATTGCTTGTTAAATACGAAGATTTAATAACCAAACAAGAACAAGTGATGCAAACAGTTTGTAGTTTTTTAGAAATCGATTTTGAGGATAAAATGATTAATTTCCACAAAAACAAAATGTCTGTTGCCAACGCATCTACAACAGATAATTGGAAAAACTTAAATAAAAAAATAATGACCCATAACTCAAAAAAATATAAAACAGGTTTAAATGAACTGCAAATCCAATATATAGAGTATACTTGTTGTTTAGAAATGGAATATTTGGGGTATAAACGAGACTATGGGCTACTAAGTGACAATCAGTTTAAAGTTGTACACGAAGATTTACTGTCGAAGGAGCGTTATGAAAAACCAGAGTACAATTTCATTAGTGAAGATGAGAAGAAGAAGCGTGCTTTATGGTATGATAAATTATTAAACATTCAAAACCAATAGATCATAAATGGAACATAAAGAAGGGATGGCTCCAGAAGAGAATCCATTGGTAAGTATTTGTTGTTTGGTTTATAATCATGGAGAATATTTAAAAGAAGCTCTAGACGGCTTTTTAATGCAAAAAACAACATTTCCTTTCGAGGTTGTTATACATGATGATGCTTCTACAGATAACAGTGCTTCCATTATAAAAGAGTACGCCTTAAAGCATCCAAAAATATTTAAGCCTTTATACCAAACAGAAAATCAAAAATCTAAATTAAAATCAGGAATGAATCCTAGGTTTAACTTTCCAAGAGCTAGGGGCAAATACATAGCCTTTTGTGAAGGCGACGATTATTGGACCGACCCCTTAAAGTTGCAAAAGCAGGTAGATTTTTTGGAAAGACATCCTGATTATGGTGTGTGTTTTCATAATGTATTGGAAGTTAGTTGTTTGGGTGCTAGAAGAGAGGTTGTTGTCCCAAATGTTTCAAATCATCATCACTATTCTATTCAGGATTATATCTTAAATAACAAAACCGCAACTTGTTCGGTTCTTATAAAAAAGGAGTTGTTCAAACTGCCCAATTGGTTTTCTTCTTTACCCTTTGGTGACTTAGGTATTGTTTTAATTGTTTTGAAAGAGTCTAAAAGCCAAAAGGGGTTTGTTTTTAAAGACACAATGGGGGTTTATAGGGTTCATGAAGGAGGTGTGCATGGAAGCTTAAAGAAAAATAATTCGTCATTAATAAAAGCTTACAAACAGCACATTTCTTTTATAAGAATAATTAGCAAGAAGTTATTATTTGAAAAAAAATACAAGAAGTTTATTTATAAAAAGTATTCAGATACCTATAAAACACTAATGGATTTGAGTAGGAAAGAACACGATAAATTCAATTATATCAAATTCAAAATATTAAGTAGGTTTTATGGTTATAAATGTAATAGCTTTAAATAATTATGAAAACCCTCATCATCACCCACGAAACATCAAGGACAGGGGCACCTATGGTCGTTCTTCATTTGTTAAAGTGGCTACAAGCCAATAAGCCAGAGCTAGAGATTGATGTTTTAGACCTAAACCGTGGGGTATTGGCCACAGAATTTAAGAACAATTGCCATAATTATTACGATTACAGGCAAATAACAGCAAAACGTTTAACGCTGTATCAGCGTGTGCTATTAAAGTTAGGAGGAGGGAAAGAGCCCAACCATAAGGGCCAACTTATTAGCTTGTTGGCAAAAAACAATTATAAGGTTATATATGCCAATACCGTTGTAGCTGTACCTATAGCCAGCGTTTTAAAAACTAAAATAAAACACAGTAAGTTAATGGTGCATGTACACGAGTTAAATGCCATCATAAAAATGGCTTTGCCTAATTTTAAAGATTATATAAAGACAATAAACCAGTTTATAGTACCGTCTTCTTTAGTTAAAGATAATTTGGTAGCCAATTGGCACATAAAA
>Ga0055584_100008136_pt1 | contig 10279 bp, 10 predicted proteins | sample OSDHelmetaG_FD_58716 | JGI IMG/M metagenome (GOLD analysis project Ga0055584, IMG submission 58716) | Pelagic marine sediment microbial communities from the LTER site Helgoland, North Sea, for post-phytoplankton bloom and carbon turnover... | ecosystem: Environmental > Aquatic > Marine >...
CCTATCGCTGGACTGTTGAGGCTGAGACCGGCCCGTTAAGCGGCCTGAGTTTTGGTATTACAGGTCCTGTTATCGTGGGGCGTGCCCTGGATTGTGATCTGGCGATTATCACGCCTCAGGTCTCTGGGCAGCACGCTCAGCTGGAGATTATAGACGACAAATTGTATGTCGAGGATATGGGTTCGGCTAATGGCACTTTGTTAAACGGTAAGAAGGCGCAGGGCCAGCAAAGGTTGCGTCACGATGACGAATTGCGCTTCCACGATATCATTCTTCGCGTGTGTGAGAATGTCGCTGGAGCCAGTGGTGAGGGTGCAGGGGATAAAAAGACCAACCATGGGTGATTCCTAGCGGGTTCAATTCGGCATACAGCGCTATCCTGTGTGCATGCCGGCCGCGTCAGCAATGGGGCTTGCAGCCTGGGAAATTCTCAGAAGAACCGACAGTATCACCAGTGAACCCATGGGTGATGGATTCTGCCATGAATTCCGATGAGAGCTTTTGCGAGCGGTTTATTCGCGAGGCGCGTATCTCCGTGCGCCTTACCCCTCGGCATATGTTGCAGATTTATGCTGTAAACCACTTTGGCGGCATGAACTCTATCGCCATGGAATATCTGGCCTTGGAGCCTATTGAGCCTGCAGTAGGATACAATTAAGTGGCTAATGCCGGTTTCTATACTCAGGCTAAATCGGGAGTTCGTGGTGATGTTCAGTGAGCGCAGGGGATTTAAACAGCTTTCTCCAGGAATCTTTCTGTCCCTGGTACTGCTGCTGTCGAGCTCTGCGGTAAACAGTGGCAGCTTTACCTCTCCCGAGAACCTCAATCCTGAATCAGCGGACATAAGGCTGGATACATCATTCCAGGACGATGCCTGGGTGGTTTATACCTACGCTATCGATGAGCAAGGTCGCGTCGCGGATGCGCAAATTCGCAGCTCGAATGGCGTAACACGCGTGGAGAGTGCGGTGCTGGCTAAGCTCAGTATGATGCGTTTTGCGCCAGCCACGCGCGATGGCCAGCCGGTGAAAGTAGCGGCTGACCCGGTCATTTTTACCTGGATTCTTGATCTTCCGCGTGCCATGTCGCCGCAATTCAATGCGACCTATCAAGCCGCCTGGGCTTTGTTTAAAGAGGGCAATTACGATGGCGCCTTTGATCTGGCGGTGAGGCTCAAGGATATGCCGGGTCGCAATGCCCTGGAGGAGGTCAGATACCAGGTGCTGGCGGCCTCCCTGGCCAGTCGCCGGGCGAACGGTGCCGCAGAGTTACAGCACCTGGGCCGTGCCGTCGAATTGCAGGCCCTGGCGGGCAAAAATAATTTCAAACATCACTACATAGAGGCGGACCAATACCTGCTTATTCTGGAGCGTATACAAACACTGCAGCTGGAGCGCATGATGTTGGCGGATGCGGCCGCCACCCTTGGTGAAATACAGGTTCATGGCGCAGGCACGGATATCACAGTCCGCGCCGCTGCGGCTTATAGCGCTAAAGAACTGGAATTTAATGCCAGGCAAGATGTGACGGTTTCCGCTGAGCTGGTGCCTGTTTATCGTGATGGACCCGGCGCATGGAAGATCGGCTTGTCGCGTAACAAGTTTTCGATCAGTGATGTCAAAGGCAAAGTCCATGCGGTATTTCTTGTCTGTGGGCCGCGGGATATCCAGTTGCGCTATCCCTCCGTTGATCCCTGGGTGATTCCCGATGGTCTGAAGTATTGCCAGATCGATGTCGCCGGCGCTGCGGGTACACGCTTTGTGCTGCACCAATATGCGTCATAGGGACTGCAGCATTATTGGTACTATACTAAGGCAATACACAGGCAGGTAACTGACCGAGGAGGTAGCAGATGCAAAAGGACCGGGAAGAACCACTGATTAGCGAGTTGGATGACGATGCGCTGTTGACCATGCAGGGCGGGGAGTCCACTGGCGGCTCACGCTTTGCACTGCTTCTGGGCGCGCTAGTGTTGCTGCTGGTGATAGGCATCGCCTATTTTTTCACCGCCGGGAAAGGTGACAATGTGCCAACACCGCAGCCGCCGCCCATCGTCGGGAATGAGCCGGCACCTGAACCTCAACCTGAGTACGCTCCGACCCCGGATATTCCGCTGCCACAGCCGCCTGCGTCTGAGCCAAACCCGTTGGTTGGAGAAAGCGTCCCCGCGCAGCCGCCTGTCACCCTTGATATCAGTGATGAGTCAGTGCGAGAAGTCCTGAGTGCAGCTGGATCCTCTGAGCTGTATACCAATATGCTGACCAACAGTGACCTGATTCAGCGCTCTACTGGCGTCATAGATGGCATGAGCAGGGGGCTGGTGTTAAATAAAATACTGCCTTTGCCGCGGCCCACGGGAAAGTTCACCACACTGGAACTCGATGGGCAGAGCGTTATTGATCCCGCGAGCTATGCGCGCTATGACGCATACGCGCAAGCGGCCGCTGAGCTGGACGTTGCACAACTGGCCACCGCTTTTGACAGCTTCAGGCCATTGCTGGAGCAGGCCTATGCCCAGCTGGGCTATAAAGCGGAAGATTTTGATAACACCTTGATTCGCGCCTTGGATCAGGTTGCCGCTACTCCGGAGCTGCATCAGACGATCCCGCTTAAAAAGAAAGAAGCCGTTTACCTCTATGCAGACCCTGCGTTGGAAGAGTTGGCCCCCTTGCAGAAACAGTTGTTGCGTATGGGTCCGGACAATCTGGCCCTGATAAAGGCGCAGGCCAGTGCGCTGCGCGCGGCATTGTTGCAACAGTAGAATATCGGCTAGGAGGCGTTTCTTTCGCGATAGAGATGATGCCTGCTGTAAAATTCTTGCGCGATACAATGGGCGCTATAATGATGGCTGCCCGGTGTGGTGGCCCTTGTTCAGGAAACGTATGAACCCGCACATACCATGTTATAAATTTGTTAAACGACTGCTGCCATGGATGTTGCCCGGGTTGGTTGCCTGCAGTGGTACAGGTATGGTTGTTCCTGATGAAGACCCGCGCATGGCACAACTCAGTGCCGGTATGCAGCAGTGCCTCGCTGCCCAACAGGAAATGGCACGACAACTCGAGACCCAGCAGCAGCAGACACAAAGTTCCTTGCTGGACTTGAGTAACACAGTGGCTTCTGCGGTCGATGCTATGCCGAGAGATGCAGAGCCCGAAGATTTGACTGGTGCAGTCGCTCGGCAAGATAAGGCCTGCTCTCCTGAGGTGAGCTCTAACGGGGACATGTTGCTGGTGGGTGAGCTGGAGCAGGTGTGGTTGCAGAATCTGCAGTTGGCACTGCCGGCGAGAATCGATACAGGCGCTGAAACCGCATCGCTGGATGCCCGTAGTATAGAAATATTTGAGCGTGATGGACGTCGCTGGGTGCGCTTCGAAATTCTACATCCGGAAAGTGGTGAGCCTCTACCCATGGAGCGCAGGTTAAAACGCATGGTCTCTATCGTGCAGGCGAGCACCACGGAAGCCGAACGCAGGCCGGTAATCAAACTCGATCTTACTATTGGGCATGTCAGCCAAACGGCAGAATTTACACTCAGCAATCGCAGCCACCTTGATTATCAGGTATTGATTGGTCGCAATATTTTGCAGGATGTTATGGTGGTGGATGTAAGTAAAAAGAACATTGCACCTTTGCAAATCCCCGTAGCGGAGCAGGCCGCGCAGTGAGCTCCCGGCTAACATTTTATGCGGTGGTGTCACTACTTGCCATCGGAGCGCTGCTGGTGGCGATGTTGCGCCACCTGGAAACCGGGGTTCCCTTCAGCCCGGGTGAAGAGGCCGAGGTGTGGTTGGTGGAAGCGCGAATTGATTTCACCGCAAGTGGTGGTGGGGTAAAAGCCAGCCTGGGCTTGCCCGGGCGGCTGTCACCGGGATTTGAATTATATGAAGAGCAAGCCGCTTCACCCGGCTATGGCTTTTCGATCATTGAAGAAGGCGATCAGCGGCGTGCTGAATGGACCAGGCGTGAGGTCCGGGGCGAACAGTCGTTGTATTACACGGCAAAATTCATCCCTTCGGTAGAGGCTATGCCGCGTCACCCTGCACCCCGTGCACAAGTCCGTCCGGTGTACTGGAACGCAGCACAGAAGCTTGCAGCAAAGCAGGTACTAAACCGTGCGCGCGAGACTTCCAGTTCGCCGGAAAGTCTGGCCCGGGAATTAATCAAGGTCTTGCGTGATCCCGCAAATAACCAGAATACCGCTTTGCTGCGTTCAGAGGGTGTGGGGCTGGATGAGTTACTGATCAGTCTACTGGATAAGGCTGGTGTGGCTACCCGACGTGCGGCAGCTTTGTATCTGGAGGATGCACGCCGTCGGCAGGCTCTCAACCCCATGGTGGAAGTCTATAGTGACGATCAGTGGGTGTTGTTCAATCCTCGCACCGGGGAAACTGGTACTCCGCCCAATCTTCTAATGTGGCATCGTGGCGGGGTATCTATTCTCGATGTTAGCGGCGCGCGTAACTCCCGAGTAAGTTTTTCCATGATTCGCCAAAGCGTGCCGGCTAAGCAACTGGCGCATGCCCGGGATAGCGGCAGCATATTTTCCCGCCTGGGTGTTCACCATCTCCCCATCGAAGAGCAGAGCATGTTCAAATTGTTATTGCTGCTGCCCCTGGGTGCAGCAGTGGTGGTTTTTATGCGCGTCATCATTGGCCTGCAGACCGCAGGAACCTTTATGCCAGTGTTAATAGCCCTGGCTTTTTTGCAGACGTCCCTGCTGCCTGGCCTTATCAGTTTTATCTCTGTGGTGGCCATCGGGCTGGCTTTGCGCGGTTATCTGTCACGGCTTAATCTACTGTTGGTGGCGCGTATTGCCACGCTTATTGTGTTAGTGGTCTTTGTTATCTCTGCTCTGAGTATCATCGGTTACCAGATGGGCTACAGTACAGGCATGACGATTACCTTCTTCCCCATGATTATCATTGCCTGGACGATAGAGCGTATGTCCATACTTTGGGAGGAAGAGGGTGCCCACGAGGTGTTGATCCAGGGAGGAGGTAGTTTGCTGGTGGCGGTAATGGCTTACCTGTTAATGCAAATGCCACTGCTACAACATCTCAGTTTTAATTTTCCCGAGCTGAACCTGGTGTTACTGGCGATGATTCTAGCCATGGGTCAGTACACGGGTTACAAGTTATCTGAACTGTATCGCTTTCGCGCGGTGGATGAATTGTGAATGTGCTGGCGATGCCGTCGCGACTTAAAGCGCGTGGCATACTCGGTATGAATTGTCGCAATGTCGAATTTATCAACCGCTATAATGAGCGCAGCCTGTATCCGCTGGTAGATAATAAACTGCAGACAAAACTGCTGGCGCAGGAGTTCAATGTGCCAACACCGCAGCTGCGTTTTGTGGTGCGTGAACAGCATGCAATTAACCATGTCGAAACGCAGCTGAGCGGACTTGAGAGCTTCGTATTAAAGCCAGCCAAGGGCTCGGGAGGCAAGGGCATACTGGTGGTGGTTGGACGGCGCGGCGATGAGTTCGTCAAGAGTTCAGGGGCCATGATGAGCTTCGCTGACGTGCAGCGGCATATGAGTAATACACTGGCGGGGCTCTACTCTTTGGGCGGGACGCCGGATGTGGTGATAGTCGAAGACATGATCGCCCTGGATGACTGTTTTGCTGGTTACTCGCATGAAGGTGTACCCGATATTCGTATCGTGGTATTTAACGGTTACCCGGTAATGGCGATGCTGCGCCTTGCTACCCATGCATCGGACGGTAAAGCCAATTTACACCAGGGGGCAGTGGGGGTCGGGCTGGCGCTCGACAGCGGGCGCTGTTTGAACGCAGTGCAGTATGGCAGGGCAGTGACTGAGCATCCTGACACGGGTAAGCCCCTGTGCGATATAGGTATTGGAGGGTGGCGCAGCTTTTTGTTATTGGCCGCACAATGTTATGAAATGACCGATCTTGGCTATATGGGCACTGATCTGGTTTTAGACAAGAACTGCGGTCCGCAGCTATTGGAACTTAATGCGCGTCCTGGTCTGGCCATACAGATAGCTAACGGTGTGGGTCTGTTGCCGCGCTTGCGCCATATTGAGACCTTGGGTGAGCGCCGCCGCGTGCCATTCGAGCAGCGCGTAGATTACGTGATGAAAAAATTTTCCACTCCCGGCTTTACTGGCCTGGACGAATAACGGCTAAGCGGAGGGTATGGTTCAATTGGCGGACGCGCAGGATTTTCTCGCACTAACAGGTGCCTGCTGGTTGCATCTCGATATTGATAGTGGCCGCATTGCTGAGTGCAACGAACTGGCCGCTGGCCTGTTGGGTGAAGATGCCGTCACTTTGCGCGGCAGGCCCTGGCGAGATGTCCTGTGCTCTGAGGTAGCTGCTGAGGAGCTGGAGCATGCTGTCTGCGCCGGTGTTCGCTGTTCTTTAGTGCCGTTTATCCTCCGTCGGGCGCAACTGCCGGATGTCGTCGTGGGAGGCCTGGTGTTGCCCGCTGAAAGCGCTGTCTCGCTATTGTTGTGGCCATTACTGGACCAGGGCTTGAGGCTACCGGAAGATATTGTTCCCGCAGATGTAATCGCCGTGTTGGGTATAGAGCAGCTGGCCACCGCACGCTCCGGGACGGCCGCAGACAGCGGTGCTCTCATACAGGAAATCCGCAGTAGCCTGTTTGGAATTTTGCGTAACCGGGATCACATTGCGCAGCCCGTGGACGGCACTGTTGTGTTGGTTTTAAAAGCGGTGAGCCTGGATGATGGCCAGGACATATGTCGCGCGCTGTTATCCCACCTGCACAGTGGCTCTGCCTTGAATCAGCAGCAACTGGCACAGATCCGCCTATCCGTGGGCCTGGCTGCGATGGCATCTCACGCTACGGCGCTTGACACCCTGTTGGCCGCTAATAATGCTTTACTGCGCCTACAGTACAGCGAGGGGAGTGGGCGTATTCGCGTTGCCTCAGCGGATGACGGTCACTATCTTTCCCGGTTGGCAGCTAACCCTTACGCGCTATTCAGCGGTAGTCCCGCCCTGAGCTTTAGCTCCGTGCGCAGTGCTGGTGTGGAGCCCGGTACTGCTAATAACGCGGTCCCCATGGAGGGCGCGCCACTTGAGCGCGGAATAGAGGGCTACGTGGTGGACAATATGGAGGGAGCGGTAGATCAGGCCATATTTCTGGCGAACCTGGATATCCCGATAGCGATTATTGGAGCTAGCGGCACCGGTAAATTGTATATAGCCAAAATAATTCAACAGCAAAGCCTGGCTGCTGGCGATGCACTGGTGGTGATGGACTGCCGTGAGTTTCGCTCTCGTAGTGACGCCAACAAGCGGATAGCTGCCGCGCTGGAAAATTCTGCGGGAAAAACCCTTGTTTTCAAATCGCCGCAGTTAATGAGTCAGGAGGTGCAGATCAAGCTGGCGCGACAATTGAGCTCGCGCACCCTGGCAGATGTCAGCCCGCCACGCTATTTGCCGAAAAATCAATTAGTAGCACTGTTTCCAGATGAATTGGAGCGCCTCATGGCACAGGGGAAGTTGACTCCGCAATTGGCCAGCGCGTTTGGCGGGTATCCCATCCACATTCCGCCCATCCGCGACCGTAAGCAGGCGGTATTGCGCTGGGCGCACAAAATGCTGGAACAGGAAGGCCGCCACAGGCAGCGGAATATGCGCGGTTTTACCCCGGACGCAGAGCAGGCCATGTTAGTGCATGACTGGCCCGGAAATATTACTGAAATGCGCCAGTGTATTACCGATGCTCTGGATAAAACCGACAAGGATTGGATCACCCCGGTAGACCTGGGGTTATTCAAGGGGATTCGGGCAGAGGGCGCACCCTATCAGTCCGAGCCATTGCCGTTCCTGAGTGTGCTGCAGCGTGAAGAGCAACAGGAAGACAGCTACGTGCCCTCGTCGATGGATGCACTGGATCTGGCGCTGGGCGAAGCCGTTAATAACCTGGTGTCCGGTAACCGTTTGCGACCCCTGGGGATCTGGGCGGAAGATGACATGGTACTGGCCGCATTGGATCGTTACCGCGAAGACCGCAGCAAAGCGGCACAGTTACTGCACACCCGGGCCAGGAATATCAGCCGTTGGATGCCGAAAATTCGTGCCCGCGACGAACAACGCAATAGCCTTCCTTTGTGGCAGGACTGTCGACGCCTGTTGCGGGAGTGGATTCGGGAGTCGCCGCTGGCAGATGATTCGCCACTGGAGCATGTACAGGGGTTATTGCTGGCGCATGTGGAGCGGCATACCGCCGCTACCACTGTGACCCAGAGAGCAGGTATATTGGGCGTTTCTGTACCCACATACCACAAGCGTTTGCGCAGCGAGGCAGGTGCTGCGGAATGAACAACACGATGCACTGCATACACCATAACTGAGTTGCCTGGAGAAAGCCGTGGCCGAGGGAACACTACAACAGTCCATGACCGTGGACGATTATGCGCAGCAGTACCAGCAGCTAATGGACGCGGAGCTGCCGGTAAGCCTGGGCTTCTCCGCGCGGCTTAACATGCTGTGGGATCTGTCTGGCGCTGCACCCTCCCAGATAGAGGGCAGGGTGATCAGCGTGCTGGCGATAAATCGGGAATGGCGTGAATCAGATGTGCGTAAGTGGCTGCAGAAAGACCTACTGCCGTCGCGACTGGATCTGCACAATATGGTCAAATTCCTGCTGGCACAGTTGGATCAGGGGCAGGATGCCAGACGCTGGGAGGCTTTTCTGGTCTACGGTGCCCCTGTGGTCTCTTCGCCGGTCAATCACAGTATGTACCGGGAGGACCAGACCCGCCGTGAAATCGCTTCGACGATTTTCGCGCAGATCACTGACCAGTACGCTATTCCACCGTCATCCTATGACGCAGATAAGGTGTTCCAACGCTGTCTCACACTGATGCATAAATTCAAGATATATGAGTTGCGAGACTTCCAATCCGGACATCTGGAGCCGTTCAAGAGCTATATGTTCTCCACTGATTGAATCCTGCAAGGTTGGGCATTTCTCGCCGTAAGTGGCAGTCAAGCCTGTGTGGTCTTTTTCCGGTGTTTTTTCGTTATATCTTCCTGAAAGATAAATAATTCTTTAAATACAATAACCTACAGGGTTTCTTGTACCTGTTGGTAGCCCTCCCGTGATCATCAAAAAGTCCACTTTATGGAGAAATCTCCAGTTTTCCCTTGCTGGAAATGGGCCCCCTATAAATACTGTGTTGGCAAGGTAGTTTGTGCGACAAGACACAGATTCGGAAATCAACGAGGTCGAAAATGACGAACCCAAATGAACAGATGGACATCAGCGGCATAAAAATTGCCGTCGTGGACGATGCTAAAACTATACGTATGATGATGTCCCATACGCTGCGAGGTATGGGCTGCGAGGTCGAATGTGCAGAGGATGGATACAAGGCCCTGGGCATGCTGCGCCGTTTCAAGCCTGATCTCATCTTCCTTGATATCACTATGCCGGAGCTGGATGGCTACCAGACCTGCACCTTGATCCGCAATGCCGAGGACACGCGCAACACACCGGTAGTGATGTTGTCTTCTTCGGACGGAATTTTTGACATCGCTAAAGGGCGCGCGAGAGGCGCGACAGCGCATGTCACCAAGATTCCGCCGGAAAGCGTTTTGCGTGAGCTGATCCACAATCACACATCCAGCGTGGCGGCTGCCTGATAATGGCTGTCTCGGCTTTGGAAACACTGCACCTGCTGGAGCGCAGCTATGTGTTTGATGCAGTGCAAGCGCCTGTTGCGGACAACGAGACCCTGCGCTGGGTGGGTACTTCACTGAGTATCGCGGGGGTATCCTTGCTGGTGGGCGAGGGTGAGCTAGAGGAAATAATCGAGACACCCAGTACCACAGCCATTCCAGGTACCAAGCCATGGGTCATGGGTGTGGCCTCTTTCAAAGGCGGTTTATTGCCCATTCTTAGTGGTGACGTGTTGTTTCGCAAGCGTCCTTACACCGGAAGAGTGCGCGATTATTGCATGATCATTAAGCGCTCCGGTATGCACTGCGGTATTACGCTTAGTGCCATCCAGTGCGATTTAAAATTTCCTATCGAAGAGCGCGATATGGGTCACCCCGTAGATGCGGACTTTGCCAGGTTCTGCCTTGGTGGTTTCAAGCAAGATGGCAAGTTCCTCGCTGTATTGGACATAGACAAATTGGCGGCTGATCCGGATATGGGTGACGCGTCTGCTCCTGAGATTTTTTCAAGCAAGGTAAATACTGATGACTAAAACATTGAAGAGTGGAGCCTCCAGTTTCTGGGTGGTGGTAATGACGCTGGGTATTCTCGGC
>Ga0055584_100008138_pt1 | contig 10279 bp, 11 predicted proteins | sample OSDHelmetaG_FD_58716 | JGI IMG/M metagenome (GOLD analysis project Ga0055584, IMG submission 58716) | Pelagic marine sediment microbial communities from the LTER site Helgoland, North Sea, for post-phytoplankton bloom and carbon turnover... | ecosystem: Environmental > Aquatic > Marine >...
TGTTGCGCTGCCGGTGCCGCTGCGCTATCAGGATCGCGTGTAAGGGGCTGGGAAAGATCTCGGTTCGCACCCAGATCCGGTGCTACCAGTGGCGTGGTTACCGTGGCAACAGGTAAATCAATATCCAACTCTACGGGCGCTAGCTCACTCGCAACTAGGTCAACGCGTTGCTCCAAAGACTGTATCTGGCGGGTCAATTTGCGCACCAGATTTCGCGTCGACAACAGGTGCCCACATAAAAAGCCAATCAAGGCTCCGAACAGCAGACCATCGTCGCCTTCTACAACCGCACCGGTCAATACACCGGCTATTACAAAGAGTATTTCCAGCATAACCTGCAGCCTAATTGGTGGCCCGAGCGATCAGCCCACAGTCTCACACGCTGAAACCTTCGCCGGACTGACATCTAACACACGCTACGCACCAAAGTGTGCATTAAGTCTCAGTTTCGCACATCGCATGCTATCTACAGGGCCTCTCCGATCGCCTGACAACGGCATTACGCAAAGAAAAGCGTGAAGTGGAAACCCTGAGCCGATCGCTTGAGGCCGATATTCTGGCGCGACAAGCAATTGAGATCGAGCTGCGCAAATCGCGCAACGAGGCGCACGATCTGGCCAAAGAACTGGAGATCTTAACCTGGGTTGATGGCCTCACGGGCATCGCCAACAGGCGTCAGTTAGATCGCGCTTTGGAGCGTGAGTGGGGCCGCGCCACGCGCGAATGTCAGTCGCTCGCGCTGTTCATGATCGATGTTGATTTCTTTAAACAATTCAACGATATATATCTGCTTCAGGCAGGCGATGCATGTCTACGACAACTCGCAGCGCTACTTAAGTCAGCGTGCCAACGCCCGAGTGATCTAATCGCGCGCTACGGCGGTGAAGAATTCGCCGTTTTGCTACCAGACACAACTTTGGAAAGCGCAGTTGAGATCGCTGAGTCTATCCGGATAGCACTCGTGAACCTCGCGATCCCGCACACCGACTCGAACATTAGCAACAATAGCGTGACGGCGAGTTTCGGCGTCGCAGCCGTGATTCCACATGCAAACATCACTCAGGTTGACCTAATCAAAAATACGGACCAAGCCCTATATTTGGCCAAGAAGCACGGGCGTAACAGTGTGAAAACAACCCACCTTAAGGAAGCAGACGCACGGGACGGCCTGTAGTTAGACCCAGCAGATTATCGATGCCGTCACACGCAGTGCGAAAGCGCGTGTCGTAATCGCCGTCCAGACGCAGGTAGCGGCGGTCTTCGCGGATCAGCGCGGCACGAAACAGCTCAAAAGCAGACTTGGACTGATCGTTGAAGAAGTTGTCCGGCTCGCCAGTCCACGGCACATCTACATCGACTAACAAATACAGGTCGTAGCTGCGATTAGTCGCGAGCGTACGTAGCGCATCAGAGCAATGGTTAAAACGCAGTTGCGACCACGCCGACATCGCCAGTGGATCGGTATCACAAATTAACACTCGATTAGCTTGCCGAGCCAATGCATCCTCGCTGGCAAGCTGCGCCCGAGTAATGCGTTCAAGATCCGCCTCTTCGTAGTCGACGCCGTGCAGTTCCAAATCGCGGCGTCCGTACTCAAGCGCAGCCACACTCTGGTAGTGCGTGGCCAGTTGTTCCGCCAACGCGGTCTTGCCTTCCGCACCTGGACCGTACACGCAAACGCGCTTGACGTAGTGCGGCTTTACACAATCAGGCAGATAGGCCCAGTTCGAGATTGGCTCGGCACGGATATCAGCGCCTTGCGCAGCTATCATCTCACGGTGATGGTCGAGCGGAACGTAGCGCGCGCCAACGATCTTGGCAATGTATTTGTACACCGGTTCGGAGCCAAAAACGTAATCGACACCATCCGGGAATTGCGCACGTAAGTGTGCCGACAGCTTAGCGTTTATGCGCTTTGCCTCATCACCATCGAGGGTGATCTCGTCGGTGATCATACGAATATCAACGCCCACGAACAATTCTCGCAGCCATTGCTCGCGCAAATCACCTGGTATGGGATCAGTGTCCCTGACGTAACAAAGCACGCTCAATTCATCGACCCACGCGCGGGCAAAATCGACCAACAGTCGATGTCCCGCGTGCGGCGGCATGAATGTGCCTAGCAGCAATCCCGTAACCATTCGTTATGGTGACATGAATCAGCATCAAACCGGAATGCCAAGCGCGTAATTCAACACAAAAATTGCGGACTGTTTTGCACTATTTGTGCACAAGTGTGCGCGTTGCGCACGAGTAAATGCCCGCGCGCACGAGGATGACGCGCGTAGCCAATGCGGTATCTCGCGCAGAAGGCTAAAGTAGTTGCGGCTCGGAACGGTCGTATCATCGCGATCGATTCCAACCAAGTGTCGCGATTCGGCACAGACCTCGCCGAAGGGAAGACGCACATGGCGCCACTTACTTTATCTTTTGATCAGCCACTGGTACTCGCACTAGTCGCAGTACTGGCTGGCATTGCTGGATTCGTGCGTGGCTTCACCGGCTTCGGCGGGCCGGCCATCATGATTGTCGTTTTGACCTACTTCTTCTCTCCGGCAACGGTTCTGGCGAAAGTTCTGCTGATGGACATGGTCGCCAATATCAAGCTGGTGGCGAACATACTGCCGGAGGTGGACTGGCGACGAACGTTAACGCTCGCTAGCGCAACTTTGTTAGGCGCGCCATTTGGTCTGTGGGCACTGGTGTACGTTAACGACGTCTTAATGCAACAGTTTATCGCGCTGTTGGCATTGGCCGCCTCGACATTGCTACTTTCGGGCTGGCGCCTGAAACGCCCGCCAAACCTCGCCTTGATGCTGACAGTTGGATTCTTCGCCGGCGTTATTATGACGGCAACTGGCATCGCGCTATTGATGATGGCGTTCTTGTTCAGTGGGCCTGATTCGACTGGCCGCTCGCGCGCCAACGCGATCGCTTGGATGTTTGGCATATCAATCTGCATGCTCAGCACCTACGCCTGGGCTGAATTCTTGACCTGGTCCGACACCTGGCGCTCGTTGCTGGTCGGCATCGCCTACCTCGCCGGTGCAACTGCCGGTGCGCGCGCTTTCGTGGCAAGTGCCGAAGCCACAGTGCGCCGTGCTGCCGTTTGGCTGTTATTTGTTCTGGCGCTTTTAGCCGTCGCACTCTGAGCGCATTCGCACGCGCAAAAACCCAGATCAGTGGGTTCGTCTGCATAAAGGTAGGTGAAGCGACATAGGCTCAGGCATGCTCTTGGACGCGCATAATTGTCTGTTGCGTGAGCCTGAATGCGGTGGCTGAGGTCGCTCCCCCATCCTTGGTTTCTTCGCGCACGACTAGCCTAAGGGGTATCCGTGCCGGGACGCGTATCCTCACTGCGAGCGAACAGGAGTCTGTCGCCAGACCGCTGAAATCAACCGCTTGAAGCGTTGCCAGATTCGGCAGACCAATAGACGCCGATAAGTCAACCATATCCCCCTATAACGGACACTGCCCAGACAACGCGTCGAAGAGCCGATCGACGGCGGTTTGATGAGCTGCCGCTACTTGATGGGATTGCGGAAAAGGGCGTTAGTTCGCTCTATACGTTCTGTTGATTTGTACCGAAAACTGAACCACCGATTCCGGAGAGCATCAAACACCTCTACTTGCTCTTGGGCGGCATCAGTGGTTTGGAAATAGGCAATGGATCAACGAAGGTCCATAGCTGACGCTCGATGGCTGCTTCCGAACAAGTGTCAAGACCTACTGATCGGGCCATATTTCGGGACGGTAGCCGACGCCCACCGGGCGTGAGTTGAGATGCTTCGGCTCCAATCGTAATGCAAAGATCAGGTTGATCCTGCAGCGTCAGACGCGCTTCCATATAATTCCATTTGGCGAGGGGCGTTGAACCACATTCCACCAAACCGAGCTTTGCACCGGCGATAGCGTCCCGCGCCGCGACACAAAGGCTATATTGGGGCATTTTGAGTTCATTCCTGCTGATGGAGTCGCGCTCAAACCTCTCATCCAAATTCCAAATCCCTTCTTTACATGAATGCACCGTCAGGTCCCTTGTCACGTTCACGCGGCTGCCATGACCAGGAACGTCAAGGCAATGATGACGGGGCTCATCAAGCGGGAGAGCCGCTTTTAGGTACACCCCCTTGTCCGAATTGTTGACCGGTTCGGGAGCAGACTGGGCTTGGGCGTCTGCTGCGTTTGATAATATGAAGACAGTCAAAAACAAAGCAGTTAGCGTGAGATAGCCAGCTCTAATCATATTGAAATACTCCAATTCATAATGTTTTCAGGTCATAGCAATGGGCTCGGCCTTATCCAGTCTCGTTGAAGTGTCCCGGCCTGAATTGGCGATACATGGGCGGGTATATCATTTTTATTTTTCGAAAGTAACCCGGCCGCCGACTACTGGGTTCGTCTGCATAAAGGTACGTGAAGCGACATAGGCTCAGGCATGCTCTCGGACGCGCATAAATGTCTGTTGCCTGAGCCTGAATACAGTGGCTGAGGTCGCTCCCCCATCCTCGGTTTCTTCGCGCACGACTAGCCCAAGGGTATCCATGCCAGGGACGCGTATCCTCACTGCGAGCGAACAGGAGCCTTTCGCCAGAGCGCTGAAATTAACCGCTTGAAGCGTTGCCGGATTCGGCAGGCCAATAAACGCCGAAAAGTCAGCCAAATCAACTCATTGCGATATCGGCTGTGTCGCCTCACGTACCTTTATGCAGATGAACCCATAATTGCCTTCATAGGCCAAGCCCAGCTACGTCTCGGGGCTCATTTCAATTTCGACCACACACCCTAATCGCAACAAAGATCCGTCTAATACTTGCATTATGAGTACATTCGACTCATATTACATGTCACATGTACTCATATTAAAGAAAGTGATATGGCACAGAACATTCAATTGATGATCATCGACCCGCAACGCGACTTCTGCGACCCGCACGGGGCTCTGTACGTTCCGGGTGCCGAAGAAGATATGAAGCGGCTTGCGCAGATGGTGGCGCGCCTCAAAGACAAGATCGCCGACATACACATCACACTAGATTCACACCGTATGGTCGATATCAGCCATCCGATCTGGTGGAAAGATGCGCGCGGGCGTAATCCCGATCCTTTCACCTCTCTGAGCGCAGCCGATGTACGTGCTGGCAGCTGGACCACAACGCAGCCAAGTGCGTACGAGCGCTCACTGGCTTATCTCGATGCGCTTCAAGCCGGCGGCCGTTATCCACACGTCATTTGGCCCTACCACTGCCTGATCGGCGATGAAGGTCATGCCGTGATGCCAGAGCTCTCTGGTGCCATCCATGAGTGGGAAGAACGTTACGCGATGGCGGATTTTGTCACCAAAGGCTCCAACCCTTGGACCGAGCATTTCTCTGCGGTACAAGCCGAAGTGCCGGATCCAGCCGACCCAGGCACGCAAATTAATGCCGGCTTGGTGAACACGCTGGAGGAGGCTGACGTCACCGTTTGGGCAGGGCAAGCGCTGTCTCATTGCCTGGCCAACTCCATGCGTGATGTCGCCACCGAGTTCGCGGACCCAGCACTCGTAAGCAAGATGGTTTTGCTCACTGATGCCACCGGCAACGTGCCCGGTTTCGAGAACTACGGTGAGTCCTTTGTCGCCGAACTGAAGGGTCGTGGAATGCGCACCAGCACTACCACTGACTTCCTCGCCTGAGGCCCAAAGCGCGCTCGATGCCGCCGCCAGCGGCATCGAGCGCCGTCAATAGAACAAGCCCACTGTTGCTGGAGATCTAATCATGAGCAATGACAAAACGACCATGGATAAACACACACTCGACGCCAGCCGCTACGGCTTTTCCGGCGCCCGCATAGACGGGCTCGGCGCCACCGAATACACCTTAGTTGGCGTGGTAGCGGATGTGAGCGGTTCGGTTAGTAGCTATCGCAACGAAATTGAGTTGTGCGTCAAAGAAGCTGTGAGTTCGTGCCGCGCCTCGCCCCGCGCTGACAACCTGATGCTGCGCTTCACAACTTTCGACGCCAGGGTACAGGAGATCCATGGTTTCAAGCCATTGGCCGCTTGTAATCTAGACGACTATACCGATTCCATCCAGATTGGCGGCACCACCGCACTGTACGACGCGGCTACCAACATGTTGTCGTCGATCGCCAGCTATGCGCAGCACCTGGGACAAAACGGCTTCGAATGCAACGCCATCGTTTTTGTTATCACCGACGGCGAAGATAACACCTCCACGCTCGACGCCCGCGCGGTCGCCAGGGCGATGCAAGATGTCATCACCACCGAGGCGCTCGAATCGATCTCTTCGGTATTGATAGGCGCCAACGTGCATGGCGATGCGCTTAGCATTTATCTCAATCGCTTGCGCAAAGATGCTGGCTTTAGCCAATACATCGAGCTAGACGATGCCAATGCGGCCACCTTAAACCGGCTGGCAACGTTCTTGTCCTTCAGCATACAAGCCCAATCGCAAGCCCTGACAAGCGGCGCCGGCAGTAGCGTCTTGACGTTCTAAGACCGCGCAGCTGCAAGGTTATTCACTGTATCCATCATAGTAGGCTGGCGTTAGAAATATCGCCCAAGGAGACTGGCAATGGAGGTCTGGAACGCTAAGGGCGTGCGAATAAAGCTGCGCCAACAGGCCTTCGTTGCCAGCGGCGGTCAAGCACATGTGTATACCGTTGGCGACCAGGCCTTCAAGATTTTTCGTGAGCCCAGTGCCGTGCCGGCGGCAGCCAAATTTACGCAACTGGCGAAGCTGTCGAACACCTTGATCGCATGCCAGCGCGCCAGCTTTATCACCCCTGGTGGGCTGGTTTACGGCGCCGACAAAAGGCCACTTGGCTATCAAATGCCATTCGTGCCTAACGCACGAGCGCTGTGCGAACTGTTTCCACCGGCTTTCAAACGCCGATTCGGGCTGGCTGCGCGCGCACTTGCCGGTTTGGTGGAAACCTTGCGATGCGCGGTGGCGCATGCGCACGCTGCGAAGGTCATCATTGTCGATTTGAACGGCATGAATGTACTGCTAAGCGAGAACCTTCAAGATCTATACTTAATCGACACAGACAGCTATCAAACGCCCACATTCTCAGCCACCGCGTTAGACCCAGCAGTGCGCGATTGGCACGCCGCCGACGGTCACTTCACGCCCGCGACTGATTGGTTCTCGTTCGCGGTTTTAGCTTGTCAGATTTTCTTAGGCATCCACCCTTACCGCGGCAAACACCCAAAGGTACACGGGCTAGAGGCGCGTATGCGCGCCAATCTGTCGGTGTTCTCGCCTGCGGTGCAAGTACCGCCTGCATGCGCTGCATTCGACACCATCCCGAAGCACATGCGCGATTGGCTCGAAGCAGTGCTAGATAAAGGCGAGCGCCTAGCGCCGCCGACTATCAGCGCCAGTGATGGAAAGCGCTCTGGCGCTACGCGCCAACAACATCGTTCGGTGTCTCCGGCAGCAACTGCGAAGCTGCAACTGTCGGTTTTAGGCAGCGCGGATAGCGCGATTCTGGAGTACGCCGAGCGACCCGGATGGCAAGTGATCGTGAGCGAAAACGGCATTCAGGTGAATGCTCGCCGGATCGCCAGGCCGGTCTCTACCGAAGCGCTGGTTGCGTGGGCTACGCCGGATGTGAAACCAGTGCTGGTGTGGGCTGCGAACGGCCAATTGCATGCCTATGACCTTGAGCACGAAACGCTCATACCTTGCCAAATGAGTGCGCAGGAAATCTGCGTACAGCATGGCGAGCTGTATGTCCGCGCCGGGCCAACAGTGACTCGCATCAGCCTACGCACTTTAAATGGGCGCACGCTGGCAACGGTTGGCAGCACGGCAGTAAATGTCTTGCCTCACGCAAGCCGCCTATTCCCAGGCTGCGTTTGGCAATGCTTGCTGGGCACGACGGTATTCACCTTACTTGAGGCAAACGGCGCCAGCCGTCAGGTGCGCCTACCGTCACTGGACGGCTTGGCGATCTCCTATGCGAGCTACGATAACGGTGTGCTAATAGCGCTCATTCAAACGCGTAGCGTGACTCGCGAATTCAGCGCACGCTTTGACGCGAATGGCGATTACGACGAGTTGTGGATAGATGACATAGAACCGGACCTACCGGATTTTCTGACGCTCGCATCAGGAACCGTCATTCAACGCAGATCCGATGCGACTCTTGCACTATATTCGAACCAACCAGGCTGCAAATTGCATAGACTAGTGACAGATTCGCGCCTACTTGGAGCGGCACGCCTGTGCCATGGCACTGATGGGGTAGTGATATTACTCGATCGGCAAGCCGTCAGGCTCACGCTAGGTGCTTAATGCTCAACAAGAACAACACAAACTAAGGGACTATGGCCCACAGCTACGAATATTCGCGCGCGTCTCTGACAGTCGATACTGTGGTGCTCACGGTTGCGCGCAAACAGCTACAGGTTTTGCTAATCGAACGCGGAATTGAGCCCTTTGCCGGATCTTGGGCAATCCCAGGCGGCTTCGTCCGTGTAGAGCACGAAGCGCTCGACCATGCCGCCGCGCGCGAGTTAGAAGAAGAAACAGGCCTGACGCAGGCCGACGTATTCCTTGAGCAGCTCTACACCTTTGGCGCACCCGAGCGAGATCCGCGCGGGCGGGTTGTGTCTGTCGCTTATTACGCCCTGGTTTCGGCCGATCTCTTACCCAAAGTGCGCGGCGGTGACGATGCACGCTCGGCACGCTGGTTTAGTGTCGCCGAGGCGCAGGAACTGGCCTTAGCGTTTGACCACCAGAGCATCTTGAACTGCGCGCTCGAGCGCGTGCGCGGTAAGATCGATTACGATCCGCGCATCGCGGCGGGCCTGGTACCGCAAGAATTCACCCAAGCGGAACTACGTCGAGCATTCGAAGGTGTATTGGGCAAAGCGCTCGATCGCGGTAACTTCTCCAAGCGATTCGCGCGCTTGCGCAATGACGCATTGGTGTTGGATGCCGAAGGCTTTCGCGATCTACCCGGTAGCGGGCGACCACCACGCTTGTACCGTTTTAATCCTGGCGCATTTACACCTTGACCAATGCACCACGCCAGGACCGTGCATTAGGACGAAGATAATGAGCAACACCATAGAATGGTCAGATTTTGAAGCTGTAGAGCTGCGCGTGGGCACCGTCACCGAGGTCCGTGATTTTCCACGAGCGCGACAGCCGGCGTATCAAGTCTGGGTCGATTTTGGCGATGAGATCGGCATTAAAAAGTCATCCGCGCAGGTTACTGACCTCTATAACAAAGAAGATTTACTGGGGCGACAGATCATTGGCGTGGTCAATTTCCCAACTAAGCAGATCGGGCCATTTCGTTCTGAATTCTTGTTGACGGGGTTTGTTGGAGGCGACGGCGTGGTGCTGGCAGTGCCTGAGCGTCCGGTTAGCAATGGAGCCAAACTTGGCTGACTCATATAGCGGCTGGGAGTTGGCGCCGGGCGAGCCGCCAGTTGCATCCATTACGAACCGCCAATCCAACGCACCTTATGTTGTGATCGCCGACCATGCTGGCCGAGCGGTCCCGGCGGCACTGGACCAACTCGGGCTGCCAGATGCTGCGCTCGACCAACACATTGCCTATGACATCGGTGCGCGCGAACTTGCGATTGCGATCGGTGCCGCGCTAGGCGCCCCGGTGGTGTTGGCCAATTACTCGCGCCTAGTAATTGACGTAAATCGGCGCGAGCACTCGTCAACCTTGATCCCGGCGGTAAGCGATGGCCTAACAATTCCTGGCAACGCCGCGCTTGCTGAGGCGCAAATCAATGCGCGGAAACAACTGTTATTGTGGCCTTACCACCAAGCAGTAGCGGCACTACTGAGTGAGCGCGAAGCCAATGAGCTATTCAATTGCGTGATCTCAGTACACAGTTTCACACCCGCTATGGATGGCTGCGCGCGCCCCTGGGATATCGGGGTGTTGTGGGATCGCGATGGCGGCATGGCAGCGCCACTCATCAAGCACTTGCGCGCGCGTGGTGACTTAGTGGTTGGCGACAACGAGCCCTATTCGGCGCGTGGTATTGAAGGCTACACGATGGCCGCGCACGCCGAGTCGCGTGAGCTGCCAAACGCGCTGTTTGAGGTGCGTCAGGATCTTCTGGGTACTGCCGCCAATATTGACCGGTGGAGCACGATTGTTTGCGATGCGATCAGCGCGCTCGGTGATATCAGGCAGTTACAAGCGCCAAACCCCAGCTAGACTTGAACCAACAGATAGGGGCTTAAGCGCAATCCACCCGATCGCGACGCAAGCGCGGCGCGCACGCACGCACGCA
>Ga0055584_100008139_pt1 | contig 10277 bp, 8 predicted proteins | sample OSDHelmetaG_FD_58716 | JGI IMG/M metagenome (GOLD analysis project Ga0055584, IMG submission 58716) | Pelagic marine sediment microbial communities from the LTER site Helgoland, North Sea, for post-phytoplankton bloom and carbon turnover... | ecosystem: Environmental > Aquatic > Marine >...
CTCCGCGATTCCAAGATCACGATTCGCGTCGCACCGGGCTTGGCCGATGCCTTATCCGACCACATCGGATCAATCGCGGAAAAAACCGGATTCACCGGCCAGACCTTCGTGCTTGCCGCGGAAGATTTCGCAATCGGTGACTGCCGGGTCGAATGGGCGCATGGCGGTGCCGAACGCGTCATGGCCGACATCGACACCTGGATTGAAGACGCGGTTGCGCGCTACCTCGCTGCGATCGAAGAACCGCCGGCTATCGAGGAACCGACCACGGACACCCCTGAAGAGGTTGCGCCCCAAGCTGACGAGACGAGCGACGACGGTGTCAAAGCAGTGGGCGGCTCGAAGGCCGTTCGCTACGACACCGAGGACACGGCCGAGGACGAACCGGATGATGGGGTCAAATCGGTCGGCGGCTCCAAAGCTGTCCGCTACGACGCAGAGGAAACGACCGAAGATGCACCTGCTGAGCCATCTGAGGCGCCCTCCGAAGACGATGGAATCAAGACTGTCGGGGGCTCAAAGAGCGTTCGCTACGACTGAACGCACCCGATACCGCATGCGCAGAATGCCGCGCTAACTAGGAGGTCGTAATGACCGACACGATGACAGACGACGAACCGGAAGAAGAAGGAGAGGCGCAACTCGCCGATCCGGATGCCGAGAAGGCGGATCTCGAACTTGACGAAATCGAAGTGCCTGAATCACCCGAGGGTGAGGAAGAGCCGGTTCTGGGCAACAAGGAAACCGAAGAAGAGATCATCCGGACTGCGACAGATCTTGAAGCGGTTTATGACGTGCCCGTCCAGGTCTCTGCGGTTCTGGGAAAAACCCGCATGGAAGTGAGTCAGCTTCTCAAGTTGGGCCGCGGCGCCGTTGTCGAACTCGACCGGAAGGTCGGCGAAGCCATCGATATCTACGTCAACAACCGGTTGGTCGCCCGCGGCGAAGTTGTAGTCGTCGACGAACGGTTGGGCGTGACGATGACTGAAATCATCAAGACAGAACGCTCGTAAGGGCTTAGGGAGTTTTTGAAATGCGTTTGCTAATTGTCGGAACAATGGATGGGCAGATCGGGGCCGCGAGCAAGATCGCGATGGACCGCGGTGCCAAGGTTTCTCACGTCCCGGATACGGAATCCGCGCTTGGTATGTTGCGATCGGGCCGTGGCGCCGACCTGTTGATGCTGGCCGCCGAGCTCGATATTGCCGGATTCATCACCTCACTGCGGCAAGAACGCATCAACGCGCCGGTCGTTGCGTACGGCATTGGCACTGATGCTGAGATCGCGGTCAAAGCAATCCGAGCAGGCGCCAAGGAATACATCCCCCTGCCCCCGGATGCCGAACTGATTGCGGCCGTCCTCGAAGCGGTTTCTGAAGAAACCCATACGCTGATCTACGGCGATCCGGCGATGGAGCGCATCATCAAACTGGCTGACCAAATCGCACCGAGCGATGCAAGCGTTTTGATCACAGGTGAATCTGGTACCGGTAAAGAAGTGCTGGCGCGCTATCTCCACCGCAAAAGCAAACGGGCCGAGAAACAATTCGTCTCAGTGAACTGCGCGGCCATTCCGGAGAACCTTCTGGAAAGCGAACTTTTCGGGCATGAGAAAGGCTCGTTCACCGGCGCCATTGCACGCCGCATCGGCAAATTCGAAGAAGCCAATGGCGGTACCCTGTTGCTTGATGAAATCAGCGAGTTGCATCCGCGTCTCCAAGCCAAGTTGCTGCGGGCCGTTCAGGAACGCGAGATCGACCGCGTTGGCGGAACACGTCCCATCAAGGTTGATATTCGCCTCCTTGCCACCAGCAATCGCGATCTCAATGAGGCAGTGAAAAATGGCGACTTCCGCGAAGACTTACTCTTCCGGCTCAACGTTCTGAACATCCGCGTCCCCCCGCTTCGCGAGCGGCGTTCGGATCTTGAGGCGCTGTGCCATCACTTCGTCGACCGGTACTCGGAAGCAAATGGAATCGACGTCCGCCCGATCGGTGCAAGCGCCATGCAGGCACTGTTGAGCCACCCGTGGCCGGGCAATGTGCGGGAGCTGGAGAACACGCTGCACCGCGCCGTGGTCCTAGCGACCGGCGATGAAATCGATACCGATGCCATCATGATCCAAAATGGTTCGTCGCTTTCGACCCCCCAAGCAGAGGTTGGCACAGGCGCGGTAGCAGCCGCAGCAAGCGCTGCGGGCGTTCCGTTAGTTGGCAAGACGGTGGCCGAGGTCGAACGCGACCTCATCATCGATACGCTCGATCACTGCCTGGGCAACCGTACCCACGCGGCAAAGATCCTAGGCATTTCGATCCGGACCCTGCGTAACAAACTCAAGCAGTATAACGACGACGGCATGGAGGTTGTGCCACCGGCATCACCTGGCGACATGGGCCGCACTCCGGCGACCGCCTAAGCGGCACACCTTAGATGACCGACGAAACGCAGGACGCGCTGGTCGCGACCAACGGGGATCCCGTGACCGAATCGTACGACCCCACGGTCGGCGATGAGGCTGCGCCCGGCGCAGCTGGGCCGTCTTTCGGCGATTTCTTTGGCAGCATGTCGGCGCGCCTTGTTCGCGGCGACTTGATCTTCGCCTTTGGGATCATGTTGATCCTGGTGACATTGATCCTGCCGATGCCGCGCTGGCTGCTCGACGTTTCGCTCGCCTTGTCGATCACGTTCTCGGTGCTGGTCATGATGAACGTCTTGTTCATCGGTCGGGCGCTTGAGTTTAGTTCGTTCCCCACGATCTTGCTGGTCGCGACGATGTTGCGGTTGGCGCTGAACCTTGCCTCGACGCGCCTCATCCTGACGCGCGGCCATGAAGGGACCGGGGCTGCTGGCCAGGTGATCGAAGCCTTCGGCGGCTTCATCATGGGCAACAACTTCATAGTCGGCTTGATCGTTTTCTCGATCCTGGTCATCGTCAACTTCGTCGTCATCACCCGCGGTTCGGGCCGAATTGCGGAGGTTGCGGCTCGGTTCAGCTTGGATGCCATGCCGGGCAAACAGATGGCGATCGATGCCGATCTTTCCAGCGGCTTGATCGACGAGGGCGAAGCACGCACACGGCGCAAACTCCTTGAGGACGAAAGTAGTTTCTTCGGCGCGATGGACGGTGCCTCCAAGTTTGTCCGCGGTGATGCCATCGCCGGTCTGCTGATCGTTTTCATCAACCTTATCGCGGGCATCATCATCGGCGTCGGGCAACGCGACATGTCGTTTGCCGAAGCAACTGCAACCTTTACGGCGCTGACAATCGGCGACGGACTGGTCAGTCAGATTCCCGCCCTCATCGTCTCGACTGCAGCCGGTTTGCTGGTCTCCAAATCCGGTGTGACCGGATCAACGGACAAAGCCTTTTTCGGACAACTCAGCAGCTACCCCAAGGCGCTGGGCATGGCGTCTTTCCTCATGGCCGCGCTCGCCCTCCTGCCGGGCGTCCCGATGCTACCATTTCTGGTTCTGGCGGCCGGCACCGGCGGCCTTGCCTTCTACACCCGCCGCGGGGCCGAACGCCGTGCCGCCGAGGCCGAAGAGCACGAACGGACCGCGGTCGAGGCCGCCCCCGAAGAAGAGCCCATCACGACAGCACTAGCACTCGACGAATTGCGGCTAGAACTAGGTTACGGGCTATTGCCGCTCATCAACGATACGCGCGGCTATCGTCTAACCGACCAGATCAAGGCCCTGCGGCGCCAACTCGCTAGCGAGATGGGCTTTGTCATGCCCTCGGTTCGCATCCTCGACAACATGCAACTCGCCGCGAACACCTATGTCGTACGGGTGAAAGAAGCCGAGGCCGGTTATGGCGACCTCAGGCCCAATCACCTGCTGATCATGGATCCGCGCGGGGAACCGATTACCCTCAGCGGCGAAGACACCACCGAGCCGACGTTTGGCCTACCTGCGATGTGGGTCGACGAATCGTTGCGCGAAGAAGCGTCTTTCCGCGGTTACACGGTGGTTGATCCGGCAACGGTGATCACGACCCATCTCACCGAAGTGATCAAAGACAACATGGCGGACTTGTTGTCTTACGCCGAGACCCAGAAGCTGCTGGACGATTTGCCGAAGGAACAGCAAAAACTGGTTGCCGACCTTATTCCGGCGCAGATCAACATGTCGGGCGCACAACGTGTGCTGCAAAACCTGTTGGCCGAGCGTATTTCGATCCGCGATTTACCGACCATTCTCGAAGGCGTCGCCGAAGCCAGCGGCTACACGAACAACATCACGCTGATTACCGAGCACGTCCGTGCCCGCTTAGCGCGCCAAATCAGCTCGGCCAATACCTCGGACGCCGGCTACGTTCCCATGGTCACGCTATCGCCGACATGGGAGCAGAGCTTCGCTGAATCGATCGTCGGTCAGGGCGACGAACGCCAACTTTCGATGGCGCCGACACGCTTGCAGGAATTCATCCAGGCATTGCGTCAGAGCTACGACCGGTTTGCGCAGGAAGGCGAGTCACCGATCCTGCTGACCAGCCCGGCGATCCGACCCTACGTCCGGTCGATCATTGAGCGCTTCCGACCGCAGACGGTGGTCTTGTCGCAAAACGAGATCCATCCGAAGGCAAAGATAAAAACAATGGCACAAATCTAGGGAGTGACCATGCGGCTGAGAACCTTCACCGCGCCGACCTTGGACGATGCTATCGCCTTGGTACGCGACGAGCTTGGCGAAGAGGCCGTCATCGTGTCGACCTATCAGTCCAGGCGTGGTCGCGGTGCCCAGGTTACGGCAGCCCTGGAACGGGCCGAGGATGACGGTGCGCTGGCGACCACGATCTCCACCGAAGAAGCCAACATTGAGCCCGACGACGAGATTGCCCAGATACTGCGATTTCATCGATTGGATGTTGCGGTTGCCCAGCGACTTGCCCGCGAGGCGCGCACTTTGCAACGCGACGACGCGGTTCTTGCTCTTGCCGGCGCCCTTGATTCCCACGTTTCGTTTACCGCCCTACCCCGCTACAGCGAAGCACCGGTGATGGTAGTGGGCCCACCAGGGGTCGGTAAAACGGTGACGGTGATCAAGATCGCCGCGCGTGCCGTGCTTGACGGCCAGAAGGTCCACGTTCTGACGACCGATACGGTGCGCTCGGGCGCCTATGAGCAACTCGCCGCGATGACCGCGATGATGGACGTGCCCTTGCGCGCGACCGAGACGCCCGAAGACCTCGCCTCAGCGCTGAACGAGATCGATGACGCCGACCTCGTGCTTATCGATACGCCGGGCTGTAATCCCTTTGCACCCAGCGAAGTCGACGACCTCAAGACTTTTGCGACGGCCGTGGCCGCACGCCAGATTTTGGTCTTGAGCGCCGGCATCGATTGTGCGGACTTTGCCGACGCAGCCGAAATTTTCGCCGCCGCCGGCGCAGACTCACTGCATGTCACGCGGCTGGACTGCGCACGGCGCTACGGCGGCATTATTGCCGCTGCTGTGGAGGGTAGGCTGCCAATCGCCGAAGCGAGCGCGACGCCGTTCATCGCGAACGGACTATCCTCACTGAATCCGGTGTCGCTTGCGCGCCTCCTGAACGAAACGGCCTTCAAGCTTGGCAACCGACCCGTTGCGAGGGCCGCATCATGACGGCCAACGCTGCACGAAAGATTGTTCAGTTCCCGACCGCCCAGGGCCGCAACATCATCACGATTGCATCCGGCAAGGGCGGGGTTGGCAAGACCTGGTTCGCGACAACCCTCGCCCACGCCTTTGCGCGTCACGGCGAACGGGTACTTCTGATTGATGGCGACCTTGGGTTGGCCAATGTCGATGTGCAACTTGGCGTTATGCCGCAATGGGACCTGAGTGCCGTCATGAGCGGACGGGTACGTTTAAGCCAAGCCATCCATGCCTATGACGATGGCGGCTTTGATATTCTTGCGGGACGTTCGGGGTCGGGCGTTCTATCAACAGTCGGACGCGAGAAGCTTCTGGGCCTGCGGAAGGCAATTCACAAGATTGCCGCACGCTATGACCGGGTGCTGATTGACCTTGGCGCCGGGATCGACGCGACGGTTCGGCTGTTGATGGGTGGGAATGGTACTATTCTAGCGGTCACGAACAGCGAGCCCACGGCCCTCACCGACGCTTATGCGTTTATCAAGGTCGCCCGCATGAAATACCCCACTGCCAATGTCCAACTCGTGGTCAACAACGCTGCGACGATGCAGGACGGCAAGCGGACCTATGCGACCCTGGCGAGTGCATGCCGGAATTTTCTCAAGATTGACCTACCCTTGGCGGGTATCGTGTTGAACGATCGACATGTGCGTGAGGCCATTGTGCATCAGGCACCGATACTCACCCGCCATCCGACCACGCCGGCAAGCGTTAGCGTCGAGACGCTGTGTCGGCGCCTTCGAGTCGAGGACTCATGAGCGACGTCTCGTCGTCATCGAATGCCGCACCGCCAACGAGTGGTGCCAGCCGGGTTACGCCCGCGCCGGTGACGCCGGGACAGACCGGTCAGCAACAAACGCCCTCACAAGGCGATCCCCAGGCCAAAACAGCGGCGCCTGCGCCGCCGCCCAGCACGGCGGTGACGTTGGCCCCCACACTCGCTGGATTCAGCGAAGGCGAGGCCGTTGCCGTAACGGTGGTGGGTCAGGACGCCGGCGGTCGCCAAATTGTGCAGGCAGCCCAAAGCGTGTTGGTCACGCTTGATCCTGAGACACTGCCCGACCAGGGCAACGTAACGATTCGGGTGACCGCCATCGCGCATGACCATTTGCGGGCACAGGTTGTTTCGGTGGACGGCGAAACCGCCCCCAACCCGCACAACATTAGGCTGCGTCTGGTGCAGGTTTCGTTTCCACAAACAACACCCGAAACGGCTGGGCCAAACCCGCAATCCCTCCCAACAGCGTCAACGGCAGCGCCGCTCCAAGAGGGCGCAATCGTTCAAGCTCAACTATTGCCAGCGAGCGCCGCCCTCCCCGCCGTGCCAGCGACGTCAGTCTCTTCTTCGCGCCCTACGGCACCGAGCACACTCCCTAGTCAGGGCCCGGTTACGTTTTTTCGAATCGTTTCGGCCACGCCGCCTACTGCCACGGCAAGTTCGGGCGCGACGCCCCAACCCCCCACGACCGAACCCGCGACCACGATCCGCGCTGCGGCAACCACGACCGTCGCCGCGGGCGGATCGAACTCGGCGACGATCATTGGTCCGGCCCAGATAGCCGGTGCCCCGCCCGCAGCATCAGCCGCTAGCGCGACAACCGGAGGCGTCGGTACGCCCGCATCCAACGCCGCGGCAGGCGTTGTCCAGCGGCCCGCACCTGGATACACCCCGACCGGCAGCGCACCGGCTCCGACGGGATCGACCGCAGGAAACCCAGTCCCGGCGCAAGTGAGCGGCGTGATCACGACCGCGGCCGGTCCCAATCAGACAGTCATCACGACCACCAGCGGCAAAATCGTTCTCAGCCAGCCGGCGCCGACAAACTGGCCCAACGGAACCGCACTCGTGCTTGAAACCGTTGAGATCCGCCCCGACGCACCGATAGCGCCGACCGCACAGTCTATGTCCGGTGCGAGTGTCGCGGCGCGCCCGTTGGATCAAATCCTCATGACCTTGGGGGAGGATTGGCCGGCACTACGTGACCTTGCAAAACACACAGCGACCGCTGCGCCAGCGACTGCTCAGGCGTTCGTCGACGGCAAGGTTCCGGCGCCCAACGCCCGCGCTGCGGCGCAGATCATGTTCTTCCTATCGGTTCTTCGTTCTGGTGACCTAACCGGTTGGCTGGGCGCCGACATGATGCGGAGCCTCGAACGCAGCGGCCAACGGGGCTTGGTCGAGCGGCTGGGCGACGATTTTCGGCAGCTACGGCGTCTGGGCGATGAAGCGGGTGCCAATGATTGGCGACTGTTGCTGTTTCCGTTCGCCGAGGGCGACCGTATCGAGCCGATCCACATGTTCGTCCGGGGGCAGCGGCGCGATCAAACAGACGGCGAGCAAGACATCCGATTTGTGGTCGACCTCAAGATGAGCGCCCTAGGCGCGCTGCAGTTTGATGGGCTGTTGCACCGTCAGACTTTCGACCTCATGGTCCGTAGCCATACTGATTTGAGTGAGGTGCAGCGCGGCGATATCACGAAGATCTTCAATACAGGGCTCGAAGCCATCAACTATCGCGGACAGGTCGCGTTTCAGACGGTTAGAGAGTTTCCGGTGTCGCCGTTCAACGACTTACTTGGTGGCAGTCACACCCCGGGTGCGATCGTTGCGTAGCTGACTGGCGCCTCGGCGCCGAACCATCTCTGCCGCCATTTCGTCGATTGTGTGCTGTTCCTTACGCCTAGTCTCGGCGGCCGCACGCTCCTGCTCCCGCTCCCAGACAATTTCGTAGCGGCGCACTTCTTGGAAGGCCTCGGTCACCTCTTGATGGGCGACGTCGACTTTTTCCTGTAGTTCAGCCGCGGACCGATCGAGGTTTTCACGCCGCTCGATCACCGCCCGCGCGTAGTTGCCGTAGAAGACCAGCGCTTCTTCGTCATGACGGGCCGAACGCTGCTCGCGTTCCAGCTCGGTTTCGAGTTGCTGCCTATTCGCCTGAAGATTGGCCATCAGTGTTTCAAGGCCGACAAGCGTGCGCCGTTTTTCTTCCATGTTCCATTTGGCCACGCGGATAAGGGTAGGCAACGCGCTCATGCAGCCACCTCTTCAGTGCCAGCCTGACCCAGAATCTCGCCCAGTTGAGCAAAGGCGGACGTGAAGTCGGCCGCTTCGTCGATGCCCTGGGCTAAGTACGCCTCAAGCATCGGATACAACTGGATCGCGCGATCGACATCGGGATCGGAGCCGGTGCGATAAGCGCCGAGCCGAATCATCTCGGCCATCCCTTCGTAGGTTGCAATCAACCGACGCGCCTCGGCAATCTGAGCCGCCTCTTCTGGCGCATTGCACTTCGGCATGGTGCGCGACACGCTGCGCAAAATATTGATCGGCGGAAAACGCCCGCGTTCGGCAATCGAGCGGTCCATGATGATATGGCCGTCGAGGATGGCGCGCACCGCGTCCGATATTGGTTCGTTGTGGTCGTCACCTTCGACCAACACCGTGAAAAGCCCGGTGATGGTGCCTTTGCCGGTACCCGGCCCGGCGCGTTCGAGCAATTTGGGCAATTCAGCAAAGACGGTGGGGGTGTAACCGCGGCTAGCCGGTGGCTCACCGCCTGAAAGACCGATTTCGCGTTGGGCCATGGCGAACCGGGTGACGCTGTCCATCAAGCACAGGACATCGTTGTCGAGGTCGCGAAAATACTCGGAGAGGGTCAAGGTGAGATAGGCAGCTTGGCGGCGAAGCAAAGCCGATTCGTCAGATGTGGCCACCACAACGACGCTCTTCTTCAAGCCTTCTTCGCCGAGATTGTCCTCGATGAACTCGGTCACTTCGCGACCCCGTTCTCCGACGAGACCGATAACGTTGATATCGGATTGGGTGTACCGGGACAGCATCGAGAGCAGGACCGATTTACCAATGCCCGATCCTGAAAAGATGCCCATGCGCTGGCCCCGACAGCACGTCATGAATGTGTTGATCGAGCGCACACCAAGATCGATTTTTTCGCCGACGCGATGGCGATCGTGCGCTGGCGGCGGCGGCGATCGCAGGGCATAGGCGTCGACTCCGCGGGGGATCGGCCCCTTGCCATCAATTGGCTCACCGAAGGCATTCACGACCCGGCCTAGCCACCCGCGATTGGGATACACCACCGGTTCCGCATCGCCGATGATGACGCGGCAGCCAAGGCCAACCCCCTCAAGTTCGCGAAACGGCATTAAAAGAGCGTGGTCGTCGCGGAAACCCACGACTTCAGCGGTCACATCGAGGCTACGCCGTGTTTCGATGACGCAACGCGATCCGATGGAAACCTCGCTCTGGATGCCCGCGACCTCAACCAGAAGACCCTGAACCGAGCTAACCCGACCGTATCGGGTGATGATCGGAATCCGGTCGATATCGTCAATAACGCTTTTCACGTTTGTGCCGCACCTGTGCCATTTGGGGTCATTCTGACCCGCCCCTATCTTCGCCGTTGGCCCTTAAGGGGCGGTTAATGCCGCCAAAAACAGCCAAATCCGCCGGGTGTGATGGGCATCACTGGCCAGGGAGTCCATTTGTTAACTATTTTAACGTCCTGTTAACCATATTCATTCAGTGTGAGTTAACTAGTTACCACACGAGGGCAAAACGATGCGGGTACTCCTGGTAGAAGACGATCTGGCGATGGCGCGCAGCATCGAAATGATGC
>Ga0055584_100008140_pt1 | contig 10276 bp, 10 predicted proteins | sample OSDHelmetaG_FD_58716 | JGI IMG/M metagenome (GOLD analysis project Ga0055584, IMG submission 58716) | Pelagic marine sediment microbial communities from the LTER site Helgoland, North Sea, for post-phytoplankton bloom and carbon turnover... | ecosystem: Environmental > Aquatic > Marine >...
GTACACAACTTTATCTAACTTTGTGACAGGATTTTGTCTCATTTTGAGTGAATTAGTAATTGTTTTACACAACATACTGCCCACAACTAAACCATTTGCTGATTTTAGTGATGATATAGTTTTTTCAGTTATACCGAAACCTATTACAAGATTTTTTTTAGGATTGATTCGTTTGATTTTATTATAATTTTTAAGAATTTTTTTTGGGGAGACCTTAAGCTTTCCACCAGTGGTAGACAACATTGAAATATAATAAATCATATCATGTGAGTCATTAATAATTTTTTTCATTCTGTCTTTAGATGTAGTAGGTGATAACAACTGAATAAAATTAATTGATTTTTTTTTACACTTCCTAGCAAATACCTTATTTTCTGGATATGGAAGATCAACTACAATTAAACCATCAACACCTGAGATTTTACAGTTTTTTAGGAAGTTATTTTCTCCACACTGATAAATTAAATTAAAATACCCCATCAGTATTAATGGTTTGTTGGGATTGGAATTTTTAAATTTTTTTACAATTTGGAAAACATCTATAAGTTTTATTCCATTCTTTAAAGCACGATGAGAACTGCCTTGAATTTGTCCGCCGTCAGCAATCGGACAGTTATGTGGAAAACCAAGTTCAAGAATATCCGCATGTTTTGAAATTACATTTAGTATTTTTAAAGAATCATTTTTCGTATAGTCACCGGCGACAGTATAGGTAATTAATGCTGGTCTTTTTTCTTTTTTACATTTTTTAAAAACTAAACTGATTTTTGATTTCATCTTGTATATGAACCTAATTTTTGTTTAATTATGTCTCTGTCCTTAAGACTATCGCCACAAGAATTAACAATAATAATATCAGAAGATTTTAGTTTCGGTGCTATCTTAATTGCTTCAGCAAATGCGTGTGAAGGTTCCAATGATGGAGAGATATTCTCTAATTTAGAAACTAATTGATAAGCTTTTAAGGCCTCTTCGTCACTTGCAGATGTATATTTAGCTCTCTTCGCATCTTTCAAATAACAGTGTAATGGAGATATACCGGGATAATCTAAACCAGCCGATATAGACTCCGTCGATCCAATCTGCCCATCTTTATCTTGTATAACGTATTGGGCGGCTCCATGTAAAATTCCAACTCTAGATCCATTAGTTAATGGAGCTGCGTGTAATTTACTGTTTTTAGGTCCACCTGCTTCAATGCCTATAAATTGTGCGTCTGTATCCATAAATTCATTCCAAAAACCCATAGCAGAACTGCCACCACCAACACAATTCAATAGTTTCATTTTTTTTGGAATTCTTCCAAATTCTTCTTTTACTTGTTTTATTAGTTCTCGTGATATTTGTGCCGTACTCCAAGCACATATCTTTATAAAGATATTAGGACCAACAGTTGATCCTACGCACATGTGTGTTGTATCACAATTAGAGACCCAGTATCTCATACATTCACTTACAGCGTCGACTAATGTTTGGCTACCTGTAATAACCGGCACAATTTCAGCACCATTCTTTTTCATGGCTTCAACATTTGGTTTTTGTCTTTTAATATCTTTTGCTCCCATAAATATTTTACATCTAAGACCAAATTTTTTAGCTGCCATAGAAAGCATTTTTCCAGCATAACCTGCTCCGGTATCTCCTACGATAAATTTTTTACCCGCTTTTTTTGCTATTAAACAATGTACTGTTGCATTATAGATTTTATGTGCACCGCCATTAGCTTCAGATACTACTTTTGCATAAATTTGGGCACCCCCAAGGTGATCCGTTAAATTTTCTAATTTTATAAATGGGGTAGGTGCACCAATGTATGTTTTAAAATAATGATCTCTTTTTTTAAGAAAATTTTTGTCTTTTCTTAATTTTGTAAACAATCTAGTAAGATCATTTATGGGTTTTTTGAGGGTTTCTGGCACAAAATTTCCGCCAAATTTTCCTCCATACATAAAGCTCTTATCGTGCTGATCTATTAAAGAGATCTTTTTTTTAATTGGCATAATTAATTTTTTTAATTTCAGTAGTAAATTTTTTAATTTTATTAATATCTTTTACTTTATTTGTTTCTAAAGTACCAGAAACATCAATAGTATCAGCTAAACCTATTATATCTTTAATTTTATCAAATGTGATATTTCCAGCTATCATCTTTTCAACTTTTACTGAAACAGGTTTTAACCAATTATAATCCCAACTTAAGCTTTCTTCATAACCCGAACTATCCCACAAAATAATATCCGAACTATTTTCAATTAACTTATACTTATCAATATCATGTTTTTTTTTTACTTGAATAGTTGTAATTATCTTTTTTTTGTATTTGTCTCTTATTTTTATCAATTTCTCAGAATTAAAATCACCATATAATTGAAAATAATCAAATTTTAATTTAGAAAAGTTATTTAATTCTTCCTCAGTTGGTTCAACAAGAACTCCAACATATTTTGTATTTTTCTTATTTATGTTTGTAAGTTCTTTTGCTTTATCTAGAGATATATAACGGTGGCTTTTAGGAAAGTTTAAAATAAAACCACAATAGTTCACATTCAATGACACACAAGTTTCTACTTCTATAGCGTTTGATAGACCACAAATTTTAAGTTTCATTAATTATCTTAAAGATTTTATGAGTTTCTGAATATTATTTTTAATATTACCTCTAGTAATGCTTCTTCCAATCACAATTGAAGTGGCACCGTTTAGAAAAGCTTGTTTTGGTGTCATTACTCTTTTTTGATCACTTACTCTATCACCAAGCATTCTAATACCTGGCGTTATAATTTCCATATTTTCACATACTGATCTTAAAAATTTTGCCTCATATCCAGAGCAGACAACTCCATCCAATTTTGCATTTTTAGCCAGTGAAGCTTGTTTTCTTACTAATTCTCTTATTGATTTAGTATGACCAATTTCTTTTATTGATGTCTCAGAAAAACTTGTAAGAACAGTTACACCAAGTATTTTAAGTTTTTTATTAATTTTTTTTGATGATTTTTTTACTGCTTTAAGCACATCAAGACCACTATTAACATGAACTGTAATATAAGATATATTTTTAATATCTTTCAAAGATTTTACAGCAGCAGCACAGGTATTTGGTATATCATTTAATTTCAAATCAAGAAAAATTTCCTTACCTTTCAGTTTTGAAATAAAATTTCTTCCTTTAGGACTTAAAAAGAACTCTAAACCGATTTTATAACCAATTTTTAACTTATCAGTTTTAGAATGATTAATAATTTTATTTATTTTTTTATGATTTGTAGTGTCGCAAGCAATAAAAATTTTATTTTTATTCATTTATTATTTTTTTTAGTTTTTTACTCGCTTTAAATCTTACCTTATTTTTTTCCGGAATATAAATCAACTCTCCCGTTTTTGGGTTTCTTGCAGAATATTTTTCTTTAATTTTTTTTACAAAAAAAGATCCAAATCCCCTTAATTCAATTGTTTTCTCATTTATTAGAGCTTTTTCAATACTTTTACAGAAAATATTGAGTACTTTCTCTAGTTCGGCTTGATTTATATTTGGATTTTTTTTTTTTAGCTGATTAATAATCTTTAATCGTGACAATTATTTTTCTTTTTTATTCTTTTTTCCGATAGCCTTTTCAAAGATACCTTTGAGTGTAGCGCCAGATTTAGTAGCTCCTTCACCGAATTTAGCTATTAAAGATTTTTCTTCGTCTATTTGAGCAGCTTTTACACTTAATTTCACTCTTCTTGCTTGTAAGTCTAGCTCTGTAATTTTTGCATCAAGCGCATTCCCAGAAGAAAAAACTTCAGGACGAGCGGCAGCTGCGTCTTTAGCCAAGTCTACTTTTTTAATTGTTATTATTAATTTTTTATCTTTATCGACAGAGACTTTAACGGCTGCTTTAAGCACTTCATGAACTCTTGTCGTTATAACGTCTCCAACTTTTTTATTATTATCTTTAAACCAATCTAACGGATCTTTATCTAAAGCTCTTTTAGAAAATCTTATTTTATCATCCTTAATCTCAAGGATCATAACGTCTATCACTTCATCTTTTTTAAATTTTTTTAAGTTCTCTGCATTTTCTTCATATGAAATTTCTTTGTAATGAAGCATTCCTGATAAACCTGAGTCAGTTAATTCACCAAATAAAGCCTTATCCGTTATATTAGTAATTTTAATTTTAACTACTTTACCAATTTTATCTTTGATCTCATCCCAAGGATTTTTTAATGTTGCTTTGTAAGAAAGAGAGACTCTTTTTGTATCTTTATCAATGCTGGCAATTTTAAACTTAATTTTTTGAGAGACAGAAATGATTTTACTTGGTTTGATATTTCTGTTTTTCCAATCTAATTCTGAATTATGAATTAATCCTTCTATACCATCCTCGATTTTTACAAAACAACCATAGTCCATTATTTTTGTTACTATCCCTTCATAAATATTTCCAACTTTATATTTTTTTTCAATATTTTGATATGGATCTTCTGTAAGGGCTTTAATGGAAGCAGATACCCGATTAGTTTTATTATCAATTTTTGCAATTTTAACTTTTAGTTTTTGACCGATCGTTACCATATCAGATGGTTTTTTAACTCTTCCATGACTCAAATCAGAAACATGTAAAAGAGCATCAATACCATTAATATCTAAAAATATTCCCCAATCAGTCGTAGCTTTGACTATTGCATTTTCAACAATATCACCTTCTTTAATGTTTTTTAATGCTTCAGAAATTTCTGCATTTTTACTTTTTTCAAGTACGGCTCTTCTTGAAACACAAACATTACCTCTGTTTTTATCAATTCTCGTTGCAATAACTTTAACTGGCGTATTCATTAAATGATCAATCTTTTTAAGCGGTCTAACATCAATTTGCGAAGAGGGCATAAAACAAGGTAATCCTTCAACAGTGGCAATAAAACCTCCTTTAACTTTTCCTGTTATGTATCCAGTCATTTCTTCTTGAGTTTCAAAAACTTTTTCCATTTTTTTCCAAGCTTTCATTTTTCTAGCTTTATCTCTGGAAATAACAATCTCTCCTTTGAAACTTTCTATTCTCTCTAAATAAACATCAATACTAGAGCCAACACTTAATTTTGATAGTTCATCATCATTTTTAAATTCTTCAATTGGAATCATTCCTTCCATCTTAGCTTTGCAGTCAACAACAATAAAATTTTTTGTGATTTCAGTTACGGTTGCTTTAATTATTTCGTTTTCTTTTAATTTTCTATCTTTGAAATCTTTATCTAGTAAGTTTTGAAATTCTTTGTGTAGTGGATTAGTTGTTTTTAATTCTTGTTCAGTTGCCATATTTTAATTTAATTGCTCTTTCTACGTATTTTGACATTTTTAACACCATTGCAGATTTGTCTAGTTTTCCGGTGTCGATTTCTACCGAATCTCGATGTTTAAGTAAAGGAGAGTTTTTTCTTCTAGTATCAGAAATATTTCTTATTCTAAGCGCTTTTTTAACATCTTTAAGTTTTATTTTAGGATTTTTTTTTATAAGTTCTTTATGTCTTCTTTTTGCAGCAGTTTTTAATGCACATATAAAAAAAAATTTTACATCTGATTTAGGTAGAATTTTGGTTGAAATATCTCTTCCCTCTATACAGCAATTTTTGTATTTTTTTGAAAAATTAACTTGATATTTTTTTAATATTTTTCTTACCTCACTTTTTTTAGCTATAATTGAACTATATTCAGAAACTTTAGGAGAATGTAAATGAACTTTATTTAGCTTTTTAAAATTCAGGTTTAGAAATTTTTTTTTGATAAAATTAATTTCATTTTTTGGTCCATGCTTTATGATTAAATAACTGGCATACCTATAAAGTAAACCAGAAGATAAAAATTTTAATTTAAATTTTTTTGCAATCATTTTTGCGCCAGTAGATTTTCCTGTAGCCGCACCGCCATCGCATGATACCTGTATAAATTTATTTTTGTATTTCAAATTTTGCTCCTAAAGATTTCATAATTTTTAAAAAGGACGGAGAAGAAGAAAAAACTGTTTCAAAATTTTTAATTCTGGCTTTTGCGCCAGTTAAAATTGCTAAAACAAAAGACGACATGCATATTCGATGGTCTCCTAAACTTGGTATAGCTATAATTTTCTTTTTAATATTCAACATGCCATTTCCAAAAATTTTTAATTCACTTTTAGTTGAGACACTCTTGATGCCAATTTGATCCAAAACTTTTTTCATTTCTGCAATACGATTACTTTCTTTATTAGCTAAATCATCTATTCCTTTAAAAATAGATATCCCTTTTGTTAATGCTGCTAAAACAAAAAGAATAGGGTATTCATCGGTACTACTGGCATAAAATGATTTGTCAGCTTTAATAGGTTTTAGCTTTGAACTAACAATTTTTATATCACCGCGTATTTCATTATTTATATTTTTTTGATTAGTAAATTTAATATTTGCTCCATATTTTTTTAGAAGCCTGTAAAAACCTGTTCTTCTTTTATTTAAACCAACATTTTTTATTTTTAGTGACGAGTTATTGTTTAATAGCGTAAGTGCCGCAAAGAAAGCAGCAGATGAGGGATCACCAGGAACATTAATCTTAAAAGAATTTAAAAATTTTTTTCCTTGAATTTTAATAATTTCTTCTTCTTTTATTTTAATTGTCTGACTATTTTTTAATAGCATGTTTTCAGTATGATTACGGCTTTTCTCCAATTCTGCAATTTCTGTCTCTCCATAAGAATTTAGCCCCGCTAAAATTACAGCACTTTTAAGCTGTGCTGAAATACCAGATTTATATTTAATACCGATAGGTATTTCCGATGAAATTAATTTTAGAGGGAAATGAAATTTATTTTTAGGTAAAAAGGTTGCGCCAAATCTTGACATTATTTGAATTAATTTCTTCATGCTTCTCTTATTTAACGAATGATCTCCACTTATTTTTAATTCTATACGAGGTGTAGTAGCTAAAATTCCAATTAATAACCTTGCTAAGGTACCGGAATTCCCAAAGTTTATTTTAGAGTTTTTTTTTGATACTAACGAACCAAGGCCTTTACCATATATTATATAATCGTTAGTTTTTTTTCTTTTAATTTTTACACCTAATTTCCTTAAACATATTATAGTTGATAGCACGTCTTCTGACTCTAAAATATTATTAGCATAAGAAATATTTTGACAAATAGAACCAATTAAGAAACTCCTTATAGAAATTGATTTATCTGGGTCTACTTTTATAGTTTTATTAAAAGGAATGATTTTATCTTTTGTAATTAAATTAAAACTTTTAAGCATTATTTTTAAGAAAATTGAGAACCAAAATAATGTTCAATAGCTTTTGTGGATTTTAATATTTCTCTTGAGGTACCTTCAGCAATTACTGTGTGTTCACCGAGTACATAGCTTCGATCAGTTATATCAAACAAATTTTTAACATTATGGTCAGTTACCAATATTGCAGTACCACTTGATTGAATCTTTAAAATGTATTTTTGAATATCTTGAATTACCAATGGATCAAGAGCAGCCAATGGTTCATCAAGTAAAACAATTTTTGGTTTGTTTATCATAACTCTTGCCATCATGAGTCTACGTATTTCTCCTCCAGATAAAACAGATGCATTTAATGTTCTTAAATGCTGGAGATTAAATTCATCTAAAAGCTTCTCAGTTACAATTTTTTGATTTTCAGTTCCCTTAATTGAAATTTGGGCAATTCCAATAATGTTGTCGTAAACCGACATATCAAATACACTTCTTTGTTGCGGCAGATAGCCTAAACCCTCTTTTGATCTAAGATGTATAGGAATTTGCTCAATTGATTTATTATTAATATAAATTTTTCCACCTTCCACATTCTGTTCGCCAATGCACATTGAAAATAACGTAGTTTTTCCGCAACCATTAGGACCCAAGACACCTACGCATTCTCCAGGAAACACCTTCAAAGAAAGTTTTTTTAATATTGGCCTACCGTCGAAACTTTTACTAATATCTTTGACTTCAAAAACTGGTTTATCTTTTTTAAATTTTAATATTCTAAAACCTTTTTTCATTTAAGACTTACATTAGCATTAATTTTATTTTCTTCAAAGGAAGCTATATTAAGTTCTTGCTTTTTAATATCAAATAAAAGTTTATCTGCAAAAACTGTTCCTCTAATATCTTTAATAATGACTTTATCAGATATTGTTAAAAAACTTTTAGAGTTAGAATAAACCGCTTTTTGAGCAAATAATTCACTTCCTTCATAAATTGCTTTTACATTATTTTTGAAATCCATATCTAAAGTTTCATTATTGTATAAACCTGTATCTGATGTAACATTTAATATAGTACCATCTTTAAAGTAAAATACGGCGTTTACATTTTTCATATTTACTAGTTTTTCCGAGATCTTGCTATTATACGCCTCATCGGATTTTAAAATATATCTATTTCCAGCAAGATCTAAACCAGAATATTCAATATTATAAAATACTTCTCCGTCTTGAGATTGATTAGCTAATTGTCTTTTAATCTTTTCTTGTTTTTCTGATGTAACTATTTTCTCTTCTGAAAATTCATTCTTATTTAAATAGGTAAAAAAAATTATTAAGAAACCTAAAATTAGTAAACTTAATTGGATTAATCTTAATCTTTTTTTTCTCTCCATCATTTTATTCCATGTTTTAAAAGAAAATGAATATGAATAATTCCTTTTAAAATTTTGTTTGTTTTTTTAAAATGATTGTCAGACACTACTAATAAACTTGTTATTTGTTTCTCGTTCATAATTGCCAATGCTTTTGATGCTGGCATACTTTCATTAACTACCATAGGTTTCTGTGTCATGAATTTTCTCAAATCCTCATTCTTTGAAAAATTTTTTGACTCTCTTCTTAAATCTCCATCAGTTACAAGACCTTCAATATATTTTTTTTTTAAAATTACTACAATTCCAAGTTTTTTTTTATTCATTTCCCTAAGAGCAGCGTCAAGATTTTTTTTGTAGTTTATAGTAGGCATTTTTTTTCTTGTTACCATAATATCTTTAGCTAAAAGTAAAGAGCTTCCTATATTTCCCCCAGGGTGAAAAACTTTAAACTTTTCTTTTGAAAATTTTTTTTTATTCATTACTGTTGTGGCTAAGCAGTCACCTAATAAAAGCGTTATTGAAGTGCTTGAAGTAGGAACCATCCCAGTCACATCAGCTTCTTTAACTTTAGGTAGAGTTAATTTTACATCACTTGCTTTTAATAAAATACTATCAGCTTTAGATGCTACACCAATAATCTTTATTCCATAACGATTAGAATATTTAAGCATATTAGTTAGTTCAGAGGTATTTCCAGAGTAAGAAAAGATAATCAATATATCCTTCTTTTCAATCTGCCCCATATCACCGTGCAAAGCTTGTGCTGGGTCACAAAAAAAACTTGGAACCCCTACACTTGAAAATGTAGCAGAAATTTTCCTTGCTATTAAACCTGATTTTCCAATGCCCGCAAAAATAATTTTACCTTTACAATTTAAAATAAGATCAACTGCCTTTATAAAAGAATTATTAAAAACTTTTTTAATTTTTTTTAATTCATTGATTTGAACATTTGCAGCTTTATTAGCTAAAGATATATATTCTTTTTTATTCATTAATGCTCGAAAATATCAAATTTAAATCCATTTTGATCCAGCTCTACTCTTGTGTCTAAAAAAGATAGACATTTTTTAAATACATCTATTCTTTTTTCACGAACAAGCATGGTTTCAAGTTCGGTTTTTATTTTATGTAAATAAAGCACATCATTTGCAGCGTATTCTAATTGCTTGTTTGATAAGTCGTCAATATCTTTATTCCAATCACTGCTGCCTTGTTTTTTATCTAATGATTTATTACAAAATTCTTGAACAAGGTTTTTTAAACCATGGCTATCAGTATAAGTTCTAACTATTTTTGATGCAATTTTGGTATCAAAAATATTTTTTATTTTACATTTAAGAAAATATTCTAAAGCATTTTTATCAAACCGTAAAAAATGACCAATTTTTAAAATTTTCTCATTTTCTAAAACTGAAATCAAGTTAGGAGCCTTGAAGTTTTTTTTGTTAGGTTGAATAATGTAGACGTTATCTGCTTCATCACAGATTTGAATTAAACTTAGTTTATCTCTCTCGGGAATCTGTAGGCCTGTTGCCTCAGTATCAATTGCAATACTGTTTTTAAACGAATTTGCTATCTCTGAAGTTATGTCTTCTTTAATTTTAGTTATTTTCATATATAAGTTTAGATACCATGAAAAATCAAATTTGCACAATCTTAGGTGGT
>Ga0055584_100008141_pt1 | contig 10275 bp, 8 predicted proteins | sample OSDHelmetaG_FD_58716 | JGI IMG/M metagenome (GOLD analysis project Ga0055584, IMG submission 58716) | Pelagic marine sediment microbial communities from the LTER site Helgoland, North Sea, for post-phytoplankton bloom and carbon turnover... | ecosystem: Environmental > Aquatic > Marine >...
AAAAGGCGACAAAGACAAGAACAAAGAAATCCTGATTCATCATATCATGGCAGAAGCACTCAAGGAGACGAACTATCACTTTCCTGGACAAAAGAAAATGTACCGAGGTAAGGTGCGGGATGTATATCACATTGGAGAAGAATACTTAGTAATGGTGGCCAGCGATCGCATTTCTGCGTTTGACCATGTCCTTCCGAAAGGCATTCCGTTCAAAGGGCAGGTCTTGAATCAATTGGCAGCACGCTTCCTAGACGCCACGCGAGACATCGTTCCGAATTGGATGGTGGCGGTTCCGGACCCTAACGTTACCGTCGGACTCAAATGTGATCCAATCAAGGTGGAAATGGTGATCCGAGGATACCTCAGTGGTCATGCTTGGAGAGAGTACCGCGCAGGCAAACGTTTGATTTGTGGCGTTGCTATGCCTGAAGGACTGCGCGAGAGCGACCGCTTTCCTTCGCCCATCATCACACCGGCAACCAAGGCTGACGAGGGCCACGACGAAGATATTTCCAGGGAAGACATACTATCGAAGGGCATTATTGAGGAGGCGGTTTACCTCAAGTTGGAAGAGTATACCCGCGCATTGTTTCAACGGGGGACAGATATTGCTGCGGCTCAGGGGTTGATCCTCGTGGATACCAAGTATGAATTCGGCATTGCCCCTGATGGTACTATCACTCTGATTGACGAGATCCATACACCCGACTCTTCACGTTATTTCTACGCCGAAGGATATGAGGAAAGACAGGAGCGGGGAGAGGACCAAAAGCAACTGAGCAAAGAGTTTGTCCGGCAATGGTTGATAAGCAACGGCTTTCAAGGACTAGAGGGGCAAACCATGCCCGTTATGCCGGATGATTTCGTGCAGGTGGTGAGCGACCGCTACATCGAGCTTTTTGAGAAGATTACGGGGGATCGCTTTATAAAAGCTGATACGGATCGGATCCAGACCAGGGTCGAGTCCAACATCGCCTCCTGGATCCAAGACAATCTGACATAACCTATTGTTTGTCGGAAAGACGGATCTCATCGAAGTACGACTTCGTGTAATCCTTGTCGAAACTGAACTCCTTCTTACGCAAATCAAAGGCGATCAAGGCAGAGGGATACTCCGCTAGGTATGGGTCATATTTCTCTGCATCTTTTGCGGTTAAACCGATGTCGAATTGGAACTTTTCAAAATCGTCATATCCTTCCGGAAGCTTGGTGCTGATTGAGATGCGTTTGGTGTAGTACCCCTTTTTATTGATCTGAATGGTGTAGACCATGTTGTTGTAAAGGGTGAACTTAAACTTCCCGTTCTTCTTGGTCTCGAAAGCGTCCACTACCCGATTGCCTTCGAAGAGCTCAACCAGTGCTTCTTCCACGCCATCGTCATCGATGCTGATGACGCCGCTGATCTCCAAAACTTCATAGGCCTCAACTGCCGTTGTGTCTTGTCCGAGCGTTGGTACGCTCATTGCCAAGAAAAGGATTGCGAGTAATAGGGTAGAATGGACTTTCATAGGTCAAACAATTGTGCTTAGATTGCTCTAATTTCAACAAAAAATCAATAAGAACTTAAAATACAGTCTCTACAGCACGATCTTAATGGTCGGAACACTGTGGTTGGTCTTCGGATTAGACGCGTTGATTTCCTTTGATTTAAGGGACTTGGGATTGGCGCCTAGGACTTCTCATGGTCTCGTTGGTATTTTCACCTATCCGTTGCTCCATGCGGACTGGAAACATATAACGGACAACAGCATTACTGCATTTGTCCTGCTGCTTGGACTGTTTAGCTTTTATGGAAAATTGGCGCGCCCCGTCATCTTGTGGAGCTGGATCATGAGTGGTGTATGGATGTGGATTGCAGCGAGAAATGGGAACCATATTGGCTTTAGCGGAGTTATTTATGCATTGGCGGCCTTCATTTTCTTCTCTGGTGTTTTCCGAAAGCATTTCAGACTTATGTCGCTTTCCCTCGTGGTTGTTTTCCTCTATGGCTCCATGGTTTGGGGTGTTTTGCCCATTCAACCCGGCATTTCATGGGAGGGCCACTTGTTTGGAGCGCTCGCTGGAGTGATCCTTGCATTCTATTACCGGGGAGAAGGCCCACAGCGCCCCAAGTACAGTTGGGAGTTGGAAGAGGAATTGGAAGATACATGGGAGGAGACCATCCCCTTTGAAGAAATAAGCGACGACACCATAGAGCAGCGGAAACCTTACCGGATCAAATACTCCTATCTACCGAAGGGGGAGTCGGATGCGTAGTTGTAAGTCAAGCTTGATTTTTTAGCTGCAATCGGCTGTGGAAAAATCAATGGGTAGGTAAGGCCACTTTCTTTTCGAAGGAGCCGTCGTCATGCTGATAGATCAAAACGCCAGTTGATGAAGCGCTGGCTGGCCGTCCCATCAAATCGAAAACCGCTTGGATTTTCTTTCTGTTTTGATTCGGAATCAACCGGGTCGAGACAGGTGCACATGCATAACATTCGCCCCAGCAGACCGTTTCTAGGTCAATGGGAGCGGCATCCACAGGAACAAGCACTCCGTAATTCAACCATTCATCGCAAGGATTGTAATCGCATTCGCTTTGGTACGGTGCGCTCCCGTTTTCTTCCCACGTATTCTTGGTGAAAAGGTATTCGTATTTCCCTGGATCTAAGTCTAAAGTTGCCGTCCAGATCCCGTCTTGCTCCGTCATGGGTTGGCAGGACCCACACCAATTATTGAAGCTGCCGTTCAAGTAGATTACATCTAAAGTCGAGAGCGATTCAGCGCTTAGGTCTACAGAGAAGGTAGTGGGCACTTGCGCATGTGCCTGTGGGGCTTCAATAAGGAGCGTCATCAAGCCGCTATCGATCACCACGGAAGAAGACTCGAAGGAACAGAAATTCCCTCCGAACCCCCCAAATTGCTCCACCGTCCATCGTTCTGCGTCCAAGGTGTTGAACGACTCCTCCCAGTCTAGTTTGAAATGGTTGTTCGTTCCATAATCTCCTGTGCCTGGAGCGTAGGAATAGCACTTTACGTAGTCGTACAAGGCGGTCACCGGCATGCTCACGGTATCCCATGGCCCAGCCCAAGCTTCGTTGTCTACGGCCCAAAGGTTCATCATGACCCGCAAGGGGTAGATCAATTCATCTATCGTGCTGTGATCTTGGGTGGTGACCAATGCACCGTCTACAAACCAGCGCACAATGCCGGGCTCCCATTCAATGGCGTAGTGGTGGAGGCTATCGTGTGGATTAAAGGAAGGAGAATACGTGTCGGTTATGTACCAAGGACCTGGATAGTGTGTGGTGAATAGGACGTCCTCGCTATTCCCCGTCATCTCAATGTCGATTTCATTGTTCTCCTCTGGCCAATTGCATCCTAGGTCCAAGTTGTAGAGAAAAAAGGAGGAGATGACTCCGCTTACGCCAGCCGAGCGCATGGCTACTTCAAATCGACCGTAGAGATAGGCTTCCTTGCTGCAAATCTGACCGCCAACGCAGTCTTGAGCGCATGTAGCAGGTGCGGTCAGGGCGCACAAAAACAAGAGCATAAAACGAAGTCTAAAAGTCCGATCCAACATGGGATGGAAGGTACAAAAAGCGGCCGTAGCTTATTGACTTAGCATCACTGGCATGACCAGCATCACGATGTCTTCGGCGTCATCTTTCTCAGTAGGAGAAAGAAGTCCAGCACGGTTAGGAGCACTCATCAGAAGCTTCACTTCATCGGATTCAAGGTTGTTGAGCATTTCGATCAAAAACCTACTGTTGAATCCAATCACGATGTCCTCGCCATTGTAGTTGCAATTTAGTCGCTCGCTGGCTTCATTGCTGTAATCAAGGTCCTCAGCGGATACTTGCAGCTCACTGCCCTTGATGGCTAAGCGCACTTGATGCGTTGTCTTATTGGAGAAAATAGAAACGCGACGCACACTGTTCAGGAAAACTACTCGGTCAATGCTCATCTCGTTCGGGTTCTCTTTTGGGATAACCGCATCGTAGTTAGGATACTTCCCATCGATCAATCTACTCACGAGTTTGTAGTTCTCAAAGACAAAGGCTGCGTTGGTCTCGTTGTATTCTATTTCTACGTCCGTAGAAAGGTTTGACATGAGTGACTTTAGGAGATTCAATGGTTTTTTAGGCATAATGAAACTCGCAGACTTCCCTGATTTACAATCAGTTCTGTGGTACTTGACCAGTTTGTGAGCATCGGTGGCTACGAAGGTGATCCCGTCTTTTTCCAAAGCGAAGAAAACACCACTCATTACGGGACGTAACTCGTCATTTCCAGTTGCAAATACGGTCTTATTGATCGCGTTGAACAATATGCCACTGTCGATCTTCATTTTAGAAGACGTATCCATTTCTGGGAGACGAGGAAACTCGTCACCACTTGCTCCAGCGAGTTTGTACTTTCCAGAATCTGAGGCTACCTCTATGCCATAACTTTTTTCGTCTACAGAAAATGTCAGTGGTTGATCTGAGAAGGTCTTGAGCATATCCAACAACAGCTTGGCTGGAACGCAAACCTTCATGTCGTCGTCGGCCTTCTCTAAATTGATCTCAGCGACCATGGTTGATTCGAGGTCTGATCCTGACACCATGAGTTTTTTGTCGCTCACATCAAAGAGGAAGTAGCTCAAGATGGGGAGGTTGCTGCTCGTGTTAAGTACTCCACTGATGGAGGTGAGTTGCTTCAAAAGCGTACTGCTAGAGACGATGAATTTCATGCTGTTTTATTAAGGTTTAGAGAGCGCGCGCGCCCTTCCGACAGAAGGCAAATATAGACTTTACCCCCAAGAAGAAAATCAACCTAGTAGCCGAGTTATACGAAGTTTTTAACGGTTTTTGAAGAACGATATTCCAGCCGTTAACTTGTCGAAAATGACGTATTGTGCAATGACAATTTCCTCTGAGTCAATGGCGATGTAGAGCCGATCCATATCGTAGCTGATCTCGTTGCCTTCAGGGTCGTATCCTTCTTTGATAGGCTTTCTGAACGCGGTCACTTTCTTTTCGTGACCAGAGAGGTCACCTACGGTAATGTGAAAGATCGGTTCGCTTACCCTCACAGAGTCTAGAAAGGCATCACTCTTGGTTTCCTCGTAGCTCTCGTAATGGATCATCTTGTAATTGGTCAAGTAAGCGCTCAGCATGAAGCTATCAATGGAGGCAACGGGTGTCATGTCTGGGCCAACGAATACTTCGAAGTCGCCTGTTGCCGCGCGCTCAATACGGAAATCCTTATCGGCTCGGTTAACGTAGTTTATTTCAATGCTTCCAATTTCTTCAGGCTTGTACTCAAAGACTCCTCGGTGTCGCCACTCGTATGTGTTCGTGAAAAACCGAGGGGTGAGAAAGCCGTGAAAACCTTCGATGTGCATGAGGTAAGGACGTTGCGCCCCCTTCATCAGCATATACGTTCCGGTGTGTTCTTTGTCGGGTCCTCCCACGTAGTAATTGCGGACCAAGTCACTCCCAACATACATTTCGACTAAGGTGTGACTGGTGATGATGTTTTTAAGCACTGTATTCATTTCCTGCTGACTGATAGGGGCGCGAACGGAAACTTTTTTCATCGTAGTGAGCAGGTTTCGCACAGCATCAGGCCGGGCCATAAACTCGTCGTTCAAGGTCCAGCGATCGTTTCCCTTCTTCAAATCGATTATCGTACCGTTCTCGTCCTTCAGAATAATGTGATCCACCGAAGCAGTGTCGGCAAAGGAAAACTCAGAAATTTCGTTTTGAATCGTGTTGGAGGAATCCGAATTCCTCATCCAAACAGTGATTGTTGCTAATACCAACAGAAATACCACGCCCACTATTACCTTCCTCATTGTTCTCTTCTTTTAATTGCCATATGTTCTTCTGCGCAGCCACATCCTCAACCCTCCCAACAGGAGTACAATGGTGATGGGCAAGGCCGTGTTCAGCGCCTGCCAGTAATAGCGCGTTTCATCCACCTTCGCTTGGTCGAGCAGGCGGATTTTGTATTCTTTGTTCCGAACGTTGATCAATCCACTGTCATCCAGCAAATAATTCATTGCGTTCAACAAGAATTCACCGTTGCCATACATCTGGTCGGTGTACTTGTAATAGCCAAGGGCATAGAATTTCTCTTCGCTTCGACTGAGCTCATTTTTGAAAATGTCGCCATCCGATACTACGATCATCTTGGTTGGCGCGCTCTTCTCCATGAATTGAATGCCCTGGTTATCCACAATCTGCTTGGGCAGACGGTTCTTAAATACGGAAGAGAATGATCCTTCTAGCAGCGCACCGACGGTATACGGCCCACCGCTGTACATTTCGTAACGAGGCGTTTCCCGTAACATGTTAAAGCTTATGCGAGTAGGGGCGTTTACCAGTCGACTTTTCTCGCTCGATTGGAGCAGAGGGTAACTGGTAACGCCTTCTACGTCTACCAAGTCGATCGTACTTACGAATTCAGAGCGCAGGCGCTCCATATTATTCGAAATCGGATGTCCTTCACTCCCAGATATCAATGGCATGTAGTACCAGGTAAACATCTCGTAGTTGGGCTGATTACCGACCATTCCGGTTACGATTGGAATCGGCAGGGCTTCTAGGTCGAGTACCAGGTCATTGTTAAGTCTTGCTCCGTATCTGAAAAGCTGGTCGGTGAGGTTGTGCTCCAAGACCAAGCCCATTGTGAATTGGCTTTGCTTCAAGCTGTCCATTCGTGCGAAAACCGGATCGATGCACCACATGACCTTTCCGCCACGCATGATGAATTGGTCGATGATAAACTTATCCTTTTCACTGAAGGCACTGTCTGGTTGTGCAATAATGATGGCGTCAAAACCATTCAACGCACCGAGTTGCTCGTCAATGGTGACGCGTTCGACCGCATAAAACTCAGAGAGAGCACGTTCAGCATCTGCGGTCTCTAATTTGTCGAGCTCTCCATGTCCTTCTATAAAAGCGACGTGCAGGTCGGTTGTTGTGCCCAATTTTTGAATACCACTCATGAAAGCGTATTCGAGTTGTTGGATCGATAGCTCAATCATCTCCGACTGTTCGGCCCCCGCTTGGCTCTTAAGTAATTGTATCGGCGTTTCCTTTCCGTTGAAAGAAAGGATGGCTCCCGGGAAAATGATTTGTTCGCTGACCTTATCTCCCGTGCGCATGCGGATGTTTGTAAACTGCAAGCCTTGGCGGGTGAGCTCTTTGTATACATCTAAGCGCTCTTCCTCTTGTGGACTGGCGGAGGGATTGATGAACTCGTATTCCAAGTTGGCTCCGGCGTATGCCCTCATGTCATCGAGCATCTCCTTCGTGGATGCCCGCATTTCTCGAAACTCCGTCGGCAAGTTGCCTTCGAGGTATACCCGAATAAACACCACATCATCGAGTTCTTCCAACGTTGAAATGGTCGCGTCTGAAAGGGTATAGCGCTTTTCTGCCGTCAGGTCAAAGCGCTCAAAAAGGAAGCTACCCAGGTAGTTCACCAAGAAGATCGATGCAAGTCCGATGACAAGACCCATCAGGTCTGTCCACCGCTTGTTCTTACGCCCATTGGATATAGAGGCTTCCTTTACCATTTGCGGCTTTCAAGTTTGGTCTTGGTGAAGAGAAGGAAAACGCCTATCAACCCAAAGAAGTAGAGCAGGTCTCGCGTGTCAACCACGCCACGACTAATGGATAGGTAGTGCTCGTTGATTCCGAATTGGATAAAGACGTGTTCAATAGCCCCCATTGGCAGAAGCCCACTCAAAGAATCGAACCCGATGAACATGATAAAGCTCAAAAACACCGCCGTAATAAAGGAGATGATCTGGTTGTTGGTGAGGGAGGACGCAAAAACACCAATGGCTACATAGCATCCGGAGAGCAGCATGAGTCCGATGTAAGAACCGAAAATGCTTCCAGAATCCAAGTTTCCAATAGGACTTCCAAGTTGATAGACCGAATAATAGTAAACCACCGTAGGAAGAATGGCGATGAGCGTCAGGATCCAGCCGGCCAAGAACTTCGCGAGGATGATTTGCCAATCGCCCAAAGGCTTGGTCATCAACAACTCAATGGTGCCATTGCGGTGCTCTTCTGCAAAGAGGCGCATTGTGACTGCCGGACATAGAAATAGAAAGACCCACGGTGCCAGGCTGAATAGGGCGTCAAGGTTAGCATAGCCACTGTTCAGCACGTTCATGTCAATCGGGAAGACCCACATGAACAGACCTACCGCGCATAGGAATACTGCTATCACGAGGTATCCGATCAAGGACGAGAGAAAATCGCTGATCTCTTTTTTAAGTAAACTAATCAAAGGTGTACATCGTTGGGAGGCCAAATATACAAGGCTGTTGTGGTGTGTGAAGTGAAAATGAGGGATTGGTTTTGAACCATGGATTGTGATGTAAACTCTTTACGGCGTTCAAAGGCTTAAATATTGCGTAGCCTGTACATTTGCAGCCTTTTACAAGAAGTATGGGAATGGTCATTCAAAAGTTCGGGGGAACGAGTGTTGGAAGTGCAGCACGGATCAAGGATGTGGCGGCACTCATCCAAGATGGAAGACGTAAGGTGGTTGTCCTTTCGGCGATGAGCGGAACGACGAACAGCCTGGCAGAGATTGTGCAAGCCTTGAACAAGGGCGATAAAGACGTCGTGCACACCATAGTAGACGATCTAGAAAGGACTTATGCCGTCACCGTGGAGGAGTTGTTTCAGAGCAAAGCGTTCAAGCTGCGCGCCCTCGAAATGTTGGAGGGGCATTGGTCACACATCTTGTCCTTCACCTTGGATATGTTCACGCGCTTTGAGGAGCGGACGGTGTTGGCGCAGGGTGAATTGATTTCTACCAACCTCCTCCAGCTGTACTTGGAAGAACAAAGCGTTTACTCCGCCTTGTTACCTGCGCTGGATTTCATGCGAATAGACCAGCAAGGCGAGCCAGATATGTGGTATGTCAAGAGCAACTTAGAAAGGATGCTGAAGGAGAACCCCGATGTAGACCTCTTTGTTACCCAAGGATATATATGTAGGAATCACTTCGGCGACATCGACAACCTGAAGCGAGGAGGAAGCGATTACACTGCAAGTATCATTGGTGCGGCCATCAAGGTGGATGAGGTTCAGATATGGACGGACATCGATGGCATGCACAACAACGACCCACGGGTGGTCAAGCAAACTAAGCCCATTTCAAGGCTTACCTTTGACGAAGCGGCAGAATTGGCCTACTTCGGCGCGAAGATCCTTCACCCAACCAGCATTGTTCCAGCGCGACAAGCCTCCATTCCGGTCATTCTCAAAAACACGCTGAAGCCAGATCTTCCAGGAACCATTATTTCCAACGAACCTTCGGGTGATTTCATCAAGGCGGTAGCCGCCAAGGATGGTATCACGGCCATCAAGATTAAAAGCGATCGTATGCTTTTGGCGCATGGTTTCCTACGCAAGGTCTTCGAAGTGTTTGAACGGCATAAAATTTCGATTGACATGATTACCACGAGCGAAGTAGCCGTCAGTTTAACCATCGATACTACGGAGGATATCGCACCCTTATTGGAGGAGCTACGATTATATGGCAAGGTGGAGGTGGATACCGTTCAGACCATTGTGTGCGTTGTCGGACACCTTTTGCAAGAAGAGCCAGGTCACGCTGCCAAGATATTGGGCGCCCTTAAAGACGTGCCCATTCGTATGATTTCATACGGTGGAAGCAAGAACAACATATCCATCCTCATTGATTCACACCTGAAGACCGCAGCATTGCGAGCGTTGAATCATGGACTCTTTAACCTGGAGGCATGATTACCAAAGAAGACATCGGCCGCTTTGAGGTATGCCCCACACCTTTCTACTTTTATGATCTCGCCCTGTTAGACCGTACGGTTCGCCGCGCCAAGCAGGCAGCTGAAAAGCATGGATACATCTTGCATTTTGCGATGAAGGCCAATGCGATTGACCCGGTGCTAAACGTGATGAAACGCAACGGACTTGGTGTGGATTGCGTGAGTGGGGCCGAGGTATCCAAAGCGCTGGATATTGGATTTGCGGCAGAGAGTGTAGCCTTCGCAGGCGTCGGCAAGTCGGATGAGGAAATCGTTCAGGCTATTGCATCGGACATTTTTACGATCAACGCCGAGTCATTAGAAGAATTAGAAGTCATCGAGGAATTGGCGGCTGGTTTGGGCAAGAAAACTAGGATTGCCGTACGCTTGAATCCAGATGTTGACGCGAATACGCACAAGTATATCACCACTGGCCTCGAGGAGAATAAATTCGGAATCAGCGGTTGGCAGATCGATGACGTGATCGCGTT
>Ga0055584_100008143_pt1 | contig 10273 bp, 10 predicted proteins | sample OSDHelmetaG_FD_58716 | JGI IMG/M metagenome (GOLD analysis project Ga0055584, IMG submission 58716) | Pelagic marine sediment microbial communities from the LTER site Helgoland, North Sea, for post-phytoplankton bloom and carbon turnover... | ecosystem: Environmental > Aquatic > Marine >...
GCGGTGCAGACAAGAATTGTAATAGGCCTTAACCTGGCCACTTTGAGTCCGCGCGACCAGAATTGAATGATAGCCAACTTCATAAACCAGGTAGTCGCCTGGCTCGGGGATGTGTTCTTCGCGACAGGCCCATTGCCATACCTTGGGCCACATTTTTTCCATTTCCGCATTGAAGACATCTCGCGAGGTATAGACCGAATAGTCGATGTCTTCGCTGCCCATATATTCGTAGGATTCGTCGATCAACACATCGGGCACGTCCCAACCATCGGCCAGAATCGTATCTCGCGTAGAAGGCCCTGGGCTACGGGCCTCACCTGGTTTTAATATATCCGTGCTCATGATCGTCTTTCCAATCTTCAAAAAACTGCAACGCGTTAGTCGCTCTAGCGCACTATTTATTCATACGTGCCGTTTTTTTGCTACTTTTTATTAATCCCCTTTCCTCACACGCCGGTTGGTGCTTACATAACGCCAACTTCAGAATCGTTTCTGAGTAATTCAATTAAGGAAAATGCAATGGCACAAACACATGACCATGAAATGGTCTCCATCTACCCATTCACAGATGAACAGCGCGATGCGCTTCTGAATGGTTCCAACGAATGCGTTTTGATGTGGGCAACAAAAGACGGTTGGCCTGTTGGCGTAACCCACGCCTTCACATGGGACGGCGAAAAGATTTGGCTGACATTTGCCGTTCATCGCCACAGATACACCGCCATGACCCGCGACCCACGCGTTTCGGTTAACGTTTCCAGCGCTGGCAACCCAACAGGTGCAGCACCGCACGGTGCCATCACCATCAAGGGCAAGGCTGAATTCTTCGAAGACGAAGAAACCAAGCATTGGTTCTACACCGAGCTGTCCAACAAACTGAACCCAGGCAGCGAAGAAGGCTCGAAGTTCTTCTATGACCTGCTGAATTCGCCGTTGCGGACCGTTTGCTGCATCACTCCTGAAAAATACATCATGTATAATGCCGACACCGCTGGCGCACATATGGCGGGCCAGGCCAAAGAAGAAGACCTTGGCAAGCCTATGGATGTTGACGTCGAACGCATGAATGCAGAACGCAGGAAGCGCGGCCTGGACGAACGCTACGAAGTCTAATCAAGTATTTAATTGCGATAGAGTACGAAGTAACTCACTTACTATTCGCCGCCTCAGACTTAGAACAAAGTCTGGGGCGGTTTTCCTTTTAGGGAGGCAAACTAGATAATTGGGTAAAAATTCTATACACTCCGCATCGTCAAGTCTTGGGGGCTTTACTTGGGAGGGATAGGAACATGGAAAAGATTGGTTGGATTGCAGTCATTGTAGCGACACTCGTTGCCATTATTGGAACCTTCGTTGCCATTCCAGCAGCAGCGGCCATTCTGATTATTGCAGGACTGGTCGCAGGCCTGGACGTGCCAGAAGAACGACAAACACCCTTGCTTTTAGCAACGCTAGTATTGCTGGCAGCATCTGGGCCATTGCTGGCAACAGGTGATGCCGGGCGAATCATCGCACCGATCATCGCAAATTTGAGCATTGCCTATATGGGCGCTTCATTGATGGTTATTCTGTCTGCCTTAGCTCGCAGACTCCAACCCTGATTTCAGCGCAATTTTCAGTTTGAAAGGCCCACCCTGGTGGGTCTTTCTTTTTGTAATTTGATCAAAGGAGGCCCCGCTGAAACTCGAAACACTGTTGCCACTTGGCAAGGTAGACCCCGGCCTTAGAGCCACCGAAACACCTCTGGACATTACAACTGTCGGTGAAAATGCCGCCTTGGTCGAGCGCCTGGGCTACGACGGCATGGTCGTCGAGGAGACAAAAGACGACCCCTTCGTGGTAATGGCGCTGGCTGCTCAGGCAACCACGACGCTGAATCTCAGCACCGCCGTCACCATTGCCTTCCCCCGCAGCCCCACGGTGATGGCCATGTCGGCCTGGACCATCCAAAAACTATCCGCCGGGCGTTTTACGCTTGGCTTGGGGCCACAAGTCAAAGGGCATATTGAGCGCCGCTTCGGCATGCCCTGGCAACCAGCCGGCCCCTGGATGCGCGACTATGTAAAGGCCGTGCGCGCGGTGTGGGACTGTTGGCAAAATGGCACCCGGCTAAACTATGAAGGCGATCATTACGACCTCAGCCTCATGGTACCGCTGTTCAACCCGGGGCCCACTGCCCACCCCGACATTCCCATTCATTTGGCAGCCGTAAACCCCTATATGTGCCAAATCGCGGGCGAGGTTGCCGACGGCATTCGCCCCCACCCGGTATGCACACCAGACTATATTCGCGATGTCATGTTGCCCGCCGCAGCAAAAGGCGTAGAAATGGCAGGCCGAACCGATGGGGCCATGGCCGTGTGTATGAAGCCTCTTGTCGCCACGGCGCCTGACGAAGAAACCTTGCAGGAGAAAATTCGTGACGTACGGGCGCGCGTATCATTTTACGCATCCACCCCGGCCTATCGCGCTGCGTTCGATATCCACGGGCTTGGTGACCTGGCCATTGAACTTTCTGCCCTGTCCAAACAACAAAAATGGGAAGAAATGCCGGGGCTGATCTCTGATGAGGTAATGCACCGCTATGCCGTGGTCGGCACGTACGACCAGATTGCGGGTAAGTTACTAGACCGGTATCAAGGCATTGCTACCAATGTTGAATTTAGCATTCCCGTGCGTTCTGATGCAGAACACGAACAATTAGCCGCGCTGGTACACACCATCAGTGCCGAGGAAAAATAGCATGACCACCAACCGCCAATTCCAGATCGCTGCCCGCCCAGATGGCCTGCTGAAGGAAAGCGACTTCAACTATGTTGAAACCGCCGTGCCTGAACCCGGTGACGACCAAGTATTGGTGAAGGTGCTGATGGTGGCCGTAGAACCCGCCTTGCGCGGCACCATGGTCGAAGACAAAGCCAACCCGGCCAACCTGCAAATTGGCGACGTAATGGGCGCTTTGGCAGCCGGACAGGTGGTCAAGTCTAACAACCCCGACATTCCAGAGGGCACCATGGTGCAGGGGTTGTTTGGCTTCAATGACTATTTTGTCACCCATCCCAAGGCGTTCCTGTTTTCGGTCATTCCAGATGGCGTGCCGCTAGAAGCAGCTCTTTATGTCTTTGATACATCTGGCCTAACCGCTTTTTTGGGTATGATGCAGGTAGGCAAACCCCAACCCGGCGAGCATGTGCTGGTATCTGGCGCGGCCGGTGCAGTTGGCTCTATCGCTGTACAATTGGCCAAGATTGCCGGGGCCAAAGTGGTTGGCATTGCAGGCACCGACGAAAAATGCCGCTGGCTTACCGAAGACCTCGGTGCCGATGGCGCCATCAATTACAAAACGGATGATGTAGCCACCCAAATAGACGCGCTGTTACCCGGCGGCATCGACATCTATTTCGACAATGTCGGTGGTGAAATTCTCGACGCGGCCATTGGCCAATTGCGCCTGGGGTCTCGTGTTGCGCTGTGTGGACGCATTTCAGAATATTCCAATACTGGCCCAGCCTATGAGCCCGTGAATTCTGCCAATTTAGTGAATAATTGCCGCCATATGGAACGGCTGGCCCTGTTTGAGAACGCCGACAAGTTCCCCGCTTGGAAGGAAGCCATGTCAGCCTGGATCGCCGAAGGCACCCTGCAATACCGCGTTGATATGCTTGATGGTTTTAAGAATTTACCCAAGGGGTTAATTCGCCTGTTCACCGGCGAAAATACCGGCAAACAGCTCATCCGAATAGGCTAGGCATCCAGCTTGGCGCGCACTTGTTCTATATAGTCGATATGCTGCTCAATCGTTGTTAACCCCATACCCATGGTAACAACAGAGGCATGGGTGCCGCCTGCGTCTTCCCACCTTTTGATGCTGTCGACGGCATCACCAACATTGGTGGCACGCAGCATCACAAAGTCCGCACCATATCCTTTGGCAGACCTTCCGGCTTCGGCCAGGTGGTGTTTGACACGCGCCAAGCCGTCAATGCTGCCGTTTATGTCTCCGGCAAAAATAAATCCATCGCCAAGGCGGCCACCACGACGGAAGGCCGGTTCCGAGAACCCACCAACCCAAATGGGAATAGACTTTTTAGGGCGGGGATTAATATTGCCTCGGTCGATGCTGTCGAACTGCCCTTCAAACGTCACCAGTGGCTCTGTCCACAAATCCCGCAGGAAGCCAATTTGTTCATCGGCGCGGGCACCACGCGTGACAAAGTCCTGCCCCAACGCATCATATTCAACATAGTTCCAACCCACACCAACACCTAGGCGCAGGCGCCCGCCAGACAGCAAGTCCACGTCTGACGCCTGCTGCGCTACCAGCACGGTTTGCCGTTGCGGCAGAATCAGTACGCCGGTTACCAATTCTATTGTTTCGGTAATGCCAGCCAGATAGCCAAACATCACAAATGGATCATGGAAGGGGTCATTATTCGTATAAGGGCCCCATAATTTGGGCTCACGGTCGTGGGTGGCCCCCACAACGTGGTCATAGGCCAGCAGATGGTCATAGCCCAGCGCTTCGGTGGCCAGGCCAATACGCCGAACGGCCTGTGGGTCTCCGCCCAGTTCAATTTGCGGATAAACGACACCAATTTTCATAAGCTAATCCCCTGACTGATAAACATTTCTGGCGATCAGTGTAAGCCGGCAGGCGGCCTCCCGTAAACCAAGGCGGTACCTTCAAAGCCTCGACCATGACAGTGGCACAAAAACACCGCCATCACGAACGGAGTCCTCTGAAGCCCTACTGACCCCTTCAATGGCCTGCCCGTTTGCACACAGATAGAGATATATCGCCCCCCTAAACTTTTCCCGTTCGTCTGCTGGTGGCCTGGCCCCGGCTGGATAGCGGGCAGTCTCATGGAAAAAGGCAAAGTAATGCCCGTTCGACGGCTGTGCAAAAAGGGTTAGCTTGCCCTGCCGAGCGTTGGTGGCAGTATTGCTGTAGGACCCCTCTTTGCCCTGAAGCCTGACGTCACCCCACTGCCCGCCCCGGCTTTTCCATGAACCAACCAACAAACTGACAGTAAAATCACCTTGAGTTACACCGCCATGGTCCTGGCACCGCGCCAACGCTTCTGCCATTTCAGCTGTAGGAGCCCCAGCCTGCCCATCGGCATAATTACTGTCTCGAACCAAGTAGAGAATAACCGGCGCACCAACCCCGAGCAGAAAAAACAGCACCAACACCCAAAAGATTAATTTGCGCACAGCGGCCCCCCAGCCCTAAATCACCAGCAATTCACCAAGGTAGCTGCCAATGTCCTGATTGGGAACCTGCGTCAGGTCTTTGGCGATTTCGCCCATCACTAACCCTGCCACCGACGGCGGCAACCCCTTTCGCAAATCGCCCAGCGTTGTGGGTGCAGCGACCAGGATAAGGCGGTCATAAGTACTGCTGCCCGCTTTCTCGGCGAGATAGTCTACCACGATGCTCGCGAAAGTCGCTTTGGCGTCCCGGTGCGGATCACTGGTACTTTCCATGCCGTGGCGGCCTTCCCCCTCACTATCAAAAGCGCGGCCAGGTCTATCGGCATTAACATCGCCCGTCGGCACGTGCTTGGCCTCAAACAACGCGCCCTCAACAGGATGCACCCCTTTCCCCGGCCCCTCATGGACCAAAATTCTGGCACGGGCACCATCGGCAATCACAATCCAAGTGTTCACAGGCTTCATGTTGGACTCCTATTTAATTTGTCTACAAGGCTTCCTCGTCAACCGTGCCATCCACCAGCAGCACGGGGATATCAGGTTCGTGCTGCTCTAACCGCGCCCGCATTTCGCTGCCATGCCGCCCATGATGCGACAGCACCACCAGGCCTGGATGATGCAAAGCCAATTGCGCCATCAGGTCTGCCTCTTGATCACAGACATACAAGTCGGCCTTTATTTGATGGCGCTGCAGCCAGGTTTGGGCCTCGCCTCTAAGGTCTGTGCAGTCCTCTGCACTGTCTGCCCCGATCATAACCGAAAGCCCCACACCAAGGCTGGTGGCAATACGCTGACCGGCCGCAAGTGAGGCCGCTTGTCCCTCATAAACCACCATCACCGGCCGCCGACCCGCCAGCCCGCGGCGCGTAATCATCATGGCCGGCCGACGTGTGTCGGTTGCTGTTTTTGGCATCATGTGCGCCGCCACCCCAGACAGGCTGACAATATCTGTGCCGGTGATATTGGCCGAGACAACGTCTTCAGTATGGCCAGCCAGCGTCTGGAAGGACCATCGCAATTTTTGCCGAACTGCCTGCTCTGACAAGCCTTTTTCAGCGCGGGCAGCCATGTCATCAAGGGCTTTTTCCATCCGTGCCTTATTAAGGGGGCGAATTTCCCCGGTTGAGGCGACCACCGAGCGGGTAAAGGGTAATGCCGCCAAGTTGAGATAGTCTTGGACCTTGACGAACAAACCCACCAATTCAGCGTCATACACACGCGCCAAACGAGCGGCATTGGCGATCACGTTTGGGTCCAGGCCATCAGGCTCAATAGTGACAACCACCCTGGAAATGGCAGACTTTGTTATTTGGGTACTCATTTGCCGTTCCCACCGTCATCTTTGTCATCGTCTTTATCGTCTGACTTTCTGCCAAATTTGCGACGGCTGTCGGCAAATTCCAGCAACCGTTCTTCAACCCGGGCATTGAACGAACCATCAGGGTAATGGCCATCTTCGTCCCGAACACCGGCTTCCACCCCGCTGAGAATAGCGAGCCCCTCGTTAATATGGCTCACCGGGTAAATATGAAATGTGCCTGCCTGCACAGCGTCAATAACTCGCTCGTGCAACACCAGGTGCTTTACATTACTGGTGGGGATCAACACACCCTGGTCACCGGTCAGGCCGCGGCTGTCGCACAAATCGAAAAAGCCTTCGATCTTTTCGTTTGCCCCGCCAATGGCCTGCACTTCACCTAATTGGTTCACCGAACCGGTCACGGCAAAGTGCTGTTTGAGGGGAATATCAGCGATGGCCGACAATAAGGTGTAGAGCTCTGCTGAAGACGCGCTATCGCCGTCGAGCCCGCCATAGGACTGCTCAAACACAAGAGACGCCGACAAAGACAAAGGTGTCTGCGGCACGTAATTTGCGCCCAGATAGCCCGACAGAATAAGCACGCCCTTGGAATGCAACGCACCCCCCAGATCAACCTCGCGCTCAATATCTACCACCTTGCCCTGGCCAAGACGCACGACCGCAGTGATCCGGCTAGGTTTGCCAAAGCTCTGCCCGCCCAACATGTAAACCGACAGGCCGTTCAACTGGCCCACTTGCTCGCCCATTGTATCGATGAGCACAGTCCCGCGCGTAATTTGTTCCTGCATGCGCTCTGACAACCGGCTAGCCCGCCCGCGCTGTGCGTCGAGGGCTGCACCGACATCCTGCCCACCCACAATGTCCCGGCCTTCCTGGCGGGCAAGATGGTCTGCCTCTCGCATCAGGTCCGTCAGCGCATCGATATTGGTCGACAGCCGCTCCCGATCCCCTGCTAAACGCGCCGCATGGTTGGCCAGCGCCACCACACCCTGGCGGTGAAATGGCAACAGCGACTCACGCACGCACACGGTGGCAGCCATTTGCGCAATACCTTGCGCATGTTGCGGGTCGTTAGGCACAACCTCGTCAAAGTCGGCCAACACCTTGAACAGGTTCGGGAAATCTGGGTCGAATTGGTGCAGCAGATAGTAAAGCTGACCCTCACCCACCAACACAACCTTCACCGACAATGGGATCGACTGGGGCTGCAGGGCTGTTGTACTGGGCAAGCCCATCGCCCCATACATGGGCTCGATGCGAATTTCTTGCGACGACAAAGCCCGTTTGAGGCCTTCCCAGGCCAAGGGTTGTTGCAGCACCTTACGGGCATCCAAAATCAAATAACCACCATTGGCCGCGTGCAGTGCGCCGGGTTGGATCATATTAAAGTCGGTTACCAAGGCACCCATTTCCGCCCGGTGTTCTATCCGACCAATAAGCCGCTCATAAGAGGGTTCATCTTCATAGATAACAGGCGCGCCGTCGCCGTCGCCATTATCGACAATCAAATTGACCCGATAGCGACGGAAGTAGTTGTCGCGCCCCTCGCTGCCCGGCATCACGAAGGGGCCAGCCTCATTCTGGCCTCCGCCCAGGAACGGCTCTACATTGGACACCACATCATTCTCAAAATCGTTGAGGTAGTCTGTCAGGGTATCGACCTCGCTAAAGGCGCGTTTGATCTGCACAATCAGGTCGCCGATGGCATAATTTGCCGTCTCTTCGTTCAGTTTTCGCAGGTCCTCTTGCATCAGTTGCAAACGGCCGGGAATTTTCTGCAAGTCTTCCTTCAACCGTTCCTGAAACGTCTCGACCTCGGATTCTATTTTCTTTCGCTCTTCTTCCTCAAGCTGGGCGAACACCTCGGGCGGCATCACCTTACCATCAAGGATCGGCGCAAAGCTGTATCCAACCGGCGTATGCAACAGGGCAAGGCCCGCAGCCAAAGCCTCTTCACCAAGCTGGCGAATATCTTCTTCCTGCTCGCCTTGGTATTCTTCCTGAATACGCTGGGCATTGTCGCGATAATCCTCGCTGGAAAAGGCCGAGGTCAGGCCATTGCGCAAATCGCCGATCAGTTTATCTATCGCCCGCTTAAAGGCCCTGCCAACCCCGGCAGGCACGCCAATAGCTTTGGGGCGACGTTCTTCGACGAAATTGCGGACATAAAACCAGTCTTGCCGGGCCTCTTTGCGCGCAGCCTGTTCTTCCAGCATGCGCCGCACCAGGGTATGACGGCCCGTGCCCTGGGGGCCCGCGGCAAATAAATTATAGCCGGTATTATCCATACCCAATGCCAATTGGATGGAGGCAAGCGCCCTTTCCTGTCCCACCAGCCCTGGCCCATGAGACAGATCGGCCGTTGATTCAAAGTCGAATTGCACCTCCGCAAAGGGGGCGGCCAATTCAGCAGGAGAGAGTCGATTATTATTTTGGCTCATTGATTTATGCCAATTCTATCAATTAGTTAAGTCACTACGAACGAAGGTGTTTTGTTTACTCCCCTGTCAGGAACTTAAAGGCCCCTACCGGCAAGGGCAGCACAATGGTCGAAGAGTTTTCACCGGCAATTTCATGCAATGCCGACAGATAACGCAGTGGCATGGCCTCAGGCACAGTCGCCAAGGTTCGCGCAGCCTCGGTCAGCTTTTCAGCCGCTTGTTGCTCGCCTTCGGCATTAATAACTTTGGCTCGCCGCATACGTTCCGCTTCAGCCTGCTTGGCAATGGCCCTGATCATGCTTTCATTGATGTCGATATGCTTGATTTCAACATTAGATACTTTGATCCCCCAACCATCGGTCTGGGCATCGAGTATCGCCTGAATATCCACATTCAATTTGTCGCGCTCTGCCAGCATTTCGTCGAGCTCATGCTTGCCCAACACCGACCGCAAAGTTGTTTGGGCCAATTGGCTGGTGGCGGCGAAATATTCTTCCACCTGCAAAATTGCCCGTTCGGGGTCTACCACCCGGAAGTAAAGCACTGCGTTCACGGCCACCGAAACATTGTCGCGGGAGATAACATCTTGAGTTGGCACGTCGTGCACGATGGTGCGCAGGTCTACCCGCACCATCTGCTGGATGAAAGGGATAAGGATGATCAGCCCCGGCCCCTTAACCCCCGTAAACCGGCCAAGAGTAAAGACCACACCGCGTTCATATTCCCGCAGGATCTTGACCGCTGAAACGATGATCATGATGCCAAACAGAATCAAAAAACTATACATGCCGTAGTCAAACATTGTGCTCTCCTGTTCCATTAGTCCGTCCCGTCTAAACTCGCCGCTGCTACTGTCAGTGTAAGCCCGTCTCTTTCGGTCACGGTTGCGTGCTGGCCCGAGGCTAATTGGTCTGGGCCAAGCGCGTTCCAATGTTCCCCGTGATAATCGACGGTCCCTGTGCCAGCCGACCAATCAATCACAACAACGTCTGCCCCCCTGGCGGTTTCTTCGCCGACGCTGACAGGCCGCCGAAAGGCGCGCACGGCCATGGTCATCACCAAAATCATTAACCCACCGCCGATAAATGCAGTGCCAAACAGCATGGGCATCGACAATTCGAACCCGGGCGCATCCATATCGAACAACAAGGTCGCCCCCAGCAGGAAGGCAACACCGCCCCCCAGCCCCAAAATACCAAAGGAGGCGACAAAGGCTTCGGCAACAATCAGGCCCATGCCCAAAAGCATCAGCGCCAGCCCCGCATAATTCACGGGCAAAACATTCAAAGAATACAGC
>Ga0055584_100008144_pt1 | contig 10273 bp, 20 predicted proteins | sample OSDHelmetaG_FD_58716 | JGI IMG/M metagenome (GOLD analysis project Ga0055584, IMG submission 58716) | Pelagic marine sediment microbial communities from the LTER site Helgoland, North Sea, for post-phytoplankton bloom and carbon turnover... | ecosystem: Environmental > Aquatic > Marine >...
GTTGATGAAGGTTATACTGCATTGTGTAACGCTGATTATGTTATCATAGTTGGGTGTAGTTTCCAAATTGGGTACACACTTACAATGTTCCATAACATCAAGCACGAGGCTAAGGTATTCTTTGTAGACCCAGAGCCAGTAAAGTATTTAGATAGTTATGGTATGGACATGAAATACATTCAAGAACCAGCAACAACTGGTGTTAGAAGTGTGGTAGATAAGATTATAGCTGAGATTGAGGCAAGTGAGTTAGAAGAAGCTAATCCAACATTTGGTGGTAATGACTAAAAGTGAAAAATTTGTAGAGGGGGTTAATATTATCGCTAAGTATATGACGGTTGAAAATATGGGTGTTCATGGTGAACATGACATAATTTACTTCGGTTCTTATGATAGTGTTACAGATGATAATGATATAAAGCGACTTGATGAATTGGGTTGGTTTGAGGAAGAGGAATCTTGGGCAATATTTACATAATATAAATAAAAAAAGAAAAATGAGTTTAATTAAATTTGAAGTAAAGAAAGAGCATCTTATGCTCCTAAAGAATCTAGAATGGTCAATGACTGACACTAATCACATCTTATCTATCAATGATAGAGACAATGATGATGCCGATGACATAATTCTAACACCATTCGGTGGTGCTGACTTGATGTTGGATATCGGTGAAATCATATATGGTTTAGATGAGACTGTTGAAATCAAGGTGATTAGAACACTAGGAGAGGATGAAATCGTTGATTCAGACGATGGTGCTGAAATGGGATTCGCTACATATACTGATGAACAAGTAGCTGAAATGACTGAGTTGTTTTTAGGACTTGCAACAGCATTGGACATCTGTCTTTACAGACAAGCATTTGAAGTTGGTCATTTCAAGACGAAGTTTCACATGCGTGATTGGAAGAAGTACGAACCAAAGAAATAACTAGGATGAAACGAGAAGATATTAAAGAATTATATACCATTGATATTATTGATGGGACACTAACATTGATTAAGAGAAAAGACATTGATGAATGGACTACTAATCGTGATAAATATTCCTATGTTAGCAATATCCTTATCAACCCAAAGATTGAAATCCTACCAGCTAGTGGTACGCTTAATATTAGTGGACTTAGGTTAGCTTATAATAAGGTTAGAAATATAGAATCTTATGATTGGGTACCCAAACCACTTGATGAATTGAAAGATGGATGGGAAGATATGTTATTCCATTCAGATGAAGATATAATTGAGATGGATGTGGTTGACCGTAAAGGATTTTTAGGTTTTAATAGAGTTGTTCGCAAGGGTGTGAAGTTCTTAAAAGCTGGTTTTTATTTACGAACAACTGGTTATATTGAAACCCAATCTACATCTAATTATAGAATTGTTGGGTACAAAGAAGGTGAAGTTAAATCTAGAATTTTAGGGTAAAACTTGTTTAATTGAAAAAGATTTAGTATCTTTGGTTATTATTAACTAATAAAAAAGTTTAATGGAAAGTATTATATTCAGTGTTGACGGGAGGGATGACCTTGTACATGAGATTAGTGAAGAATTGTGTAATGTTAATATTGGTCACCACGTTGTTACTGGAAAGATGAACACTGAGCGATTCTCCGATGGGGAAGTATGTGCAGATTTCACTACCTCAGTTAGAGGTAAACGGATTTATCTAGTATCTTCACCGAACACAGCTGAGAAACTTATTCAATTAAACTTTGCTATTGATGCGGCTAAGAGGGCTGGTTCTAAGGATATTATACCTATAATCCCTTACTTCCCATATGCAAGACAAGATAAGAAGGACCAAGCTAGAGGACCCATCGGTGCTAAGGTTATTGCAGAGATGATTGAAAATAGAGGTGCTACTTCGGTAATTACTTTCGACCTTCACGCAGACCAAATACAAGGATTCTTTAACATACCAGTAATACACATGGAAGGTAAGTTCCTATTCGATAGATACATCTTCGAACTATATCGTGACAAGTATGGTGATAATATGGTATTATGTGCCCCAGATGCTGGTGCTGGTAAGAGAGTCAAGGGGTTTAGAGACCAACTTAAGAGTAGATGGGATATAGACCTACCAATAGTTTATATTGATAAGACAAGAGCTAAGGCAAATGTTATTGATACAATGACTATTATTGGTGAAGTACGAACTAAGAATGTAATCATTATAGATGATATGTGTGACACTGCTGGTACGCTTTGTAAGGCGGCTGAACATATTATAGAGGCTGGTGCTATGAGTGTTAGGTCTATTGTAACGCACGGTGTGTTAAGTGGTCCAGCACTTGAAAGAATATATGATGCTAAGGAAACTGGGATTATGAACGACTTTGTTTGTTCTGATTCACTTTCAGTTGAAGGGAAGAGTATAACATTAGAGCAAGGTGTTTATCCCCAAGCTAAGGACTTTATAACTCAAATATCAACAGCAAGGCAAATTGCTAAGGCAATCATTGCGACTGAGGAACATAGAAGTGTTGAACATTTAAAGATGGCTCACTAATGACAACAGTTGAGATTATTGAAGGTTGTAAGAGGGGCGATTCTAGAGCTCAACAAGAACTCTATTCAACTCAGTATAACAAATTAAGGGGTACTTGTATTAAACACTCACCTCAAGATGGTGAAGATATGACTCAAGATGCTTTCATGAAAGCTTATACCTTATTTGATAAGTTCGAAGGTGATAGTGAAGGTCAATTATTTGCTTGGCTTAAATCTTTAGCGATAAATGAACGCTTTTGGGAAGGTCAGAGAACTGGTAGATTTAAAGAAGATGTAACTGATTTTACAGAACTTTCATTTTTACATCCATCAGCTAATGATGATGAAGAAGAAATAAATGATACTACTAAAGAGGATAGTCAAACTAATGATATTATGTGGGCAATTGATATGCTTGATGATGAGAAAAGAGAAGTTTTCAATCTAATAGCAATTGATGGGTATACTATAACCAAAGCCGCAAAGAAGTTAAATTTTAGGGTTAGTTGTGTTAGATATAGATATACTAAAGGGCAGAAAAAGATTAAAATGTTTATTAGAAATAAGGGGTTATACTCAAAATTAAATAAATTATCAAATAATGAATAAAATGGATAACCATAACCACAAAGAAGTAATTGATGGGTGTAAGCGTTTTGAACGCAACTACCAAGAAATCTTTTTTAACTACTATTACCCTAGACTTATAGCGGTTAGTCTTAGAATGTCACCAAATAAAACCATTGCTGAGGATTTATTACAAGATGCCTTTATCAAGATATTTATGAATATAGGTTCTATGAATAAACATAATGTAGAAGTTGTTTACACTTGGTCTAAAAAAATCTTGAGCAATATTATTTATGATTATTATAGACAGAACCCTCACAGATTACTCTTAAATATGGATGAGGTTATTGATGGAGTTCTTTATGTGGATAATGATGAAGATGAAGATGATAACTATCTTGATAGTAAAGACGTTACCCCAAAGATGTTACAAGAGGCTATTGAGACTCTGTCACCACAATATAAATTAGTCTTCTCTATGTATCTTATGGAAGGATACCAACACAATGAAATAAGTGAAATATTAGGTATATCAATATCAACATCTAAGACCAATTATATGAAAGCTAGACGACACTTACAAAAAATACTTGAACCATGTACACCATAAAATATATAATGTATTCAATGGCTTTCACTGGGTTATTTAGCTCTGTTATGTGGAAGATAACAGAACCAGATGATAGATGGCTTTGGTTCTCAAGATTAGCACTAGGACTTATATGTCTTGGTATTGGTGGAATTATTAACGCAATAGAGAAAAATGGAAGTAAAGATTGAAACAGCTAGGTTAGCTAAGAAGAAGGGTTTTAAGGTCCAAGTGTTTAAATATTATGATACAAACGGAATGACCTATTATGGTATGAATTCGACTGGTATTATGTTAGGTTGGGATTGGAATAGTTCATTTAAAGAGCGAGTTTCAGCACCACTTCAATCACAATTACAAGCATGGCTTAGAGAGAAGCATAATATACACATGTATACAAAGATGTTCCATGACTCTCTGGAAGAGAAAACAACATTTACATGTGATACACTTAAATTAAATGATGGTCGAGTTAGCTTCAAATCACCAATGTTGGAAACATATGAAGATGCGTTGGAGTACGCACTTAACGAAGGATTAAAATTAATAGAGAAAAAATGAAAAGTTTAGGAGATAGAATGAAAGAGTATGAAGGGGCTTATAAGTATAAGCTAACCCCTAGGTCATACATTATTATTAGACTTGATGGGAAGAACTTCTCTAAATATACAAAGAACCTAGAGAAACCATTTGACACCGATTTATCAGATGCTATGAACCAAACTGCTGTAGCAGTATGTGAAGAATTTAACGGAAAGTTCGCATACACACAGTCAGATGAGATTAGTGTATTGATTACTGATGTGGGAAATATTGAAGCACAACCAATGTTTGGTGGTAGTCTTCAAAAGTTATGTTCACTATCAGCTAGTGTTGCAACTGCTAAGTTCAATGAGGTTAGGAATAAACAATATCTAATGAATATGATGTTAGAATCAGAGATTCCAATGGAAGAATTGATTAAAAATCAAATGTATGGGGATATCGTAGACTTCCCAAAGCAAGCATTCTTTGATGCTAGGGTCTTTATTGTGCCTTCTGCAACAGAAGCTATCAATCACATGATTTGGAGACAACAAGACGCTACTAGAAATAGTATCAGCATGGCTGGTCAAGCTAACTTCTCACACAAGGAACTTCAAGGGCTTAACGGTAGTCAAGTTCAAGAGAAGTTGTTTAGTGATGCTAACATCAATTGGAACGACTTCCCAACGAAGTTCAAGCGTGGTGTATGTATATTCAAAGAAGAATACGTTCGTATGAATCATCATCACGTTGTTGGTGGTAAAAACGTTAAGTCGGTTGATACAACCACAACCATAAGACACAGAATGAAAATTGACATGGAAACACCCGTTTTCACTCAAGATACAGGTTATCTACAAGACCTAATCCCAACTATTTAACGGTTGGGGTTGAATATATCACTTTAAAAGTGTATGTTTGTAGAAATAAGACGAGAATAATTAATTTTAGATGAAGTTTAAAGAATTAACTGACGAGGATAAACAGTATATTGCTGAGGTCCACGCAAACACAGATTTAAGTTGGGATGACCGAATGGACACCCTTAAAGAATTTACAGGACTTAAGGCAGAACGTAACGTTCGTAAATGGATAGAGAAATTAGGTCTATCTAAACCTACAGAAATCAAGTCCCCACAGTATGAGGAAGCTAAGAAGAAGAAATTTGACAAGAGCAAATATGTCTTTATTTCTTGGGCTCAGAATAACACACCAGTACATGATAAGATGATGAATGAGGTTGAAGCTTACGCAAAACACCTTAAGGCATCAATTCATGTTATCGCTGGTCGATACAAAAACCCAACATCAATGTTTGCACAAGAAGGTGATAGTTGGGGTAGTAGGGTAATGCCTTACTTAGATGCAAATAGACATGATATCCATAAGTACATGTCTATTATGTCAGATGTAAAGATTCAACCAACTGCAATGAAACCTTTATCTGGACTTAAGAGTATGTCTAAGGGTAATTCATGTATCTTTGGTCACCCAAAGGTTCATATGGAACCAATTCCAGTACTTGAAGGGCATAAGTCTAAAATCATGCTAACCACTGGTGCTTGTACCGTTGCTAATTATACGGACTCTAAGGCTGGTAAGAAAGGTGAATTCAATCACACATTAGGATTTATTATTGTTGAGATTAAGGATAAGGAAACATTCTTCGTTAGACAAGTAACTTGTGATGATGATGGTAGTTTCAATGACTTGTACTACAATGTTAAAGGTGGGAAGGTAACTAAGAATAAAACCATTGATAGTGCTGTGTTGGGTGACCTTCACTACGGTTCACATGATGAAGAGATAGTTGATGTGACACTTAATGTACTTCTTAAGAAGTTGAGACCAAAGAACCTTGTATTGCATGATGTATTTGATGGTGAATCAATTTCTCATCATGAAATTAACAACCCATTCGCTCAATATGCTAAGGAAATAGCTGGTGCTAATGACTTAGGTGCTGAGGTTGATAACATGTTAAGTTTCTTTAAACGTATCGATAAGTATAACTTTGAGAATACTATTGTTGCTAGAGCGAATCACGATGATTTCATTGATAGATGGCTTGTAACCACAGATTGGCGTAAAGCACACCCTAAGAATTCTTTAAAATATATGCAGTATTCAACTGCTATACTAGAAGGTAACGCCCCAGAGGGTATCATCCCTTGGATTCTTGCGAATGAATATCCAAAGGTTGATGCGTATGGTCGAAATGATAGTCATACATCATTAGGATGGGAGTTAGCACAACACGGTGACAAAGGAACGAACGGTTCTAGAGGGTCACTTAATCAATTTGCTGACTTGGCAACTAAGATTATTGTGGGTCACTACCACACACCAGGTCGTAAGGACGGTGCATTGGCAGTAGGAACATCAACGAAGTTAAGATTAAGTTATTGTAAAGGTCCTAGTAGTTGGCTGCATGCTCACGTAATAACCCATCATGATGGGAAAGCACAACATGTTATCTTTTTCAAGGATAAGAATGGTAAGGCTGAATATACAACCTTCAAGTAATGGTGCATGGGAATTGTGAATATTGTGCTAGATTTACCAACCTACATAACATGAAAGTAAGGGTTAAGAAGTTCTTAGGGTTCTTCTGGATATCAAGCAAGTATGACCCTAATGGTAATGAAATCATCTTAGTGTGTGATGCTTGTAAAACAAGAGAAGAGAATAAATATACAACCTTCAAGTAATGAAGCATTATATGTCAAAGACCCTAGTAGAAGCAATTCAAATTAAGGGTGATAATATCAAAGATATTGATGGGGTTAAACTTTCTAAGGGGTGGACACCTAGTGGTAATTTCCATGATAGGTTCCATGACGAACCACAAGAACCAACACCTTATGTTATTGGTCCTTTTGGTACTAAAATATTCATTAGAAATATGGATGGGTTTTTCTTGGTTCGATACATTAAACTAGACGATGTGGATTACTTTGATGTCATTAGTGAATTAGAATTTATTAAAGAATTTGAAGAAATAAAAATAATATAAGATATGAAACCTTTAAAAGATAAAATAATATTAGTTCATTACATCAATGTTGGTAACATTGATGAATGTGATATTGAAGAATTTATAACTAAGATTAGTAAGGGTCTTAAACCAGAATCAGATGATGACGCACTTTTTTATTTCATCCCTGTTAGGTTGGGTGATTCTAGAGTTGAATGTATCAACCCTAAAGTAGTTAGTGATGAGTTCTATGAGGAAGTTTTAGGTGTATTAGAGAATGCACATGATGCATATAATGAATTACTCGATGGATTAACAAAAATTGAACAAAGATGAAAGCAATAGAAATACAAGCACCAAAACCCCTTAAGGATGATGAAAGAATTAAGATATTCTTAGCTGGTTCCATTGAGATGGGGAAGGCAGAGAATTGGCAAGATAAGATAGTTAAAGAACTAGCTAAATATCCTATACAATTCTTAAACCCAAGAAGGGATGATTGGGATTCCTCATGGGAACAGAAGATAGAAAATAAGCAATTCAACGAACAAGTAAGTTGGGAATTGAATGGGCTTGAAGAGGCTGATTTTATTATCATGTACTTTGACCCTAAGACCAAGTCACCAATCTCACTTCTTGAATTGGGTTTATACGCTAAGTGTGAACCAGAGAAGTTGGTTGTGTTGTGTCCAGATGGATTTTGGAGAAAGGGTAATGTGGATATTGTATGTGATAAGTACGAAGTAAAGCAAGTAGATAATATGGATGATTTAATAGAGTTATTCAAAACAAATAAATAATATGGCTAAAGTAAAAGCAGCTGGGATATTCCTAGTAACATTAGATAGAAGAATTCTAGTTGGACACCCAACGAATCATAAGCCAAGTTTTTGGTCCATACCTAAGGGTAAGGTTGATGAGGGTGAGACTAGTCTCGAAGCTGCTATTAGAGAGACCTATGAAGAATCCAATGTAAAGTTATTTAAAGACTTACATGATTTCATTGACTTAGGTACTCATGTTTACCGTCATAAGAAGAAGGAGATTAGGATATACGCTCACCTAGAGACTGAACATTCAAGGTGGTATGACTTAAACATTAAATGTAATTCTAATGTTCCAATAGAAAGGGGTGGTTTTCCAGAGTTTGATAACTTTGAATGGGTTACCTTCGATGAAGCAAAGAAAATATTACATAATACTCAAGTTGAAGGACTAAAGGTGTTAGAACAAAAATTAGGTATGATATGATAAAGTTTTTTGAATTTATGAACACATGCTCACCATCAAGGACAGTATTATATTTACTATTCATTACTATAATTACGTATATAAGCTTTGTAGGGTTAGTTGGTCTTGTTAGAACAATTAGAGGGTGTAATGATGAACACTACAATGAGATAGATGAATAATAAACTACTAACAAGTATCAGAAGATTACAGGTATTATTTAGTGTAGCTGTTTTCATACTAGTAACTATAATGTGTCACTTGGTAACTGGTTTTGATATAAAAGAAATTCAATTGTCCGTATGGGGTTCACATCCAATAGTTGGAGAAGCATGGAATATGGCAATAATACTCATGTCGTTTACCATCCTATCTAATGTGGTAATTTGGATTTATAGACACCCAAGATTGAAATATAAGTTATTATTCTATACTCTATTTTCCATACCATCAATTTGTTTATTCATTGTAGGATATTTCCCAATTAAATACGAAGCACTTCACAGTATACCAGCATTTATATACTTCTTTATGTATCCATTGATTATATTTGTTATGGTTTTTATAAATAGAATGTATATATCATACAACGAATGGGTTAAACATATGATAATATGCTTACTCATGATAATAGTTCCTTTGTTACTTATGTCACAGTTCAAGGGAATGGGGTTGGCTGAGATTGCACACGCACTTATGGTGTCTACTTGGAATCTAATGATACTCAAAAAACATAAAAATTATGAACAGAATTGATTTACATGGTGTTAGACATAGTGAAGTATCAAGAGTACTTGAGCAGTTTATATACGACCATATGTTGAAACAATCTAAAGAGATAGAAGTAGTTACTGGTAATAGTAGTAGAATGAAAGAAATTGTCAAGGAAATAGTCGTTGATTATGGAATGGAAGCTACTGAACAATGGGGTAACAATGGTACAATGATAATTAGTCTAGTGTGAAACAGTGGGTAGTTTACATACTACTATGCTCAGATAACACACTTTATACTGGAATAACCAACGATTTAGATAATAGGTTAGATAAACACAATAAGGGAACTGGTGCTAAATATACTAGAGGTCGTGGACCAGTTACATGTGTATACAAAAAAGACATGGACAACAAGTCTTCGGCACTCAAAGAAGAATATAGAATTAAACAATTAACAAAGAAAAATAAATTAGAATTGATTTATGGTTGAAATGAATGATATGATAATCAAGTACATTGACAGCGTTTACGAGGTCAAGGGTGGTATTATTGTGCATTCATTTGGCACGAGGGTTTATTTTAATGAGATACATAAACACATTACAGATACATTTAATTTAGATGAATTCGTTGCTATTGGTTATTTAATTAGTTGTTTTTCAGACACTGAATTAGACTACGACATGTTCGTATGTGAAGAGAGACCACTGACTATGCTTGATTTGCTTAATATGGATTATGTAATGGGTGTTGACCCAGCAATGGATAATGAACCACCAGCAGACCCAACAAGATATTATGGATATGCTATGCGTAGAAATGCTAGAGCGGGTATTCAATTAGGGAATGATGATATGGTTGATGCTATAAGATTTGCAATTCTAAATAATCCAGCACCTTAGGGGTTCGGTAATGTATTTATGAATAGGAGAGAATAATATTCCAAGATTAATTTGCATTTGTCGTTGGAATTCAGTATATTTGTAATAGTTAATGAAAAGAATAGTAACAAGAAAAGCTAAACTTGAGAATAAAATTAGAGAAGAGTTATCGAAACCGAAACCACAAGTAGGTCCGATATTAGACGCAGTAGAGAGTTTTCACAAGGATAACCTAGCAACAATTGAGAAGCTAAAGAAGAAAAAACAGATTGATACAAAGAGAATAAATGG
>Ga0055584_100008145_pt1 | contig 10272 bp, 8 predicted proteins | sample OSDHelmetaG_FD_58716 | JGI IMG/M metagenome (GOLD analysis project Ga0055584, IMG submission 58716) | Pelagic marine sediment microbial communities from the LTER site Helgoland, North Sea, for post-phytoplankton bloom and carbon turnover... | ecosystem: Environmental > Aquatic > Marine >...
ACGTCGTGAAGGCCTTGGCGTCATGCCAAGACACACAGACGACGGGCTCGTTCTCTGTCGGCGGTCGGCCGTAGTCGGGATCCGTCCAATCTCCGCCAAAGAAATCGACTTGGCCGAGCCATTTTGAACAGGCTGCTGATGGGCGGTATCCGGTCGCGTCGATGAATTCCCCGAACTGGGCGTTGGTGACTTCTGTTTTTCCTGCCGCGAAGGAATAGCGAATGGTGCGTTGGTGAACGGGTGTCTCCGGCCGTGTTTCGTTGAGCACAAACTCACCGCGCTCTGATCCCATGCTAAATTCACCGGGTGGAATAACCACCATCTCAGGGCAGGTTTCGCAATCTGTAAAGGTTTCACCGGGCTTCATGTCAGCAGCGCTGGCAGATTGGGCCAGATATAGTCCTGAAAGGAGAGTTAGCGTTGGAATAAGGCGATTCAGCATATTGGGCTCCAAAATCAAACAAGCTCTGAGCTTACTGGTACGTGTCCCACCGGTCTAACGGCCAATCCAGAAAGATGGTAGCTCTAATCGTGAGCTTGTCCGATCTGCGATGTAGGCCGGTGCATCAAGCCTGACTATGAGTGATGTTCGTGTCCATTTTAGGAAAACGCCATGAAAAGAATCTTTGGAATAATCGTGTTGCTTGCCAGCGGAATAAGCGCGTTACCGGCTGTCGCGGCTGAAGGTGTTCTCATATTCGGCGCCACGCGGAACACTGGTCTCGAGATCGCGAAGATTCTCGTTGCTCGAGGTGAGCCAGTGACTGCTTTTGTTCGGCCCACTTCGAACCTGGAAAACCTTGAGCCATTGGACGTGACCTATTTCAAAGGCGACGCCATGAACGCGGAAGACGTTGCGCGGGCAATTGCATCGAAGGACTTCAAAGCCGTTATTTCAACGTTAGGCGGTGGGCGTGGAGAGAAATCCCCCGATGTGGTCGGTACAATCAACATGGTTGATGCAATGGCCATAACCGGCCCAAAGCGTTTCCTTGTGGTGACAATCATTGGTCCAGGAAAAAGTATCAGTATGGTGCCAAGGCAACAGGTCGTTCAGCTCGGTCCGATTATTAAGCTCAAAGAAGAAGCCGAGAACTACATCATGGCCAGCGATTTGGATTACACCATCATTCGTCCGGGCCAACTCACGTCTAACCCGAGGACTGGGATTATCCGCATGGATTTGGAACCAGCGCCAACGGGGCCAATCACACGGGCTGACCTCGCAGATATGGTAGTCAGCGCCTACGATGATGACTCAACAATTCGTAAGGTCTACCAGACCATTGGCGATGACCCGCTCGCGACGAATCGCATGGATGAGCAGCCAAAATAAGGCCTCTATGCTATCGTTCAGCAGAAAAGCGCCGCTTCTCTAGATCAGAGGGGCGGCGTTTTTCTTGAGCCAACTCGCTTTGGGATCAAAGCTATGCATACAGCTTGTATCTTGATGCCTAAAAGGCATTTGGTGGCGTGCCGGCTATAGACCATATAGGCTTCCACAAAGCGTATTGGTTGAGGGTAATGCTCCGTATGTCAGAGAAAATCGGTTTACGTCGGATTGTTTTGGGTGGGTTGATCGCAGCGTTGGCGTCGACGCAAATTTTCTTCTCCAGCGGCTCAGTCCTTGCAGATAGCACGACCCTTCGCGTCGGTTTTCCAGTCGCAGCGGCAACAGGCGGTTATCCCTTTGGGCGCGACGATGGTGGCGGCCTCCGGTTTGCATTCTACGATGGGCTAACCCAATTTACGCCAACCGGTGAGTTGCTACCGGCACTGGCCGCGTCTTGGCAAAACGAGACGCCAACGACGTGGGTTTTCAAACTCAAAGAAGGAGTCGTATTTAGTAACGGCGAACCGTTCAATGCGGACATCGTCGTTGCGACATTGGCCGAGCTCTACAACCCGGACGTCCTACATCCCAAAAAATCCGATATGGGGCCGATTTCTGAGTACCGTGCCCGCGACCCGTACACGGTTGAGATCACGACGTCTGAGCCTGATCCCTTAATTCCAAAGCGGATGGCCCAGCTTCCCATGATCGAACCCAAGGCCTGGGCGGCCCTGGGCAAAGACGGGTATGCCAGAACGCCTGTTGGGACGGGGCCCTATACGATTGAATCTTGGGGCGCGAATAACACAAAGCCTGTTTTGGTCGTAGCCGAAACGTCTTGGCGCAAAGTGAAGCACATCAAGCGGGTGGAAATGACCATCATTCCTGATCCAGGAACCCGTGTCGGCGGTCTTCTGTCTGAAGAACTAGACATGGCGATTAGCATAGCCAGCGACGATATCGCGATGCTGGAAGCCAACGATGTAACCATCCGGATGACAACCAATCCAAGCATACTTTCCATTGCGCTCAGAACAGTGCGTCCTGATGACTCGCCGATTAAAGATGCGCGTGTCCGGCAGGCGCTAAACTACGCCGTCGATAAACAATCGATTGCAGACTTTATCCTGGGCGGAACAGTTCGTGTCGCGCACCAGCCATCGGCACCTGAACTTATTGGGTACAATCCGGACGCTGAGCCTTTTGATTATAATCCTGAGAAAGCAAAGCAGTTGCTCGCAGAGGCAGGGTACCCCGACGGGTTTTCCCTCAAGTTCGCCGTCTACGGTGGCGTCCTGCCAGGCGACACGCTTATCTTTCAGAAGATCGCACAAGACTTGGCAGCCATCGGCATACAAGTCGAACTGCGGCAGATATCATTTCCCGATTATGTCCGGCGCTTATTTAATGCCGCTTGGGACGACATTGATGGGTTCTCCATTGGGTGGTTGAACATGCAACTTTGGGATCCGCAAAAATCTTTTGAGCAGTTCTCTTGCATGTACACGGCACCCTTCTATTGCGATGAAGGGATGATGCCTCTCCTAGAAAGTGCCCGTACAGAAATGGACCCAGGTAAACGAGAGGCTATGCTCAAGGATATCGTCTTGCGCTTTAGGGATGAAGCAGCCGCTTTATGGCTGGTCGACTTTGCTGGCGCGAACGGGCTGCAACCTAGTTACGAGGTCGGTCAGTTCCGCCTGGATGGCAGTGTGTTCGAGCAGATCGGCTATGTCGGCGACTAGCTTGCTTTCTTTGCCATTTCACTGAACAGGGCATCTTCATTCACCGTGTCCCGGCGTTGGGCCTGCCACGTCGTCGCAAATCCGGTTGGGTAGTTTTCGTCATTCTCTCGCGTTCCGTCTTCGGACCACAGCACCGGGAACAATGGCCCTGCGGGTGGGCTGCCCTCAACCATTTCATCAAAGCACACGCCAGCGATATTGAGACAGTCTGGTCTTGGTTTCCAGCGAATGTCATCGCCGAAGATCCGTGCGGAGATAGCAATGCGCCAATCGTCGCTGGTATTGCCCGATGAGTAATGGAGGACCCACGGGTGAACCACCAACATGTCGCCCGGCTCCATTTCCCAGTTTAGAAAACGCGCATTTGGATCGGCACGCAGCTTCGCTTCGTCTGGATGTTTTGCTCTGTCATCCGGCTTAATCATCTTCCGGGCATTAGGTGAGAACAACCAATACGGCACGTCTTGGGTCTGAGACCCTGCGAGAACTTCCAAAGAATTTTCCGGCGCGACTGGGTTCAACGGAATCCACAGCGATGGAACCATTTGGCCAGAAACGGGCCAGCCCATGCGGTCGCAATGCCACAAGGTTTTTGAATCTGATTGTGGCGGCTTGGCAAAAATCTCTTCAAAGAAAAAACGGGCCGTTTTAGAGCCAATCGTCTGCGCCGCAGCTTGGCCCATTGGCGAATTAAACATGAAATTGCGAAACTCAGGAAAGATACGTGACATGTACCGCCCGGGTGCAGAGGGTAAGAGGCCGACATCTTCTTCATCTACAGAAATACGCCGTGCCGTTGACTGCAAGCTTTCGATCCACTCAGGGTCGAAAACCTTGCGCAAACATACAGCCCCGTCACGGGCGTATGTCTCGCGGTCTTCATCTGTGATGGCTCTTATGGGGGCAGTGTTTAGAGACATGATCGAATCTTTCGTTTGTTCTAAGCCTAGTTTCGAACGTGCCGTCTTGTCTTACAAATAGAAAGTTGGCTTAGCGGTATGCGTCCTCTGCATGATGGTCATCCAGTGATCTCACAGGCCGAGCGCGCCTGGGTTGATTAGCCCGCGGGGATCAGTCAAATCCTTGATTTGTCTGACCAATGCAATGGTCATATCAGACCGGTCTCGGGTGTAGGGATAGGCTTTGCCAATTTGCAAGTGCACGCCACTGTGCTCGTGCATAATCGTGACCATTTCTTCAAACATCTCTTTCGCCAAGATACGACCGCGTTCGCTAGGCGCGTTTTCACGCATGGGGGCTAACAGCTCTTCTGGTGTGTTGCGTTCGTGAAAAATGTCAGGCTGGTCTGGCCAGTATAAAACGGGCTCATATAAAAAGCCGTTCGTGCTGAGCGTGCCGAAGATAGAGGGCGTCGTCATGTCCAACGCATCCATGTCCGCTTTACGCTTTTCAAAGTAAGCCTCGAGCGCGCGGTGGAAGGCAACCACCTTGGAGAAGGGTAAGATGGCGTGGAGCGGTAACATGCGTTTGGCATCCATGCCGACGACGGGGTAGGGCATGAAGGGTGTGGCACGCATCACCGTTGGCATGGTGTTTGGAATATCACGGCCTGCGCTGCCAACGGCATCCCGCACGGTTTGCATGTGCCCTTTCAGCTCAGTTGGGTTGTCAGCTTCGACGGCGCAGTGAACAAAGCATTCAGAGTTTGTGGACCAGCGACGTCCTGCCAAAGCCATCTTTAAAACTTGGAAAAGGCCAGCGATCGGCCCGCCGGACGTCCGCCCAACAGCGAACATAATTTTCAAGTCTTCCCATAGGCCTTTGCTGGCGATAGCGCCTTCCATGGCGCGCCGGGTGAAGCCAAAGACTTCGGTGGCCCGGTTCGATGCTGCAATGGCCGACATGGCTTTGTGCGCTGCTTCGAAGGTATCAAATCCAAAGGATAAGCCTTGGGTGAATTTTGCTCGTTTCTGTAGCCGTAAGGTTATGGTCGCTTTAATTCCTAACGCGCCAGCATCGCCACAGAACAAGCCTGTTAAATCTGGGCCGTAGTTGCGGAAGAACGGCGACTTTCCATCCTGCGCCGCAGAGCCTGTGGCGAACACGGTGCCTTCCGCTGTCACGATCTCCATGCCGAGCACAGCCTCAGCCGATATGCCGTCCTTTGAAGAGCCAAGACTGGCAGCCCCTTGAGACATGCCACCGCCAACGGTCGCTTTAAATCCAGATAACGGTCCCCAGAACTCGGCTCTGACGCCGTGGGGGGCCAGAGCATTATCGAGGGCTTCCCATGTACAGCCAGCTTGAACCGTGACGAACATGTCTTCCGTGTTGATCTCAAGAGTTTCGTTCAGACCCGACATATCCAAAGACACGCCGTTGGGCCCAGTCGGCAGATACGCATCGGTGTAGGAGTATCCGCCGCCGCGTGGAAACACCGCGATGCCAGCCGTCGTTAAAATCTTGATAGCACTGGCAAGGTCCGCAACGGTCGTTGGTCGGATAACCGCCGCGACGGTTGGGCCGGTCGCAAACACGTCCTGTGAATGGTACGCGCGGGTGTCAGCATCCGTAATGACTGCATCGGCGCCGATGGCCTGGCGCGTTAACGCCAGGGCTTCATCGATAATATCGTTATGAACAGGGGTAACGTTCGACATGAGTTTTCCTGTTCAAGGCGCGCTAGACGGGCTTGGTTGCAACAATGGTTTGTAGGAAACCATTGGAGTTCTTCGGTCCAGGCTTGGTCTCAAATCCTGCGTCTTTCAGAGCTTTGTCGAAGTCCATGTAGACAAAGCCCGGGGAGTACGGTTCGCAGTTATTGATGGAATCATAGTCAATCATCCACCGCGCCGAGGCAGGCATGTTTGGCCCTGCACTTGGGAATTCGTAAATGCAGAAGGTGCCGCCCGGTCTTAGAATACGGAACATTTCGTTGACTGTTTCTTTGATCGCCCGCACCGGAAGCTCATGGAACAGGATGTACGCCAGAACCATATCGAAATTGCCGTCTTCAAACTTAGTGTCTTCAGAGAGTCCTTGGACGAAGTTCACATCGACACCGCGTTCAACCGCTTGCCAGTGTGCGTACTTCACCATTGGTAATCCGACGTCTAGGCCGGTTACTTCTGACTCTGGATAACGGTCTTTGAGGATGATCGTGCCCTGGCCAATGCTGCAGGCGAGGTCGAGAATTTTATCGACTTTTCCGTCTTCCGGCGGTGTTAGCGTGTCGACAACCTCAGCATGAAGTTCGTCTTGGTCGTTCGCACCCGCATAGAACACTTTGGTACCGTAGTGATACACGATGCCGCCGATGGGATCGTCCGTATAGCCACCCGGTTGCAGGTGAATTTCACGCCGTGCGTAATTTGGGACTTCAAAGTTCGGGTCGATGGTGAGCGTACCGGGGCCTTTGGTCTCAGCGTCATCCATAGCCTTGGTGAGGCCGTCCAAAAATGGCTCGAAGGATCCCCGTGTGCGGCGCCACATCATCTCCTGATGGGTGCGCATGTAGCGTTGCCATGTGGCGGGCATTGGCAGTTTGTTGATGACGTCTTTGATGTCTTTGATATCAGTGGTGTCATCTGTCTCGCCCAGGGCGTCTGCAACAGCCTTGTCGCCTTCAGCCGCGACCGCGGGAAATGTGCCGTAGCCTGCAATGCCGCGGAAGGTTTCTACGAAATCTAGGTAACTCTCGTCCGAAAGCCTAGTCGTGCGCGGCAAAATGCCTTTGTAGCCACGGGATAATGCAACAGTGGTACTCATGATTGATCTCCTGATTCATCTGCAGCGTCCATACCGAATTTAACGTCAACTGAGCCACGGGACATGCGTCTGAAGACGCCAGACACCAGTTCGGCGCGCTCGGCTGCTCGCGCGGCGTTGTCTTCCGGGGTTGGTTCGTATGCTTCGATCAACGCACCGATATCTTTGCCGCTACCCACCACGTCTTGCAGCACGCGCTCAAGAATCATCGACCGATCTCGGTAGGTCCATACGGCTGCCGTTAACTCCAGCACCGAGTCATGAATGTTGTCGAGCACTTGATTGTCGAAGAACTGCTTTCCGGCGCCGTTAATTTCGTCGCCGAATACAAAGCGGGGGTCCTCTGGGGGCATATTGTCCATTTGTCTTTTTCCTTTAACCGAGTTGTGCGTCCATTTTTGCAATATGTTCGCCATATGGTTTTTTGCCGAAAAACAATATGGCTGCACCGATCAGCATAACGGTCGGGCAAACAATGCTGATGGAATAACGAATAAGATTGGCATCGCCCAACACATAGTCTGTGAAGACTGCCACGAGAAACGGTCCTCCGCCTTGACCTATGACATTGGCAACCAGGAGGTATACGGCAACCATCTGGCCGCGCATTCTATTGGGCACGATCATGGGCAGGGCTGATGGTCCGGTCCCAAAGGGCATGGTGCCAAAGAACACCACGGGCGCCAGCAGCGCCAGCGATAGGTCTTTATCCGGGACTAAGGCGAACGTGGCCAAGAACGGTGTCGCCAAAAGGGCCGAGATTAATCCGGCGCGCATATTTGAATCGTCGTAGCCGCGACCCTTTAACCAGTCTGACAGCAAGCCCCCTGTCACCACACCGGCTGAGCCCAGGGTGACGAAGTAAAGTCCAAAGATGCTTCCTATTTCGCCAGCAGACATGCCATGGGTCCGCATAAAATAGGCAGGGACCCAAGCGCTGACCGAAAACATTGCAACGGTCAGGAAGGTAAAGCCAAAGACCACGGGCATAAGCACGGTCTTGTGGTCCACTAAGTATTGCCAGGTCTGCTTTAGGGAGAGGGCTTCGTCTTTTTGAGCGCCGCCAGTTTCAGCACCGTTAGCCGCAATTGCTGTCCCGATGCGAGGCGGTTCGCGCACCACCAGCCAGAGAATCACAGCGAAGATCAAGCCGGGCACGGAGACGATTAGAAAGGTCAATTGCCAGGGACGAATGGTGCCGAGGAAGCCGGCGTCAACGGGGCCTATCTCGTTCATCGCGTTTATCACGAAGCCGCCGACCACCAGAGCGATGCCGGTGCCCAGAAAGCTGGCACCAGTAAAGACACTTAAGGCACGGGTGAGACTCTTGCGCGGAAAGTAGTCTGCCAGCATGGACATCCCAGCAGGGGATAACGTTGCTTCGCCGACGCCAACCAGCATGCGGGCGACGAACAATTGCCAAAACACTTTCGCAAGACCACAGATTGTTGTCGCAATGGACCACAACACCATGCCCGCGAGGATAATCGTTTTACGGTTCTTTGTGTCTACCAGTCGACCCATAGGAATGGCGGCCGCGCTGTAGAACAACGCAAAGGCAAAGCCTTGCAGTAAACTCACCTGGGTATCGGAGATGCCCATGTCTTCTTTGATCGGGTCCACCAACAGACTGATGATCTGTCGGTCGATGAAGGAGATAATTGCGGCCAAACACAACATAAACACCACGAACCAAGCGTAGCCGTCCGAGCGAAAGGCGAAGTTTGGATCTGTCTTGGTCTCTATTGCCGCATCAGTCATAAAACGTTCCTAGGAGGCGATCAGATCGGCGGCCTTTTCACCAATCATCAATGCTGTTGCGTTTGTATTGCCGCTGATTAAGTCTGGCATAATGGAAGCGTCAGCGACACGTAGGCCTTCGACGCCACGAACCTTCAGGTCGGGCGTCACGACAGACTCTGTGTCTGATCCCATGCGGCAGGTTCCCACCACATGGTAGCCAAGAAACGCTGTCTTACGCAGGAACGTGGCCCAGTCTTCATCACTTTGCACATCCTCGCCGGGCAGTAGTTCAGCTGTCCGATGGGGTGCAAAGGCGGGGCCTGATAGTATACGTCGCACAGACCGACATCCCTCGATCAGTTTCACCAAGTCTTCTTCGTTATCGAAAAGATTATGGCTGATGATCGGCGACGCCAATGGGTCGTTTGATTTTAACCGTACAGTGCCGCGTGTCTTGGGGTAGGCGATGTTGACGGCGGCCGAAATCGCCGGTTTTTTGTGCGGAATGACGCCATTTTCATCGAAGCTGAAGGCATATGGGCCAAGTTGAACTTGGAGGTCAGCGAAATCCTGAGCGGGGTCGGACTTGGTGAACGCCACGGCATGAGGGTAGGGGCTGGTGGCTGGGCCTCGGCCGAACAACAGCCAATTGGCGGCATGGAGGATTATTTTCCAGCTGTTGATTTCCGTATTATAGGTCGATTGGTTGACCTCAATACTGACCATGCCTTCTGGGTGCTCCTGTAAATTTTGTCCAACGCCAGGTGCATTGTGTCTCACCTCGATTCCGTGCTTTTTCAGTTCGGCTTCTGGACCGATTCCACTCAGCATTAAAATCTTTGGTGTAGCGAGAGTGCCCGCACTGACTGTCACACCAGCACGCGCCTTGGCCGTCTTGGATGTGCCACCCTTTTGGTAACTGACACCGGTGCATCGTGACCCATCAAAGGTCAGGCCTGTCACCATGGCCTTCGTAATGATTTTTACGTTGCTTGGTTTCTTTCCTGGCCACAGGTACGCCCGGGCCGCGTGGTATCGCCAGCCACGAGACTGCGTGACTTGACTGTAGGCCACGCCAGCTTGCTCTTCGCCGTTGTAATCCTCATTGAAGGGAATGCCAGCCTCTTTCGCGGCGTCCACGAACACATGCGCCAGCGGATGCGTCGTGCGTAGACTTTCTACATTAATGGGGCCCGTGCGGCCGCGCACCTTATGGTCACCGATCAAGGTGCGTTCAAGCCTCTGAAAAACCGGTAGAAGCTCGTTGTAAGACCAACCTGTGCAGCCGTTTTCGGCCCACCGGTTGTAGTCGTGGGCCTGGCCTCGCACGTAGAGCATGCCGTTTATCGAACTGGACCCGCCAAGGACTTTTCCGGCTGGCCACAGATCAACCTTATCATTTCGGCTTTTGTCCGGCTCAGCCATATGCATCCAATCTAAGCTTGGATTGCCCATCGCATGGATGATGGCTGCTGGCACGTGAATGAACGGTGAAAAATCGCATCCACCGGCTTCAAGCAGTAAAACTGTTTCTTTTGGTTTGTGTGTTGCCAGACGAAACGCGAGCGCAGACCCGGCAGACCCGCCGCCAATTATGATGTGATCGAATGTCGTCACGCAGCAAACTCCGGCCATTCCGCAAACGAGGCACGGGTGGCTTCAATAAAATGTTTAACGGCCGGGCGTTGCGCTTCAGTGCCCCGCAAAATAAGGCCTGAGGAT
>Ga0055584_100008146_pt1 | contig 10271 bp, 8 predicted proteins | sample OSDHelmetaG_FD_58716 | JGI IMG/M metagenome (GOLD analysis project Ga0055584, IMG submission 58716) | Pelagic marine sediment microbial communities from the LTER site Helgoland, North Sea, for post-phytoplankton bloom and carbon turnover... | ecosystem: Environmental > Aquatic > Marine >...
CCCCTTCGCAACGGATCAACCTCGATTAATCATCTAAACGTTTTTTGTTTCTCCCCTCTCCTCTTTCCAGAGTTGTTGATATAAGCCTTGTTGTTCAATAAGATTTTCGTGCGTTCCTCGTTCAATAATTATTCCTTCATCAACAACGAGAATTTGCTCTGCATGTTTAATTGTTGTTAGCCGATGAGCAACCATGATTAAGGTTTTACCTTTAATAAGTTGAGAGAGTGCTTGTTGAATATGATACTGTGAATTAGGATCTATTGAGGCGGTAGCTTCATCGAGTAATAAAATATCGGCATCTTTTAAGAATGCGCGGGCAATAGATAAACGTTGTCTTTGACCTCCTGACAGCCTGACACCATTTTCGCCAATTTGCGTGTGATAACCGTTAACTAACTTTTTAATAAAATCATCACAGTATGCTTTTTTACAAGCAGAAATAACTTGCTCATCGCTTGCTTTTGGATTACCAATACGGACATTATTAATAATCGTACCGGCAAACAACTGTACCTGCTGAAAGACCATACTAGTATGTTTATATAAATTGTCGCTACCGATAGCATTTATATTTTGTTCACCAACAGTAATAGCACCAGAGCTAGGTTGAGAAAAGCGAGCGAGTAAATTGAGTATTGAACTTTTTCCCATACCAGAGCGGCCAACAATAGCGGTAATCGTTGATGACTTAGCAGTAAAGCTAATGTTGTTGAGTACTTTTTTACCATTGTAATGTAAACAAACGTTAGTAAATTCAATACTATTATTTTTCGGCATTACAGCATTTTCAGGCTCTATTATCGCTTCTTGTTTTGTTAGCTGCGTTAATTTTTTTTCTGATTGTACAACATAACGTAAAATAGTGAGATGCTCTGATAATTCTGATAAAGGCGCAATAACTTTACTTGCTAGCAATAATATTAATAAAGTTGTTGCGAGTGAAAAAAGCTGATTGTTCAACTGATAAGTACAAACCATTAATAACAACACGATGCCTAACTCTATAATTAAACGATATAATACCACTGGGCCCGCACCATAAATTTCAACTTTGACACCCGCTTGGTTAATTTGAGATAACTGTTGCTTAAATTTATTTAACCATAGTGGACTTTGATTAAAAAGTTTTAACGTTGTTAACCCTAAACAGAATTCAACAATTTTTCCTGACGTATCTCGTATTAATTTTTGCTTAGTTTGGCCCACCAACATAAAAGTTTTTCTACCATAATATAAGACGAAAAATGCCACGGGTAATCCGCTGATTAATGCCAGTGTTAATTGCCAATCTACGCCAAATAAAACAATAATAAGAACACATGATATACCGATACAAGCGATAACCTCTGATAGTAAATGCGTAAAGATTGTTTCTATTTTATCAATATCATCGGTCAGAAGTTCAGCCAATTGCCCAACAGGTTGTTTATAAAGCGTAGACAAGGGAAGATGATAAATATGATTATAGAGCTTAGATCGATAAGATTTAGTTATATTGTAACTTGCCGAAAAACCAAGGTTTTGCCCCCGGTATGCCAGTGTAAATTGCAACACAAAAACCAAAACTAGTAACAGTGTTAATACCGTAAGACTCTGCAAATTAAATAAACGGGCGATTAAATACTGCTCTCCCGTTAATGTTAGCATAAGCCAGCTGTAAAAGACTAATAGCGGCACTAATTCTACTATGCGTTCAATAGTACGAAGTAACGCGGATAAATATATTTTATTTATGTTGCTACCACTAAATTGAATAATATTAAAAATAGCATGAAATAAGCCATGAGACGTTGCTTTGCTGTGTGCCCTTGCTTCCTTACTTGATTGATTACTCATCGCAACCTCTGGTATTTAAATTAACGAGACTAGGGGTGCTAATAGCCCAGTTGTCTATTGCTTTTTGCATAGCCAAAAAATGTAAACAGGTTCTGTTTTTTTCTAGCATATATGTTGGTGAGCCTATTTCTTCAATTCCTTCTTCGTTCAATACTATTATTTGGTCAGCATATTCTATGCCTGGGATTGTATGACTGATAATTAACACACAGCAATTTGGATAGGTTAAGCGTATATTTCTATATATAGCTGCTTGGGTGATATTATCCGCAAACGAAGTCGCTTCATCTAATATTAATATTGGCGTTTCAACCAATAATGCTCTAGCTAATGCAATACGCTGTTTTTCTCCCCCTGATAAATTATTCGCAGACTCACTTACAAGAGTATCTAACCCACAAGGCAAGCGCGCAATAAGGTTTTGTAATTGTGCAGCATTAATTGCCTTATTAAGTTGCACGTCTGATACATCTGTTTTGGCAAACTGAATATTTTCTTTAATTGTACCTTTAAATAAAAAAACATCCTGACTAGCAGTAGCGATAAGTTGAGATTTTTCACATTCTGTTAACTGCGCTAGATGAATTGAATTCACCCATATTTTTCCACTGCTAGGGCTTAATAAACCACTAAGTAATTGTATCAACGTGGATTTCCCTACGCCTGATTCACCAACAATATAGCTCGTTGTACCTTGTTGTAATGTTAGATTAACGTTAGTTAATAGTGGCTTTCCATCATAATCAAAACTAATATTTTCAAATATGACTTCTGTCGGTATAGCTTTAATTAACGCCATACTATTTTTAGGACTTTCATCGCTTTTGTATTGTGCTGTATTTACCATAAGAATAGGTTCAATTCGCTTAACCCCTGACATTACATCCTTAATTTCATTAAAGAACTTACTTATTTTAAGTAACGGTCTTAGTAGGCTAGCACCCAAAACAACAGCTATAATTAATGTCATTAATGAGATTTGTTGAGTCGTATATAAATGCAATCCTAATGGCAAAATAAATAATAAACTTGCACTTAATAACGAAGTAAAAAAAGCCCAACTACCTATGCTAGCCTTAGTCATTTTATTAATAAGTTGATAGTAATTTTCTATTCCCTGCTCTAAGCGAGAAAATATTTTAGGGCTTTGACGGAATAATTTAATCACTTGAATATTTCTTAAATATTCAATAATGGTTGAATTCATTGTGGTTGCAGCTTGTCGGTAATCATCATAAATGCTAGCCATATTTTTCAGAAATATTAATGAGCTAAACATAGCGAGAGGTGCACAAATAACAGCCGCTAATGCTAAACGCCAATCTAGCCAAAATAGGTATATACTGACAAAAAGTGGTACAAATATAGCTGAACTAACTTCAACACTATGATGCGCTACAAAGTTTTCAATTCTCTCAACATCTTGCACAACAAACTGTTTTAATTCGCCGCTGTGATATTGCTTTGTTATACTAATTGGTAAGTATGAAAGATTTTCTAATAGTGTATATCTTGTTGATAACAAAATTAAAAATGCTGCTCGATGACTGAAATAATAACCTAATCCATAGGCAATTGTTTTCATCAATATGGCAATAACCATGAGTATCGCTAAATGTACTATTTCATCTGCGACATTCAGTTGATTATTAATCAAAGCACTGATTGCTTCAAATAAAATCCAGTAAGGTAATAGCTCCATAAAAGCGGCAAAAGCAGTACACATTATTGCAAAGATTAATCGCCAACGTTGTGGTTTTAAAATAGCGATTAACGTTGACCATTTACGCGAAGAATTTTTTTCTATCAAGATAAGGTCCTTTTTTGATATTGGTTTAATACTGTAATGTTAATTAACATACCCCTATATTAACTACCTACAAACGCATTTTAATTGCCCGTATCGGATAAAAATAAATAAGATGAATGAATTGAATAGGCTATGTACCAACACTAAAGATAAAGAATTATTCTATATCGGGTAAATTCTTACCTTTTCGGGTAGTTTGCACAGGTAGCTCACGTTAATGTTGTTTAACTTTAACGATGGGTCTAATGCATAATGTTTGAAAGAAATAATCGATTAAATTTATTAAAACCACGCCAATTTATAGCACTCATGCAAGTAGCATTAGTCGTTGTGTTGCCTAGTTTATATCTGCCGATTTATGCGAATAAATTCCCAGTAACGGTGATAGATGATCGCAACGTGGCTGTTACCATTACGAAAAAGCCACAAAAAGTAGCCGCTATTTCAACCTTCGCCGCCGATATGTTGGCGTCTTTAAATCAACAAGCAGTGGGTTTGTCAACACTAAATCACAAACAATCAGCATACCTACCTAAACCTGAGCAAGCCTACGTTGATTTAGGTGAAATACATGAAAGTAACCTTGAACTGTTAACTCAACTTGAGCCTGATTTAATCGTGGGTTTGCGTCAGTATACTGATCCTTTCGCTGATAAATTTTCCAATATTGCTAACTTTCTCGCTTATGATTTAATTACTTATCAAGACTCAATTAATGCCGTGAACTCGTTAGGAAAAGCATTAGGCGAGCCAGAAAAATCAATAATACTTAATCAGCAATTTGAGCAACTACTTAAACAATATAACCAAGAAGTACCCGGTGAATTATCAGCAGTATTACTGTGGGACTGGTCAGGCACCCTTTTTGCTTTTTATGATCATAGTTTCAGTGTTGAAATCATGAAGTATCTCAAGGTAAAAAACTAAATGGGTTCTTCTCCCACCCCCACATTAAAAAAGCCTGATGCGGGGTTAATTAGTATGGAAACCTTATTCGCTTTAGATCCAGACGTAATTATTGTTTTTAAAGGTGATAATTCGCCTATTAATCCGCACCCTCTTTGGCAAAGATTATCATCCGTTAAAAATAACCGTGTTTATCAAGTGGCTGATCAATATATTATGCCTCATGGCCCATTGGCTCGTAAGTTAGTATTACGTGAAATGGCACATTTATTCTATCCTCAAATATTCAGTAAACCTAAAGCGCTAGCACCTGCCGCACAAGCTAAAAGTCTATCCTTTAACTAAATAGCATACTAATGAAAGGGGCTAGATAACACTTTAAGTATTAAAGAGAAGAGAAAATAACATTAAAAACACACGCTTAATAAGTTATTCCTTTGCTATTGGATCGCTATTAATTATTTCTGCTTGGTTAGCGTTAATTGTAGGAGATTTCCAATTAACCACAAAGCAAATAGTACTGAGTTTGCTGCAAATGGCTCATGTCGGTGACGCAGACTTAAGCGCTGCTGATTTTATAGTATTAGAAATGCGTTTTCCTAGAATGCTAACCGGTGCGCTTGCTGGTGCATCTTTGGCGGTTGCAGGGGCGATTATTCAAGCAATAAGCCGAAATCCGCTTGGTAGCCCCGATCTTGTAGGAGTTAGCTCAGGGGCATCATTTTTTGTAGTGCTAGGTGTTGTAGTTTTCAATTTACCTATTAGTGGTTTACTTATTGTGGGTACCCTCGGTGGTTTTTTCGCTGGGGCTATGACCTTTTTTTTGGCGTGGCGTGTGGGGTTATCACCTTTACAAATAATATTGTCGGGGGTATGTATAGGCTTATTTTTTAATGCGGCTATCACCTTATTACTATTGGCGGGTGATGCCGACATTAATGGTTTGTATTATTGGCTTGCTGGTAGTTTAAATAACACTGATTGGCGTCATGTTGAACAATTATACCCTTTTGTTTTATGCGGTTTAACGGTTAGTTTTTTATTTTTTAGAACATTAGACATGCTGGGGCTTGATGAAATGACTAGTCGTTCATTGGGACTAAACCTAATTAAGTGGCGACTTATACTGGGTATTACAAGTGTTGTATTAACCGCATCTACAGTGGCTACTGCGGGGCCTATTGCTTTTATTGGCTTGGTTGCCCCGCATATAGTGTCTTTAATATTTAAGTCTACTTCGGGAAGATTAAGCCATAAAACTCTTTTGCCTTTAACCGCATTAACAGGCGCTTTTTTAGTTGTTATAGCAGACGTATTAGCAAAACATTTACAAATACCTGTCGGTATTTTATGTATTTTAACTGGTGGCCCTTTACTTGTTATTTTAATAAAGCGACAAAAAATATAAAGATATACGTTTATACCCGTTTAAAAAATAAGTAGCGCTAAAAACTTACTTAGGAAAATAATCATCACTACGTTAAACAGTCAATCACAAATAAAGTTTTTATATATAGTGCTAACGCTACTTATATTAACACTAGGGTTAATTGTTACCTCGTTAATATCTGGCTCAGCTTCAGTACCCATTGCGAATATTTGGCAAGCTTTAATTGGCTCTTCAGTCAGACAAACAGATATTGATATTATTTGGCAACTTCGCTTACCTCGAACCTTATTAGCACTTGTTGTTGGCCTGCACTTTGCCTTATCAGGACTTATTTTACAAACTATTATACGCAACCCTTTAGCAGACCCCGGCATAATGGGCGTATCTAGTGGTGCTGGCTTTGCTATTGTGTGTAGTTTGTTATTAACTGATTGGCTTAGTTATACATTAGCTTTAGATACGCCTATTAGTTTGCAATGGCTACCTGTAGCAGCTGTATTAGGTGGCTTTACGGTTGCCATTTTAGTGCTGTACTTAACTAAATCTAGCGGTTTTAGTCCTTCTCGATTGGCATTAAATGGTATTGCGCTAGCCGCTATTTTTCAAGGTGCTGTTATTTGGATTGTTGTTGTATGGGGCGGTGGGCGCACTGAAACTACTTTACTATGGCTATCTGGCAGCTTATATGGCCGAGATTTTTCACATTTATGGTTAATACTACCGTGGAGCTTAATGGCTATTATTGGTATTGGCATTATATTTAATCCATTAAAGCTTCTTAGATTTAATGACAATACAGCCACTACATTAGGACTGAATGTATCTTGTTGGCGACTTTGCGCAATTTTGTTAGCTGTTCTATTAGCGGCAAGCGCTATTGCTGTTTCAGGTCCTGTTGGTTTTTTAGGTTTAATTGTGCCACATATTTCTCGATTAGTTATTGGTAATAACTTACCTAAATTGTTCATTATAAGTGCACTGATTGGTGCAAGCTTAATGTTAAGTGCTGATATTATTAGTCGATTAATCATCAGCCCAAGAGAATTACCTGCGGGTATTTTAACGACCTTAATCGGCATTCCATTTTTATTATTTATACTGCAAAGTCGAGGCAAAAAATCATGCTAATGGCACAAGATTTAACCATAAGTTTTCCACATAAAAACTTATTAAAACAAGGCTCATTTACTATTAATGCAGGAGAAATAACCTGTATTATTGGGGCAAATGGTTGTGGTAAATCAAGCTTATTACATACATTAGCAGGTTTAACTGCCCCTTTATCAGGTACAGTAATTCTAGAGGATAAAGCGATAACACAGTGGCCAAAAAAGTCATTAGCACAAAAGTTGAGTATTTTACCACAAACACCTGAAGCCCCTGACGGTATCAGTGTATCGGAGTTACTTATGCATGGACGTTTTTGCTACAAGCATTTATTTTCTAAAAGCCAACAAACTGATCTCGACGCAATTGATAATGCACTTAAATTCACTGGCATGGAATTATTACGTGATCAAGAATTTAATCGGTTATCTGGAGGGGAACGCCAAAGGGGTTGGTTGGCACTCGCGCTTAGCCAAGAGCCTGAAATATTATTGTTAGACGAACCAACCACCTATTTAGATATAGGACACCAACAAGATATTTTAAAACTATTAAAAAAGCTAAATGTTGAAAAAAAATTAACCATAGTGATGGTACTGCATGATATTAATCAAGCAAGTCAATATTCTGATAGAATTATGGTATTACAAGATGGCCATATTATTGCTGATGCACCGCCTAAGGATGTTATTAATTCGGTACTAATTAAACAAGTTTTTAATATAAATGTTGATCTTATTAGCCGTAGTGATGGTGATAAGACCTACCCTTTTTGTATCCCTCTCTAAAATAAAAGCTAATATCTTAAAAACTTATTGGTATCAAATCATTTTTAGCTTGGCGTGGTAGTACATTAAAGTTTTTTCTAAAAGCGGCACTAAAATGGCTTACATTCGAATAACCTAACATCATCGCTGTTTCAGTTACATTGTGCTCTTTAAGTAAATGCATCGCTTGAGACATACGTTTTTCAAGAAAGTATGCATATATACTTTTACCAAAATGTTGTTTAAACGCTTTTTTTAATTTGCACTGATTCACGCCAATATTCCGTGCTATTTCTGCAATAGTCGGAGGGTTAGATAAATCACTTAATAAAAACTCTTGAGCCATAACCATCTGCTTCTGCTCTCTTAATGATAATAGCGAGCATTGCTGCGAAGTATTAAAAGCACTAAAATGCCAATAAATAAAATCTAATACGCTAGCATGCAATAATAACCTATGCTGCTGAGGCTGCTTTAATAAATGCGTCATTTTCAATAACGACTGCTGCACTTGACTACTTTTTTTACCTTGTTTTATAAATAAACCTAAGTTTTTAGAAAGATCAACTCCTGTTAAATCATAACCTGCAATTTGCTCTAATAGTTCAGGGTCTATCATCACGGATAGATTACAAAAAGTGGGTGCTTTATTTAAGCAAAAACATTCACCATTTGAATAACCTAACGTAATTTCATCAAGACCATAATCTAACGTTTGATTAGCAATATTTGCTATAAAATGCCCTTTAAGTAAGCAATTTAAATGAATAAAATCTTTATCACCTGGGAAAGTCGCGGTAAGTTGACTTTGTGTTGAGTTTGAAATGTTAATATATAAGCCAGGCTGTAGCTCTATATTTTGTTCTATTACTGAATATACCTGAGCACAGCCACTCGTTTTATTAGACTCAATGTAATTCATGGCTATCCTATAATTTTTTATTAAGGTAATTTATATAGGAATATTACCAGAAAAACACATAAATAAAAATAAAAACCATTCGTATTTGCGTGATTTTCTGTTCATAGTGTTTAACGATTAAAAGTTTGCAGAAATTGTAATGCCCACCGCTTTAGGCGTACCAGCTTGCACTGTATGACCTGCACCAAAATCATACTCAATAGCAGAATAATATTCATCTAAGGCGTTCTTTATCCATAAATAAGCGCGCCAAGAATTTTTTTCAACGCCAACTTTAACGTTAATTAACTGGTATGCGTCTTGTTTATATTTATTTAGCGTATCGAAGTAGTAATCACCTATATGCTGTATATCAACACGACTAAATAATGTGAAGCCCTGACCTATTTCAGTTTGGTTTTGTAAAGCAACATTAAAGGTCATATTAGGTGTATTGATCATTTTATTACCGTTGCAACTCGCTTGTTCACCTGTAAAGTCACAATTTTCATAACGTGTATATTGGGCGTCAGTATAGGCTGCTCCTGCGCTTAAATGCCAATTTTTTGCAGGGATATATTTAACTTCAAATTCAGCTCCTTGACTGCGTCCCTGTCCTGCATTATCGGTTAAAATAGCGCCCGTTGTAGGTACTAATTGCTGAACTTGTTGGTCATCTATTTCAATATAATAAAGTGCTAAATTAAGTGACAAACTATCTTCAAGTAAAAGCGTTTTATATCCGACTTCATAATTAATGCTGGTTTCAGAGTCGTAAGTTGGATCTTCTGCATTAGGGTAAAGGTGGTCAAAACCACCAGCACGGTAGCCCATGGAAATACTTGAATATATGTGGCTTTTATCAACATTATAAGACAAGTTAATTTTGGGTAACCACTGAGTGAAGTTATCATCTCCCTCAATATAGGTTGGTGGTTGTGATTGCGCTTCCACATTGATATCTGCTTGGCGCTTTTCGTGATCCATTCTAAGACCAGCGGTAAATGCGAGTTTAGGTGTTAATAAATATTCCAACTCGCCAAATGCGGCAAAGCCACTATTATCTTTACTGGTGTTACTTGCATCTTCATAAGGTCCACCCCAACCGAATGCTGTGTAATCTAAAAGATTTAAGCTCTCAACTATATATTCACTACGGTAAGCGTATATACCCGCGAGCCATTGTAAATCACTCGCATAGTTACTGTTAATTCGTAATTCTTGTGATAATTGCGAATAATCTTCATTTGAATTGGAATGATATCTATATAAAGGATCTGCAGCAGTATCTTGGTCGGCTGTATTATTGCCACTCCAATCTCGCCAACCGGTTATGGACGCTATATCAAAATTTTCTGTTTGCCAGTTCAGTGTTAAAGAGAGTCCGTGGCTGTCTTTATTATCAACACCATGAAAGTCATGATTTATTAATAATGGATTTTTTTTTATTTCTACCGCATTACCTAAAGCATAAGAGTCTCCTCTTAGTTTTTCGTAATCAAATACTAGGGTTGCGGTAAAATTATCATTAGCAAACCATTGAGTTTTTAT
>Ga0055584_100008147_pt1 | contig 10270 bp, 9 predicted proteins | sample OSDHelmetaG_FD_58716 | JGI IMG/M metagenome (GOLD analysis project Ga0055584, IMG submission 58716) | Pelagic marine sediment microbial communities from the LTER site Helgoland, North Sea, for post-phytoplankton bloom and carbon turnover... | ecosystem: Environmental > Aquatic > Marine >...
TCTGCTGAGCAAGTAATAAGCGCAGTTGGAGGAGATGTATTTCGTGGTAGAGATGTTAGAGTGGATGTATCTTCCGATGGAGGGAAAAGTGGAAAACGAAGTGGAGGCAAGCAAGGTGGCAGGAAAAATGATAGTCGTGGGAACAGGACTTCAGGCCGTAGAACGTACCGAAAAAATTAAGCAATTCAATTTGAGGCATCCGGCATCACCAGTGCCAGGATGAGGTAAACCAGTAACCCGGTCCCAAAAACGATCAGTGCAATTAAAAAACCAGCTCTGATTAGTACAGGATCAAGGTCGAAATAGTCGCCCAGCCCACCACAAACACCAAAAATCTGTTTGTTTTTTCTTTCTAATCTTTTTTGCATTTCATCTTAATTTCAGGTGAAAATAAATAATTAGCCCGATATTTCCATTCTTATTTGACTACATATGGATGTTGCAGAAATAGATCTAAGGAGCGATACGGTTACCAAACCATCTAAGGCAATGCTTAAGGCAATGCTTAACGCGAGGTTAGGTGATGATGTTTTTAATGAAGATCCTACCGTTATTGAACTTGAAGCTAAAGCAGCTAAAATTTTAGGGAAAGAAGCCGGATTATTTATGCCCAGTGGAACCATGGCGAATCAAGTTGCCATCAAATCCATTACTAACCCGCCTGGTGAATTGATATGTGAAAGAAACAGCCATATATATCTATATGAAGGTGGTGGAATTTCATTCCACTCTGGTTTATCTGCAAAACTTATAAATGGTGACAGGGGTAGGGTTTCATCTGCCAATGTTGCCAATGCTATCAATCCCGAACATGATTATTTTCCTACAACACAATTAGTATCTATTGAGAACACACATAACAGGGGTGGGGGAAGTGTATATAGTAAAACAGAAGTAGAAGCAATTTATCAGGTTATAAAAGATAAACCGATCAATTTCCATCTTGATGGGGCAAGGCTGTTCAATGCTGTAATTGCTTCTGATTATTCTGCAAAGGAATTTTGTGAATATTTTGATACGGTATCTATTTGTCTTTCAAAGGGACTTGGTGCACCTGTTGGTTCTGTAATTGCTTCTTCAGAGGAAATTATTAGAAGGGCGCGCAAACTGAGGAAGTTGATGGGTGGTGGTATGAGACAAGTTGGGATCTTGGCTGCAGCCGGGATATACGCTCTGGATAATAATATTGAACGGTTAGCAGAAGATCATCGTAATGCGAAAAAAATAGAGTCTGCTCTATCGGGAATGAATTATATTTCAGAATTGATCCCAGTATCAACAAACATCATCGTGTTTGAATTAAAAGATAAAGTTTCAGTTGAATTGTTCATCAACGAACTTAAGAGAAATAAAGTGCTTGCGGTACCGTTTGGAGTTAATGGAGTAAGGATGGTAACGCACCTTGATGTTGACAGTGAAAAAGTTGACCTTGTTTGTAGTGTATTGCAAAATATAATAATTTGAGTTTCAAATTTATTCATATCCTCTTTCTTGCCTTTCTTTTATCAATTTGTGGTAGAGGTTTAGCGCAGGACTCACTGTATGTTGAAGTGTATGGTCAGGTAATCGATTCAGAAAATAGATTGCCGGTACCAAACCTCATGGTGGTTAACAAACGGACGCAGCGAGGTTTCTTTGGTGATAATGATGGTGAGTACAGTATAAAAATAAAAATTGGTGATCAGTTGATTTTTGCGGCAACTGGATATACAACACTAACTAAGAATATACTGGCATTACCTGTGAATGGTAAAGTGAAACTCAATGTGAGTATGAACCGACTTTCTATCAAGCTAAAGCCAGTTGAGATTTTTACAAAACGTGACCTGAGGGAAATTCAAAAGGACATCGAAAAACTGGGATACGATAAAAATGATCACATGCTTTCTGGTGTTGACGCTTTTAGTAGTCCAATAACATATCTCTATCAACAATTTTCAAGGAGAGAGCGTAATAAGAGAATGGTGGCAGAATGGCGAAATAACGACCGACGAAGGGATTTGCTAAAAGAACTATTCCGGAAATATGTTGATGAAGATATTTTAACACTGGAAGAGGACGAATTTGATGATTTTATAGATTTCACCAGAGTGAATGACGAGTTCCTGCAAAATTCCACTCAATATGAATTCATCATGTACATCAAAAAGAGATTTGAGGTGTATCAGGCCATCAAGGATATGTAATCCAACAAATTTATTTTGAAAGAGCTTTTGCAACTTTATTCCATGGAGAAGAAGAATAAAAGTGTAAAAATTTTACCTTTGCCCATGCACGAAGCTATTCTGATAATTGATTTTGGTTCTCAATATACACAGCTCATTGCCAGACGAGTAAGAGAACTAAATGTTTACTGTGAAATTCACCCCTACAATCACTTGCCTGATAATATTGATAAATTTCAGGGAGTAATTTTTTCAGGTGGCCCCTCTTCTGTTAGAGATAATGATTGCCCTTCTATCAATACTGCTGATTTTCGTGGAAAATTACCCGTTCTGGGAATATGTTATGGTGCTCAGCTGATGGCTTTTCAAGCAGGAGGCAATGTGGCTCCGTCAGAGATCAGGGAGTATGGCAGAGCCCATCTTAGTGTAAACGGAACCAAAAGTGAACTGTGGAACACTCTTTCCGATAACTCACAGGTATGGATGTCGCATGCAGACACCATTACTACTGTTCCGGAAGAATTTGAAGTCATTGCACAAACCGAATCAGTGAAGGTCGCAGCCTTCAAGATTAAAAATGAAGATACTTACGGTGTACAGTTTCATCCTGAAGTAGTTCATACCGAGCAGGGAAAAGTGGTTCTTGGAAATTTTTTATTCGGAGTTTGTAATTGTACCGGCGACTGGACACCTGGATCTTTTATACAGGAAACTATAGAGAACTTGCAATCACAACTAGGAAATGACAAGGTAATCCTGGGACTGTCTGGTGGTGTCGACAGTGGAGTGGCAGCCATGCTTCTCCATAAAGCTATTGGTAAAAATTTGCACTGTATATTCATTGATAATGGCTTGTTAAGAAAAAATGAATTCCAACAGGTTCTCGATGCCTACCAGCATATGGGATTACAAATAACAGGTGTTAATGCATCAGGATCATTTTATGAGGCGTTGGAAGGGATCACGGATCCTGAACAAAAAAGAAAAGCAATCGGAAGGGTCTTCATTGAGGAGTTTGATAAACAAGCTCATGAGATCGAAAATGTGAAATGGTTGGCACAAGGAACGATTTATCCGGATGTAATAGAGTCTGTTTCTGTAAAAGGACCAAGTGCTACAATTAAATCACATCATAACGTAGGTGGTTTGCCAGAAAAAATGAAATTAAAGGTTGTGGAGCCATTAAAAACACTCTTTAAGGATGAGGTACGTAGGATGGGAGCAGAAATGGGCATGGATCCATCGCTTCTTAACAGACACCCCTTTCCAGGCCCCGGACTTGGGATCAGAATATTAGGTGACATTACACCATCAAAAGTGAAAATCATCCAGGAAGTTGATGACATTTATATAAGCTCCTTAATAAAACATGATCTCTATGATAAGATCTGGCAGGCAGGATCTATATTACTGTCTGTTCGCTCAGTAGGTGTCATGGGTGATGAAAGAACATATGAAAATGTGGTAAGCCTTAGAGCCGTTACATCAACAGATGGCATGACCGCCGACTGGTATCCGTTACCTTACGACTTTCTAAGGCAGGTTTCAAATGATATCATCAACAGGGTTAGCGGCGTGAATCGTGTAGTGTATGATATCAGTTCCAAGCCACCCGCAACGATTGAATGGGAGTAAATCATACCTGATGAACCAGAAATTACATTCAGCAATAAAATATACTTTTTATGCAATAACGATCATGTTTTTGCAATACTCCTGTGGCACACGAAAAAAGGACCTCAAGTATAATGAAGTGATTTCACCACCTCCAATTACGAGTATATCCGATAGCATAGAAAACAAAAAGCAGATCACCGAAGTGATGGTCATTGATACTATAGACCTGCTTTTGATAATGCCCTTCGAGCTACGTAAAAACTTCACAATGGATACCAGTGATACTTTTTATGATATACAACCAGGTTCATTAAATGCTATCAACTTTTATGAGGGTGCCACTTTAGCCGCTGAAGATCTGCAAAAATCTGGTGTCACTGTAAACTTACATGCAATGGAATCTCCACGTGATTCTGCAGGATTAAGCAGAATTGAAAGATCCTCAATGTGGAACGGTGCTGATTTTGTGATAGCTGAATTGTCACCGTCTCTTGTTCCGGTGATAAGCAGAAGGGCGAAAGTCACTGGTAAGAATGTATTGCTTACTCAGGTGATTGACCCGAAGATCCTTTCGAATAATGAGAATGTGATGATCACCTATGCATCTACAATAACGCAGTGCAGAGAAATGGCTGCATTTCTGGTCGATTCGTTTCCTGACTCACAAATAACACTTGTATTTAGAAAGCAGAAACGCGAAGATTATCTGGCAGGCATTTTTAAAGAATCAATAAAACTGAAAAACCCTTATCAGAAAGTCAAGGAGTTCGATGCATCCATAAAAACGGTAAATGACTTAATTGGTAAGTTAAGTCTTGCTTATAATAATATGGTAGTGATCGTATCTTCAGATGAAGCATTTGTAAGTCCTTATATTTCGGGATTGAATGGATTGGAGAATATTGAATGGATTGACATTGCAGGATTGCCCACCTGGCAGAACTTTGAATCGATTAATTTTATGCAGTTTGATAGTTTGTCTTTCTATCTTTTTGAAAATAATTTTATTGATGAGTATAATGTTACCAATCAAACGATCCGAAAGAAATACATAAAAACATATTCTTCAGACCCTAACTCATATGGGTATAGTGGGTACAGGATCATAGAACGTATAGCTACCAACGTTATAGAAGCGGGTCGAATGGATCTTAAGTCAATAGCATCAGTTGATACTTTAACTAGAGAAAAATATTTCAATTTCTTAAAAGTAGATTCTGTCAGCGGATATGAGAATAATGCAATCTCAGTTTTGAAGATTGTTGATTTTCGATATAAGCCACTAGGGAAGTAGTTCCATTGGTTCAACCTGTCTATATAGTATCATTTTCCGACTTTATTTGTTGTTTTGGCCGTCAAAATCTGTAAAAAGTGATCGAAATTCTGCCGATTTCCGTCTTTTTTAGGTGTAGTTACGACCAAATTTTAGCCCATTTCCCTTCTTTTTAGGACTACTACCCATTAATGTAGTAAAATAATACTATTGATAATCAGTCATATACAGAAATATGTAAGAATAATAGTACTATGTATTGCAAAGTACTAGTTAATGTATATATCTTTGTATTAACAAGTTCATGTTAAAGCATAGTAATATATAAAGTCATGAAAACAAACATCACCTTCTTCGTCATTATCCTAATGGTTATTGCCGAACTAACTGTAGCAGCAGTTTACGTCCCTGCCCAGGTATCACAAACAGTAGTTTTTGAGACCTCATCTGAAAGTAAATTAGTAAGAGCCGAGATAATAGATGGGGAGTTAATGCCGGTTGTTGATCTTCCAACAGTTGAGATCACAGCCAACTCTAAGCCCATCATTTATTTGCCTGTACATATTGTAGGGAATGACCTGATGGCATTTATCAATCTTCCGGAGATTGAGATTCTAGGTGACAATGGAATTGCAAAAAGCGAACCTCCTGTTACTATAGTTGACCTACCTCAGATTAATATTGTAGGATCATCGCAAAAGGATAATATGGTAAGAGTGGAATATGATACGGATTCACAATTTACTCTTCTAGCCGATTTGCCTGAGGTAATTATCTATGGATATGAAGTGAGTACAAACATACAGCCACCACTAATTGTAGAAAACCATTTTAAGTTCAATACAATTGAACATTCCAAAACGCTTATGTTGGCTTCAAAAAAGTTTGAATTGAATGGATTTTATCAGGCCAATAATGATTGTGTCGAGTTTACTCCAGTGACAGTGAACTTTACCATCAAGAAAAAGCAAAAAGGTGTTATGATTCTGGTAGCTAATAACAGATATTTTGTACCTGGCACATTACATAATGAAATTCTCAAAGTAGAACAGCATATTAACTAGAAGTTAATACTTGAATATAAAATGATAATTGTTATTAATCAAATCTCTAAAAATAAAAAACGTGGGTAGTAATCTAGAAAATACACAGGCCCAGATGAGGAAAGGGGTTTTGGAGTTCTGCATACTTTCTATAATATCTCATGGGGAAGTTTATCCTTCTGATATCATAGGGAAGTTGAAAGATTCAAAACTGATCGTAGTTGAGGGTACATTGTATCCTTTACTTACCCGGCTAAAAAATGCCGGCCTGTTATCCTATGCCTGGGTGGAGTCGTCTTCAGGACCTCCAAGAAAGTATTATAAGCTAACTCCGCTTGGAACGGAGTTCTTAAAAGAATTAAGTTCAACCTGGAACGTATTGGTTGAAGCAGTAAATAACACCGCAAATCAAAAAATAGCAAAATGAATAAGACCTTATCTGTTAACATAGGAGGCATGGTATTTCACGTTGAAGAGAATGCCTATAAGAACCTCAACTCATATCTCGATGCAATCAGAGGGTATTTTACCGCTTCAGATGGAAGAGACGAAATAATTCAGGATATCGAAGCCAGGATTGCTGAGATGTTCCAGGAACAACTTGGTGATAAACGTCAGGTGGTGACCAGTGATGATGTTGAACATGTGATGGAAACATTAGGACGTCCCGAGCAATATATCATCGATGAGCAACCTGATTCATCAGATTCTGCATCCGCCGAACCTCAAATGGAATCGGGCCGAGCATTCCGCAGATTATACCGTGATCCGGACGACCGCATCATTGGTGGTGTGTGTGCCGGTATCAGTCATTATATCGGACTAGATCCTATTTGGATTAGGTTGGCGTTCGCAGCCTCCTTTTTCATCTTCGGCTCAGGATTTCTATTGTATCTACTGTTGATCATTATTATGCCCAAAGCAGTAACGCCATCTGAGAAACTTGAAATGAAAGGTGAGAAAGTAAGCTTGTCAAACCTAAAAAAATCATTTCATGATGAAGCAAGCAGTATTTCAAAAAATGCAGGATCAGGAATAAGTCGTTTTTTCGATGCCTTAGGACAGTTACTGACTGGTCTGTTAAAACTTATTGGAAAAGTGATCGCGGTTTTCTTTTTGATCATCGGTGTGATCTTGTTTGGTTCTTTTGTCCTTACTCTACTTGCATTGATCGGAATAGGTGGTTCATCAATACCATTTGTTATCACAGATTTATTTATGAGCCCCTGGCAACAAACTCTTGCTTTAATTGGTGGATTCCTGGTGATAGGTATACCTATTCTGGTGATTATTTCAAAGGCAATACAGGTGCTGTTCAAGCTGAACTACTCCAACAAGGCTTTGAACTGGCTTGCCCTTGCCCTTTGGATCGTAGGGCTTGGAATTACTGGAACAGTTGCGGGTTCTCTGATGAGAGAATACAGAACTGAGCAAAACCAGCGCATTGAAATTCCAGTTGAACAACCTGTTGGTGATACTCTTTACATAGAAATGATGAACTCTTCAAACTATCGTAATGAATCATATTACTTCAGAAGCGATAACCTTCATTCACCTTGGGGAAATGCTACTGTAGGAGACTCTCTGAAGATCAATGAAGTTCAACTTGATATCATTCGTTCTTCAAGCTCAGAATTTGAATTGATTCAAATCTCTAAAGCGAGAGGTAAGAATGGAAGAGAAGCCATAAACAATGCGCGTAAAATTGAATATAAGATTATACAACAAGGTTCTTCTATAAAGTTTGATGAATCATTCTCATTACCAACCGGTACCCGTTTCAGAGGTCAGGAAATACAGTTACTACTTAAAGTCCCAGAAGGCAAAACAGTATTTCTTTCTCCTGATATGCACGATATCATCTATGATATAGAAAATGTGACCAACACGTATGATGGTGATATGGTAAACAAGGGTTGGACAATGACACCTTATGGTTTAGAGTGCATGGGTTGTGATCTTAAAGATTTTGGATCTAGGAAATTCAGATCGAAAGACAATTTTAAGATCAAGATCGATGAGAACGGTGTGATCATTAAAAGTACCGAGGAGGATTCTATAAATGGTGAGGATGTCAACATAAACATATCTTCTGAAGGAATAAATATTGAATCGAATTAGGTTGATTTTTTGAATATGGTTATTGAGGTAGGCCGGGACTGAGGAGTTCCGGCCTTTTTTTATTGTTGAAAACAATTTCTTGCTTTTTCCCTTGGTTCAATCAAAACTTTTACCATATTTGTAAGAACCGTTTTTGATTGTGACACAATCAAACATTTGTCATTCTTAACAAGAAAAAAAGTTTATTTAATTAATAATCAGTATCTTATACTTTGTAATCAACTTAAATTTTTCATACAATGTCAACAAAAGAAACCAACAACAAAGAAAAGCTGAAGGTACTCCAGCTAGCAATCGATCGAATTGAAAAAACCTATGGTAAGGGTACTATCATGAGAATGGGTGATGAACCTGTTGAAGCCCTTGATGCTATCTCAACCGGAAGTATCACACTGGATATGGCTCTCGGAATAGGCGGCCTTCCCAAAGGAAGGGTTGTAGAGATCTACGGACCTGAATCTTCAGGTAAAACAACATTGGCTATTCAGGCCATTGCTGAAGTACAAAAAACTGGTGGAATCGCTGCATTTATTGATGCAGAGCATGCATTCGACAGATATTATGCACAAAAGTTAGGTGTTGATGTTGAAAATCTTCTTATTTCACAACCTGATAATGGAGAGCAGGCTCTTGAAATTACAGATAATCTTATTCGCTCAGGTGCAGTAGATATTCTGGTGATCGATTCTGTAGCGGCATTGACTCCAAAGAGTGAGATAGAAGGTGAAATGGGCGACTCTAAAATGGGTCTTCAAGCAAGACTGATGTCTCAGGCTTTGAGAAAATTAACCGGCTCAATAAGCAGAACAGGTTGTTGCTGCATTTTCATTAACCAGTTAAGAGAGAAAATTGGTGTAATGTTCGGTAACCCGGAAACCACTACAGGTGGCAATGCACTTAAGTTCTATTCATCCGTGAGGCTCGACATCCGTCGTTTAGCTCAGATCAAGGATAGTGAAAATGTGATCGGTAACAGGACCAGAGTTAAAATTGTTAAGAACAAAGTAGCTCCTCCATTCAGAACGGCTGAATTCGATATTCTTTATGGTCAGGGTGTTTCCAGAACCGGAGAGATCGTAGACCTTGGTGTTGATCTCGGATTTATCAAGAAAAGCGGCTCATGGTTCAGCTATGGTGATACTAAGCTTGGACAGGGTAGAGAGTCTGTAAGACAGCTATTTTCAGATAACCCGGAACTTGCCGAAGAAATTGAGGGTAAGATCAGAGCATCCTTAAAAACAACCGACCCGGAACCAGAAAAGGAACCGTTGGCCGAGGTAGAATCTTAGATTTAATTAATTGATTTTAAAACCCCGTGTGACTTACACGGGGTTTTTTACTTTTGTGATTATGGACAATTATTTTAATAAAGTTCTTGCTGCACTTGCTATGTTAGCATTCATGTTATCACTGAGTGCCTGTGGCCCCAATAATGCACCTTCGGAATCTGATGGTGCAGTTAGCTTAACTGATTCAAGCTCTGAACTTCAAATCATTACTTCAAAAATTGAGGCTGACCCTTCAAACCACAACCTCCTTTACCAGCGAGCTGGTATTTATGTAATGCAAAAATCATTCAAAGAGGCGTTGGAAGATATCAATTCGGCTATTAACCTTGATTCCTCGGTAGCAGATTATTTCACTACCAAAGCAGATGTATATTATGCGAGCAATCAGATATATAATGCCAGGGATGCATTGATAAAGGCTATTCAATTAGATCCCACCAATAATAAAGCACGACTCAAGTTGGCCGAGATATATTTGATCGTCAAAGATCATAATGCATCGGTTAGAATGCTGAATGAGATTCTGGAATCTGATAATAATGATTTGACAGCCTATTTCATGCGAGGAATGAATTATAAAGAAGTAGGAGACACCGCCAAAGCCATTATAGATTTTCAAAAAATTGTGGATCTCGAACCATCTTATTATAATGCATATATGCAACTAGGAGTTATTTTTCAAGCACAGAATAACCCCATTGCGTCTGCTTACTATGAGAATGCACTAAGTATAAATCCATCTTCGGAAGAAGCGTTGTATGG
>Ga0055584_100008148_pt1 | contig 10269 bp, 12 predicted proteins | sample OSDHelmetaG_FD_58716 | JGI IMG/M metagenome (GOLD analysis project Ga0055584, IMG submission 58716) | Pelagic marine sediment microbial communities from the LTER site Helgoland, North Sea, for post-phytoplankton bloom and carbon turnover... | ecosystem: Environmental > Aquatic > Marine >...
CATTGGAGGTTTATACGTACGCCGTGGTGTGCGTTACCGTCCACTATTACGTGGTGGTCACCAAGAACGTGGTCGTCGTGCGGGTACTGAAAATACTGCAGCTATCGTGGCTTTTGGTGTCGCAGCAGAACAAGCTGAATTACATCTAGAAACCATGTCAACTAAGGTGAAAACATTACGAGACAAACTTGAAGCAGGTATTTTATCTCAAGTATCACACACCTTTGTGACCGGCGATCCAGATAATCGGGTGCCTAATACAGCCAATATTGCCTTTGAATATGTTGAAGGTGAAGCCATTTTAATGCTGTTAAATCAATTTGGAATTGCCGCATCAAGTGGAAGTGCATGTACTTCTGGTTCATTAGAGCCATCTCATGTTATGCAGGCAATGCAAATCCCATTTACGGCTGCACACGGCACTATTCGTTTTTCACTTTCTCGTTATACAACAGAAAAAGATATCGATTACGTTATTAGTGTTGTACCAGACATTATTGATAAATTACGTGGTTTTTCTCCGTATTGGAAAGATGGCAAACCACTTGATGTAACAGCTTTTGAACCTGCGGCTTAGTAGGTAAGAAAAAGGTGGTGAGCATGGTGATTATTAACGATACAACCTTACGAGATGGCGAGCAAACCGCAGGGGTTTCTTTTACGCGAGAAGAGAAGGTTGGCCTCGCTAAAATGCTGTTTCAATCGGGTGTAATTCATCTAGAAGTAGGTATTCCTGCAATGGGTGAAGAAGAATGCTTAACGATTGCAGCCATTCGTGAAGCCTTACCTAATGGCGTGTTAATGGCATGGTGCCGTGCTAATCGACAAGAAATTAAAAAAGCGTCTTCTTTGAATTTGGATTGGGTAGATATTTCGATCCCAAGTTCTGCGCAAATGATTGAGCACAAATTGCAATGCAGTAAAAAAACGTTACTGACTAAAATGCAAAATGCGATTAGTTATGCTGTTTCTTTAGGGCTACAGGTGTGTATTGGATGTGAAGATGCCTCGCGTGCAGACCTTGATTTTTTGACAGAAATTGGTGTTGTTGGCGCAAAAGCTGGCGCTAAACGTCTGCGCTATGCTGACACATTAGGCGTACTGGAACCTTTCACCGTGTATCAACACATAGAGCATTTGAAGGCAACGCAACCCTTACCCATAGAAATTCATTGTCATGATGATTTAGGGCTTGCGACTGCCAATACACTAGCCGCAATCAAAGCAGGTGCTAGTTATGCTAACACCACGGTTGTTGGTTTAGGTGAACGGGCTGGAAATGCCCCCTTAGAGGAAGTAGTGACTGCATTAATACAATGTTATCAAATTGATACCGGTATTCAGCTATTACAATTGCCTGAACTATGTAAAGCGGTTTGTGAAGCGGCAGGGCGACCAGTTGGGCAACAAAAGAGCCTTGTCGGCGATAACGTGTTTACACATGAATCAGGTATCCATGTAGATGGATTAATTAAAGATATTCGTAACTATCAAGGTTTCGATCCACAACTAATAGGCCGAACGCATACTTTAGTATTAGGTAAGCACTCTGGATTAAGTGCGGTACAGGCGGTTTTTTCTCGCATTGGCGTTTCCTTGGATCAGATTCAAAGTAATACTTTGTTAAGTGAAGTACAAAAGTTTGCAATAACCAGTAAACGTAACCCCTCTGAACAAGAATTGTTGGGTATGAGCAGTCAGGTTTTAGGATTACTTCAGCGCTAACAGAAACAAAATGAAAAGGAAAAAGTATGGATGCGCAATTTGATTACGGTGAAAAAGTCAGAGTCATTAAAAATATCAGAAATGATGGCACCTTTATGGGAAGTGATCGTGGTGCTTTATTAATTCGACGTGGTAGCGAAGGTTATATTAAAGGCGTTGGTAAATTCTTGCAGGATCAAGTGATCTACCAGGTTCATTTTATGGAGCAGGGTTACACCGTTGGCTGTCGAGAATCCGAGTTAAAAGATTTAGATAGCCCGTGGATAGACCGTAAATTTGAGCGCGGTGACAGAGTTATTGTAGATAAATCATTATCAAATAATGGACAAGTCGTTGTTAAGGCTGGAGAGAGCGGGAATATTCTAGGGTTAGAAACTGATCAAAAACCGTATCTGTATAAAGTGACTTTCAAACGAACAGATAGTCAGAATGTCACTGCGTGGGTGATTCCTGAGTCTGTGCTGACCTTTGATTCAAGCTTACCAAGCAAAATAAAGGTGGTGCCAACAGCGATGTTACAAAGGAGTGCAGAATGTTAGTAGAAGCGGGAAAAAATAAGGTTAATTTACAATATCAGTTGATTAAGCTGGCATGGACACATTATCAAAGTTCACCAGAAGCATTGAATTCTGACGTATTGAGCCAGTTACAAAAGCAGGCCAAAGTAGCTCAAAAAATCATGACGGTGGTATTAGAAAGTGACGCCGCTAAAAAAGAACAAGTTAAAGATCAAGAAGTACAATTTTTATATCAAGAGCTAAAAAGCCAATTCGATAGTATCGAAAGTTTTGAATTTTCTCTTACAGAGCAAGCGCTCACAGAAGATAGCTTGAAGAAAGCGATTTACCATGATCTTGTTTGTGAAAAAACACTCAAAGCGCAAAGTCAGGATTACAAGAAAGTGACGGAGCAAGAGGCGTTAGATTATTACCAAAAAAATAAAGATCGATTCATCCAACCAGAACGTCGTAAAGTGAGCCATATTTTAGTCACGATTAATGATGAATATGCAGAAAATGAGCGAGACAAAGCCTTAGCAAAAATACAAAAGTTACGTAGTAGCCTGAAGCATAATATTCATGAGTTTGCTAACTTAGCCCTGCAGCATTCAGAGTGTCCCACTTCTTTAAACAAAGGCTTTATAGGTAACGTTTCTCGCGGGCAATTATATCCAGCGTTAGACACTGTGTTATTTAATATGCAACCAGCGCGTATCAGTTCAATAGTAGAAAGTGAGATAGGGTTTCACCTGTTACTTTGTCATGAAATTTCAGAAGCAGGAGAGATGGAAGCGCAGGCCGCATTAAAAGAAATTACTGAACAATTAAATCAATTTCGTCAGAAAAAGGCGGAGAAGAAATGGATAACTCAGCAGCTTGCATTAACGGTTGCTTAATTATTTCAACACTCGAACTTAGATTACTTTTTAACTTTATTAGTGAGTAGCAAGTTAATCATTAACACTAAGTTAGTCGTTAACAATGAAAAAACCGTTTACTGTGGTATATCACCATGACCAGTAAGCGGTTTTTTATTAGGTCAGTATAAAACTTGTTAAAGCTGATATTGCTTTTATTCACCATCAATCATGACAGAAAATTAACAACACTGTTGCTCAATTTTATAAAGTAACTCAAGCGCTTCAGCATCTTCACAACTGGCGAAGTATTCATACAATGTATTGGTCTGATGCCCTACAAAGTTTAAATTGTCATGGTTTAGTTGTACTTGTTCTTGTCGCTTTTTAGAAAAATATTCCTGCCACCTATACTCGCCTTTTTCGGTGCTGATATTAGTATCTAGCATTTGTATCAAGCGATCGGCATTTACATCGCAACTAAGTCCCATAAAGGAGGTGTAACGGTCTTGTTCTTGTGTTTGATTATTCATTTTCTGATTCCTATATAAAGTGATTAATATTAAATTTTTTAGTTAACTTGATTTTGAGTCTCAAGCGAAGCATTCGGTATAGGAGCGACATTCCTTACAACTCGGTGCTTTGCAAATATAATCTCCGCCTTGTTCACATAGTTGACGATAGAAGAAACGTTTCCAGCGCATGTTGTCAGTATTTAAAGCGTGGAGTTCAGGGAAATTATGTTTAATTAATTCACCTAGGTCTGAGCGCGTCGCTAAACCTAAGCTTTCCCATAAGTGATGATTTGTCATTGAAGCGGTTGCGATCACCGTGGCCATTTGTTTTGAATAAGGGATTTGTTTGTCTCGATATAAACATAATAAATTGGTGAGTTCGCTGAGTTCATCGGCTTTCATTGCAAACATCTCGGCACAAAATTCAGCGCGTTCACGCATAGGTGCCCAGTCCTCTTTATGCCATTCTATTTCTTGATGAATGATCGTTTTATCGTTCACTGCTTTTCTTAGTTGATGGTAATCCGTTGGATTTAATCCTAGCCCATGTGGTAAAACCACTTTCCCTGATAACTGCGCTAACATGATCTGTTTAAAATAATGCAGATTGTTGGTGGAGTAGTAGATTGCACGCATCAACTGTTCAGATAATGCTTCAGCGGTTCCATCTAAGGTATACTCTTTCTCAATATGTTTATTCATGTACTACCTCTCTACTCATTTTCATTTCTATAAAACAACAACAGATTTAATTTGTGCCCATATAAGGCTGCCTTCTGTTAAATTTAAGCGTTTTGTCGATGCGTAAGTGATCGCTGCTAAAAGGCATTGTGTGTCTGATATTTTAATGGTGACCACGCGTTCACCTGGGCTGTCACATTCGTCTATACGAACCACGCTGCCCGGAATAATATTGCTGATTGAGCTATCTTCTGGTGGTGTTAAACACAGGCTGATATCGGTTGCATTAATTCGGCATCGGAGCTTGTCACCAACGGGTCTTGATATTTGTGGTGCAGATAAGATGATCGATCCAACGGCTAACTCCGTTAAGTAATCGGCTCTATGTGCACTGACCGTGACATCAAGTACGCTGCTGCGATCATCATAAAAAACGACGCCTGCATCTTTATCTAACATTACCTCTGTTAATGGCCCGCTTTTTATTAAGTTTCCTGCTTTAATAATACTGATGTGATCGGCTAAACGAGCGACTTCATCGGGTGAATGACTGACATAAATAATGGGAATGGAGAGTGCTTGTTGTAAAGACTCTAGATAAGGCAAAATTTCTTGTTTTAAAGCATGATCAAGCGCTGAAAGGGGCTCATCCATTAATAATAAACGAGGTGACGTTAGTAATGCCCTGGCAATTGCAACACGTTGACGTTCTCCGCCAGAAAGTGAGGAAGGAGGGCGATCTAATAATGGCGTTAACGATAATAATGAACACATGCTATCGAAATCTATTCTTTGTTTACTCAAAGGAACACGTTGTCTACCAAAGTTTAAATTATCGCGTACATTAAGGTGTGCAAATAAGCTCGCCTCTTGAAATACGTAACCAATATCGCGTTGATGCGAAGGAATAAAGATCCCTTTTTCTGAGTCTTGCCATACTTCATCACCGACTGAAAAATAACTATTAGGTAGTTTTTCTAAGCCAGCCATTGCACGTAAACAGCTTGTTTTACCTGAGCCCGAGTGACCAAAAAGTGCACTCACACCTTTGCCTGGCAAAGCTAATTTTACATTTAAGGTAAAGTCTCCATGGTCTACACAGAAATGAGCATTAATGGCATTCATAACTCTTTCCTTGCAGGTAAATAGGACGTTGAAAACTTATTCAGATGAGTCTTTTTTTTGCGAGTTTTTCGTTGATTAATACCACGTTGATTAATGCAATAGATTAATAATAACCCGAGGAATGAAATCAGCATCATACCACCAGCTAACCAGTGAGCTTGTTCATATTCCATAGCTTCCACATGATTATAAATTTCAACGGAGAGAACACGTGTTTGACCCGGAATATTACCGCCAATCATAAGCACGATGCCGAACTCACCTAAGGTATGACAAAAACCCATAATAGCGGCGGTAAAAAAGCCGGGCTTTGCTAAAGGAAAAGCAACAGTCCAAAATCTGGCGAAAGGGCCTGCTCTTAATGTCGCAGCAACTTCAAGCGGGCGTTTTCCAAAAGATTCAAACGTATTTTGCAGAGGTTGTACGACAAAAGGCAGTGTATGTATCGCACAAGCAATCGCAATACCGGTAAAGCTGAAAGGTAAATTACCGATTCCAATATAATCAGAAAATTGACCAATAGGGCTGTTTGGGCCAAGTAGTAACAAAAGATAAAAACCTAATACTGTTGGCGGTAATACCATCGGTAATGTACATAAACTGCCAATGATAGGTTTCCATCTCGAATGAGTTTGAGAAAGCCACCAAGCAATAGGTGTGGCTAGAGTGAGTAATAACATGGTTACGATGATAGCCAATCTAAGCGTTAACCAAATAACAGATAAATCAGGCATGGACAGTTACCTCACTTGTTGGAGATTGAAGAAATCCATGCGTATAACGATGAATTTCAAACGTTTATTGTTCAGTGACTTCATAGCCAAAAGATGCAATGATTTTTAACGCACTTGGGCTTTGTAAATATGTCAAAAATTGCGTTGCAACAGGGTTACTTTTTCCTTTCTCAAGCAACACGGCGTCTTGTTCAATCGCTTGATAAAGGTCTGTAGGGATAACCCAAGCAGAACCCGATGTTATTTTGCCATCCACAGTGACTTGCGATAGCGCGACAATGCCTTGTTTTATACTGCCACTACTGACGTATTGAAAGGTTTGACCAATATTTTGTCCCTGTACAATTTTAGGTTTTAACAGTTTATACAAACCTAAATTTGTTAATGCATTGACGGCTTGTTCACCGTAAGGTGCCGCTTTGGGATTCGCAATGGCTAAGTGTTCCAAATCCGATGAACTAAGGCGTTTACCTTCTGTATCAATCAGCTCAGTTTCCTTTGACCATAAGACTAACTTACCCTTTGCGTAGGTGAATTGACTCTCTTTAACCGCTAATTTATCTTCGACAAGTTGTGATGGCCTTTTTTGATCTGCCGCTAAAAGCACTTCAAAGGGGGCGCCATTACTGATTTGCGCATAAAGTTTTCCGGTTGCTCCAACAGAAAGGTTAACGGTATTACCTGTTTGTGCTTCAAATTCAGTTGCTAATTTTTTTAAGGGTTTAAAGAAGTTTCCTGCAACGGCGACGTTAACTTCAGCTGCATTTGCTAGGCTGCTACTTAAAAATACAAAAGAAAATAAAAATACAATCAGAATAATGTCACTGATTAAATTGATAAATTGTGACTTTTTACGAAATGAAAGCTTCATTACTACCTAACCTATTGACAAAGTAAGAGGAAGCGCAGCCCTAAAGTTGCGCTGTTATGATTGAAATTACAGACCTAATTCAGGTTTAATAATCTCTAGCCACGCCGTTAATCGTTCATCGGTTAATGTCGATTGATTGTCTAAATCGAGTGCTAACCCCACAAACTCATCACCGTCTAGCGCTGTTGAGCTATTAAATTCATAACCATTATTTGGCCAGCGTCCAATTAAAGTAGCGCCTGCCGCAGAGAAAATATCGTAAAGTTCACCAAGCGCATCAAGGAACTCATCTGGATAGCCTTCTTGATCGCCCAAACCGAATAATGCAATGGTTTTTCCTGTGAAATCTGCCGCTTCTAAATCACCAGCAATTTCTTCCCAGCTTTCACTTTCACATTCTACATTTAGACCGGGAAGTTGCCCTTCGCCTAAGGTGGGGGTGCCAATAATGAGGCTGTCAAAAGAAAGCAGATCATTAATAGTACAACGGTTTATATTGACAGGTTTAGCCACTTCATCGCTGTCTAACATTTTGTAGATTTGTTTTGCGACTTTTCTCGTTTTACCGGTATCGGTACCGAAAATAATGCCTGTTTTAGCCATCTTAATGCTCCTTATATGATATTAGGTTTTATTCATTCTTGATTAACCCGTTGCATAGAGCATGCCTCATCCATAAAAAAAATAATTTAATTTAAAATGTTGATATATAAGGCTTAATATTTGTTAGTTATTTTTTTTATTGTCTCTTTTAATACAAAATTTTTGCATTGTGTCGGTTCTAACAAAATGTGGAGTGTGTTGTAGAAGTGTACTTGTGAACAAGTATTCTTAATTTAGAAGTGAGGTGCTGTCATTAACTTAAGTTATTTCCAACCTTGAATCCAATGACGTTTATCTTTCAAATCATGCCATTCTATGAGCATTTCTCGTTTCGAAATAACGGCTTCGATAGCACATGAAATAACAATGTTATCTTCATCGAACTCAATATCAGTGATCATGAAGTGCTTTTCTTTATTGATAGGCGTAACAGCTGTCCATTTGCTGTTTAATAATTTCTTAGGGTTAATTTTATTCATTGAAACACCATTAGATCGTTCATAAGTTTGTAGCGTTATTATGTTAAGTAAAATGAAATTTTCTACCGCTTTAATGTATAAATAACTATGTTGTTAAAATAGTGACTTTATATTCTCTTATTTATTAATAGCGTTTGATTAACGTGGCTTATACTGAGTTGGACAATAACCTCTTGTCACTTCAGAGCTCCTTAGTTTCACATGCTTTGTTGCACGACCTGAAACACGAGCACGCCAGAGATTAAAAGATTTACGTTTTAATTGACTGCGCATAAAACGAATAACCTCAGATTCATTAAAGCCAAACTGTAACGCTATCGCTTCAAATGGTGTTCTATCTTCCCACGCCATTTCAATAATTCTTGAGGTACTTTCTTCAGGTAATATCATCTCTGTGCTCATAAGTTATAAGTTAGATATTGATACGATCTTTTGTGGCCTGTGGATCAAATGAAATGTGTTAGCAAACGAAAAAATATCGATAGGCATTTTACTGCACTGGCATTTCAACCTCCTCAGTGTATAGAGGAGGTGTCTACTAAAGTGGGAGAGGATCATTGTCACTTATTAGCACTTTTTTGCAAATGCAGACTCTAGCACCTTATCTTGTGTCATAGATATCATTTTTATAAAAATAGAGCTGTCTATTTTGGGAAACAATGACAAAAATTTAGATAATGTAATTAGTGACGAGAGCATGGCTAAATCAATTGGTGTTTCATGCCCATAATGGCTTGGACCAACGACAAGAACTGCGTCATCTATTTCAGAAGTAGCCAAGCTTGCATAATTAGATTTTGAAGGTGCATGAATTTTTTCGCAAGCCAAAGTAAAATATGGTCGATAATGATCTAAACCTGTTTTAACCTCAAGATCATATAAATTAGGTCGATCCCCCTTTGAAACCTTTCTTTGATAAAAATGGTATTGCCCAAAAATAATCTGATTTATTATAATCATCGCCAATTTCTTTTAGTGCCGCCGCTTTTAGTAAGGCAATAGAGTCTAATTCATCTTGAGTATATGGCTTATGGTTTAACTTAGCGGCATGGTCACTATAACATTTTGCACCTTTAGCATTTTTAATATGCTCAGATAAAAGGTAAAGTCTAGCTGATTTTTGCGACTCAACAATAACGCAAGAACATACTGCTAATTCATGCAGAGTTCGCCATCTAGCCATTGCACCATCAGGGTAGCCAGCTTCAATTAATGCCTGAATTTCTCTAAGTACTAACACTGATTTAGCATGGAGTTGAGTTAAAGCAACAAACCGGAGATCAAAGCGATTATCCGTTTTTAATACATATTCACGGTACATTGATGCAATATCTAAATAGCTAGCAATATAGAAATCAAATAGATTAAAAGTTGCTCCCCAATACTTCCATATCTTGTTTTGTGACTCTCTTCGGCTTGGCAAGCCATTTTCTAAAGCATTTAAACTATCATTTAAGAACTCACTTGCTACACCTGAAATAAAGCTGTTAATCTGCTCTTCGCTTTTACTTTCGAATAACTCATCGCGCTCTACTTGCTTATGAATTTCACCAAACGTATATTCCATTAAATTTGCTCACTAAGTTAACTGGATATGAGTGCTAACAGCGTAACTAAGCTGAATCATTCCGTATTTATGGTGGATAGACAGAACGGCCTAATTTACTTAAATTTGATTTATATTACCCATTTTATATAAGTAATCAATTGTTTAAGATCAACCTGTGAAGTGATGAGGATGTGGGGGGGATGTTGGAATATCGAGCAAGCTTTTTACTACTGACCTTGCTCTTTTTTATAATGATTAAATGTGAGTATTTACTACTAGTTTTGTTGTTGTCTGGCCGGGGAAATTCGCTATTGGTAGGTTGGCAACACACTTAGGTACTGGAATGTTTTGCTCTTGTAGTACCGTAACTGCTGTGTTGTAAAATTCGATTTCACGATGGTCAAGCATGTGTTGTAGATGTGCTTTGATGACTTCCTGACCGCCTTTAATAATGTTTTCCATAATTTTTCGTTCATCATAAAACTCTGCTTCTCGTTGTATGATGCTCATTGCACCATTAGGGCAATCACCTAAACAATCCCCAATACCATCACAGAGTAAGTCACTAATTAAATGGGCTTTATTATTAATAATGCGGAGTGCGCCCTCTGTGCAAGCGGGAATGCAGTC
>Ga0055584_100008149_pt1 | contig 10268 bp, 8 predicted proteins | sample OSDHelmetaG_FD_58716 | JGI IMG/M metagenome (GOLD analysis project Ga0055584, IMG submission 58716) | Pelagic marine sediment microbial communities from the LTER site Helgoland, North Sea, for post-phytoplankton bloom and carbon turnover... | ecosystem: Environmental > Aquatic > Marine >...
CATGGCCTAAATTAGCCTAGCTGCCTTAGCTCAAGCCCAGCAATTAGGCACGCTCGCCTAAACGTAAGTTAGGCTGCGCTAGCAACGACCAACAGCCGCTCTACATCGGCTAATTCAATATTCCAAGACGTAGCAAGCCGAGCCGCCTAGCCGCCCAGTTTTTCCTCATTAATGCGCATCGCGCATCACGTCGCAACGCAGCTTGCGATGCTTCGGCTGCTTGGCGATACTCGGTGCAATCGTAAAAAAGCGTGTTAATGCTTCTTTTTAATTGCACGGCGCTTCATCCAGAATAGATAGCAAGTCTACATACCGTTAGATCAACTTAAGGAGGTGTTGTTGTGCGCGTTGAAACCACCCAAAAAGACCAGCGTCAACCCGTTATGCGTTTTGTCGTTGTGGCCGATACGCACGTCAACGAGTCTGAATCCGGCGGCAGCTCGCCGTTCATCACCAACGCCGGGGCCAATGCCCGCGCGCGCTATGTGTTCAACGAGATCGCGGCGATGCAACCGGCGCCAGCGTTTGTTATCCATCTCGGTGATATTGTCCACCCGGTGCCATCGTTGCCGTCCTTTCAGCAAGCGGTTGGTCACTTCAAGAAAATTGCAGCGCCGCTGTCCATGCCCTTGCATGTGTTGCCGGGTAATCACGATGTCGGCGACAAGCACATTGATTGGATGCCGGCCGACCTGATTTGTGACGAGTATCTAGCCACCTATCGCGAAGCCTTCGGCCCAGATTTTTTTGCCTTCGATGAAGGTGATCTGCGCTTTGTCATGCTCAATTCGGTGTTGTTTAACTCAGGCCTGGCAGATGACCAACGCCAACGTGACTGGTTTGTCGCACAGCTCGATAGCGCTGCCGGTAAACGCGTGTTCGTTTCCATGCACTACCCGCCGTACATTCACACGGTCGATGAACGCGGTAACTACGACAACATTGACCAACCGGCACGCGCCTGGTTGCTTGAGCAGCTAGCTCGACCCGAAGTTGAAGCAATTTTTGCAGGCCATGTACATAACTTCTGGTATGACCGGGTCGGTACTGCGGAAATGTATTTGCTGCCGTCCACTGCATTTTTACGACACGATTTCTCCGAGTTTTATCGCGTTGCACCGCAGGTGGAATTCGCCCGCGGTGACCTCGAGCGATACGGCTACTTTCTGGTCGAGGTGTTTGACGATGGGCATGTCGCTTATTCGATTCGCACCATGGGTGCGCAGACTGCCGACGACGCCGCGGTGGCGGTGCGCTCATCGGTCACACTTGCGCATCCGAAGTCTTCCGCCCTACGCCAGATCGGTGTCGAGCTGCGCCACCCCTGGGCTGAGACGATGCAGATCACCGCGACCGGTGGGGTGCAAGAATTTGGTCGCAAATGGGCGCGCAATGATTATCCCTTACAAGCGCTTTGGGAAATGGGCGCTCGCTTGGCCAAAGTACCGGATGTTGATTTAGCCGAGCCATACACAGCCCAGCGGATGCAATTGCTGGCCGCGACAGGCAGCGAATTCATCGTGACCTGTCTGGGCGCACCCAACACGGCGCTGCTTGAGCTCGATCTCGATGCGAGCGGCGTGCGCGGCTTTGAAATCAATGCCACGGTCGAAACCTTTGCCCGCAAGCGCGCGCAATTGCATTCGATTCGCGCATCGAGCAAAAGCAAAATTTACTTTGCCAAGATCCTGTCGGCTGACCATTCGCGCTATGACGGCGGACAATTCACACACTTCGTCAAAAGTGGCTTCAATCTAAGCGAGCTGGAGAGCTATCGGGCCTTAATTGAGGAAGCGGTTGGCGATGGCACGATCGACGGCATCACCGTGCATTTGGGCTTTGATGAGCCGCTACCGCAAGCGGCAACCATCATCAATGATTTTGCTGATTCTGTACGCTGCGAGGTGTTGGTGTCTTTGAAGCTCGCTGGCCCAAGCGTCGCGCAAGCGCGCAACGATGATCGGGCGCTGGCAGCTCGCACTGCGCAAGCTATGGTGTTCTCGCAAAGCAACCCACGGGTGTGCTACGTGTTCGATACCTTCATGGATGTGGACCGCGGTTATTACCCGCGCCAAGCATTTATCGACCGGCGGTTTTGCCCACGGGCCGCCGCCGTTGTTTTTACCCACCTCAATGCACGCCTATCCGCGCTCGGCGCGCTCGCTGTCGATGCGCTTGACGATCAATTGGCTGACAGCATTTTTTTTCGCGCAGGCGAGCAGGCATTTGAACTGCACTGCGCCTCCACCAAGGCAGTGGCGGCGCGGCTCGCGGGCTGCGCCAGCGGCAGTACCGCGATCAATTTGATCAGTGGCCAAAAGGCCAGCGCTGATGCCCTCTTGTCTACTTTCGATGATCCGCTTGCAAGCAAGGAATCGGACTTTCAAGTGGTGTTGGTGCAGATGTAGCGAATACTGGAATTTTGGCCACGTCTATGACGCGCTCACTGCTCTGTGCGCGTAGTCCACATGTCCAATTTTGCCGGTTACTGTTTGATACCGGCACTGGACGTGCCTATGGCTAGGATTCCGTGCGTTTCCACGATCCGTCGTAGCGGTTTCGCTGGCGTCGTGCATCGCTTTGTGTACATCGGTGGGGGGGCTTGGGTAAATTGGTCGAACATTGCCTCTCGAGCACCGCGAATATGCACATCAATACCTCGGCGATAAATGCGCAGGCCGAGCTTCATCACGCCTATCTGTTGGGCCTACAGTTGATGGTTGCGACTCGAGAAGGGCCAGCTGTTGTCGAGGAATGGATGTTCCGACTATTCCGTCGTCAACACTTGGACAAGTTTCTAGCGAGCTTCGAAAAACTGGGTTTGACCGAGCTACCTGATGTGGTCGCGTGTGCCCAATACCATGTTCTCTCTAATGGCATGGGCGGGGTGCCGGTGGAATTTATGCCGGAGTCGGATACTAAAGCTTGGGTACGATATCGCTATCCACGGTGGTGGTTGGACGGTCCGGCGATTTGTGGCATTCCGGTGGAGGCAAGCCGCGGATTTATGCGCGGTTGGCATGCTCACAATGGCGTTTCCTTAGGCAATCCGCGGCTTGGCTTCGTGTGTGTATCGGAAGATATGACTGGCGAATTTGGCCTTTGTGGATACTTTCGCGAGTTTGATTACGATTTGACCGAGGCCGAGCGATTGCAGTTTGCGCGAGATGAAAGGCCGCCGACTTTCGATGCTTCTCTACAACCAAGCGCGCCACCGGAACAATGGAGTGAGACGCGGCTGTTGAAGGCGAGGCGCAACTACGCGGTAGAGTTTGTGCGCAATGGCGTGCTTGAGTTGGGCCCGATACTAGGTGCTGCGCGAACACGCGAGCTGGCGGGCTTGGCTGCGAGTTTGATCGGTTTGCAGTACTACCCGCGCTTGGCTGGGGCAGTTGGTGCCGTGGATGGAGACGCGCTCGACGCCGCTCGGTTCCTAAGTGCGATGTTTGAGGGTATGGGCGACGAGGTACGGCTTGGCCCGGATCCGCAGCCTCAGGTCGCGAGTGTTGAACAACTTACGCTACGGATCGTCAGAGATTTAACGGGTGACGAGCGCGCTTTACTGCTCGATTGTTGGGCGCAGTTGTGGCGCGGCGTGATGCGCTCGCATCGATCATTAAAGTCTCTGAGCGTAACGCCAGTTGATGATGGCCTACTGTGGCAGGTTAGCGACGACAAGGCTCGCAGCGCCTGAGCCGCCGCGCTGTTGCGGAGTTACGCCGTGCTGGTATCGCGCAGCGCCGCACGTCTGGCCTGCAAGCGTTCTCGCATGTTGGCATCGGCGGCCATAGTGCCGTCATGAAACGTACCGAACATTCGGTCCAGTGGAATCAAGCTGCCGCCGTAGTTGCACTCAAAATGTTTGTGATGAAGGTGATGAAAGTGACTACCGCCTTCGAGCGCGCTGTTTTTGCCTGTTTCGACTCTTTCGAATCCGCAATGGGAAAGAGCCGGAAGGAAAGCCGCAAGCTGAATTTGAAAAAGCGCATTGACGGGATGCAGCGCCAGCAGCCATTGCACCACCACGGTTGAAAAATAGATCGCGTGCTCAACAGGATGCATGGACAGGCCTGACCACGGGCCGATGTCTACATTGCGATGATGCAAAGCATGAACACGGCGATACAAGATTTTCGCGTGTAGCAGGCGATGGCCAAAGTAGAAGTGAAAGCTATGGATAACCGGGGCAAGTAGGAATAACACTGCTGACCAGATCCAAAACCCGAGCCCTGCACTATCGGTGAGCCCGTAGCCAAGCATGCCGTTGGCAAAGGCCCAATAAGTGAGCACTTCATAAGCTGTGAAGATTGGTACCGCGAACAACATCGTATGTAGCACGTTGTCCCAAACTTGGTGCTTGAAGCGGAAGCGGCGCGCGCCGATCGCAAAAGGTCTGGATGTGAAGCGGAACTTGTCACCTTGGCCGCGAAAGGCGTAGAGGTACAGGTGTAAGCCACCGAACAATAGCAAGATCAAAGCCGCATTACGGGCGAGTAGGGTGCCGATCCACCAAGCCTCTAGCGATCGCATGGCCTGCAGTTCTGGGGTAAGAAAAATCCACGTGACGATGGCCAGCAGAAACCAGAAGGCGTTGTAAGGCCACAGGTATCCAGGCGCACCAAACACCCAGCGCAAAGTCAGCTTCGGCTGTGGCGGCCAATTGTTGATCGGGGCTAGAGTTAGGGCTTCGGCAGGTCGCCAGTCGCCGCGTTCGTCACGTTGAAACGATGCTGTGTCGGTCATGAGTTTACTCGGTCACGTCACCTCGATCCTGAACCATTGACGCTTGCTGCGCGGCGGGACCGGGCGTCGTTCGCTTAAGAGCAGTGTGATTGAGGCTACACAATCTCATTGGGTGTTTCAATTGAGCGCAGCACCTCAACTCGTTCGACATGCCGCGGTAACCACTATTGGTCTTCGTGTGCGGCGTGTTCGTAAGGCCTGTAGGTAGTCTACGACCCTTATATCACCTAATTTTGATATCCCTTGTTTGCTATGTCTTGTGCTTGTTCGAGTTTGCATGCGACTTTGTGTTTACGGCTGTTTTTTTGTTATTGATGAAAGAGCGAAGTACAGGCGCGCGCTTAAAAAGTCCCAGTTATTGTTCTGATAAATAAAGTAAAGCTCGGCTGCGTTGCAGCTAGAGCTACTGAGCGTACTATAACGGGACCTTAAACTTTGCGCGTGGGCAAGATGCGGGAGTAGCGATCGTGATTAGATTTTGCTAATTGCAATCAGTCTGGCTGAAGCTATTACCAGGCTCTCAATTCAATAGCTGCACAAGCGCACCATTTTTCGACCGCATTTTTTGGAGATGATCACTATGCATTTTGGCGCGTCGATGTTTTTTACCGATTACTCAATGACACCTCAGGCGCTTGCCCGCGCGATGGAGGAGCGTGGCTTCGAATCTGTTTGGGCGCCGGAGCATTCCCATATTCCGCTAAGTCGAAAGTCATCTTTCATCATGGGGGGAGACTTGCCGAAGAAGTATTACGACGTCATGGATCCTTTTGTCACGCTAACCGCGGCAGCGCTCGCAACCACTACGCTCAAGGTTGGCACGGGTATATGCCTGGTCGGTCAGCGCGATGTGTTCCAAACCGCGAAACAGGTCGCCTCGATCGATCACCTATCCGAAGGTCGTTTTCTGTTCGGGATTGGTAGCGGTTGGAATCAAGACGAGATGGAGAATCATGGCACCGAGTTTAAATCGCGTCACAAACTCGTGCGTGAAAGCATCGAAGCGATGAAAGTGATTTGGACCGAATCAAAAGCGGAGTATCACGGCGATCTAATTGACTTTGGTCCGATGATGACATGGCCAAAGCCGGTGCAAAAACCGTATCCACCGATCCTCGTTGGCGGCGCTTTCCCGTACTCCGCGCGTCGCGCTATCCGCTTCGGTGACGGTTGGATGCCGCAAGCAACTGAACAGATGCAGACTCCGTTTTCCGAACTCATACCGCGGTTTAGACAAATGGCTGCTGAAGCCGATCGTGATCCAGATTCGCTATCTATAGGCATCTGGGGTCGCGGGCCTAACTATGACGAGCTGGCCGAATATCGTGACCTGGGCGTAGAGCGCGTTTGCACAAGCCTTGAGTCTGAAACGCAGGAGTCAATCCTGCCCATCTTGGACAAATGGGCTGATGTCATTGCCCGCTTAGGCTGATGTGAACTCGCGCGTGCGCACCTTGCTAGCCGCGCGGTTGTTCTGCGAGTAAGCGGCCGAGCCCCGCCAGGGGCTCGCGAATGCCCATGGCGTTCATCACCGCCCAGATCACGACTTGATTGGTGGTCAGCACAACTTTGCCGAAGCGGTTTTCCCACTCGGCAATGTGTTTCATTGTGGGGAAGTTCCCGCCGGGCACCACCAGTACTTCTATCGACGAGTCTTGGATGCTCGCAAATGCATCCGTCGCGTTGCCTGCGCTTAGCGCGCCTATGGCGTAAGAATCGCTTGCGCCAAAAGCTACGGTAGTGATCACATCCAGGTTGTAACGGCTTTCGTAGTAGTTTTTTGTGCGTGCCATGACTGCTTCCGAATACGGCGATACCAGCGCAATGCGACGCATACCCAGCGCATTAACAGCTTCACCAATAGCTTGCGCCGAGGTTAATGCAGGCGCGCCGGAATTCTCTTGCATGCTAGCCGTGGCGGTGGCGTCATAGTCATCATCGAACATGCTGGCTGAGGTTTGGGTAAGCGCGATGACTTCCACCTTAGCGTCGCCGAGCATTCTTGATTGATAGGCAAGATCCGTATCGAGGCTGGGTGAGAACGGTATTTTTTGCGCCTTGCCAACGCGCGCATAGTGCGCTTGCAAGGACGCCGGCAGCAATTGCGTGTACTCAATTTCTACTGTGGTGTTGGTGGATGGAATAAGGACGCCGAAGTGTCGCATCTTAGAATTGCTCCGTAATTTATTGAGTCAATTGTCGGGCGAAAAGCGAGCCTGACGCCAACACCGACTATGCCTTAAGGTCTACGCCTTGGTACTACTGCTTGCAGGTAATCAAATGAAGCGACTCGAAAACAAGAATGTTGTGATCACCGGTGCTGGCGCGGGTGTTGGCCGGGCTGCCAGTTTACTGTTTGCACGCGAAGGTGCCGCGGTCGCCTGTGTTGAACAGCATGGCGAGATGGGTGCGCAAACAGTCGCCATGATTCACGCTCTTGGTGGTGCTGCGAAGTTTGTTCAAGCAGATTTAACAGATCCCGATTCTATCGCACAGATGGCCCAAACGTGTATGCAATGGCGTGGCTCTATTCATGTTCTCTTCAACAATGCATCCGCCGCTGAGAGCGCACGTTTCGAAGATGTTTCCCTCGAGATGTGGCAGCGCCAGATGGCACTGAATCTGACTGCGCCATTTCTGTGTAGTCAGCATCTATTACCTGCGCTTAAGTCCGCCGGGCAAGCATCAATTGTGCATCACGGCTCCATAGACGGCGTGCTCGGCAACCCAACGCTGATAGCGTACTCAGCGGCTAAAGGCGGATTGCAATCCTTAACTCATGTCATGGGTCATTGTTTAGCGCCCTATGGTATTCGCGTGAACTGCATTAACACCGGGGCTTTGCGCGACAGTACGCAAGGCATTCCACTGACCGTGATGCAACAATCGAGACCGATGAGCGCGGTACAGCGCGCCGCTACACCGATGGCTCGGCCAGCCTTTGTCGAAGAGGCTGCGGCGGCAGCTCTGTTCCTTGCGAGCGATGAATCATCTTACGTAAACGGTAGCGTTATCACCGTTGATGGTGGTCGCAGTGTCGTCACGCCTGGAACGTTCTAGTCGAGCCTACTGCACTGTGTATCCAAGTCTCTGCAACGCTAGTTGGATGCCTGCTCACACTGGCACGTTCGGCTGTTGCTTGCGGCTGACGTAAATTGCGCGAGCGCCAAGCACTAAAGCTTCAACGCCGAATGCGGCGATGAGCGCCGCCATGCCAACTACCGCCCCATTGGCATCAGGCAGCGTCAGAGCAATCCCACCAACCACACCCACTGCGACAATGCGTGCGCCAGATGAGACCGCAATGACGCCAGTCTTGCGGCTGGATAGTAGAACGCCCTTAAAAAACGCAGCGGCGGTCATACAAATCGCCAATACCAAGCCCAATTGCAGGGCAGGCGAGATGTAGGCGGCCATATGTTGTGGCAGCCCCATTACTTGTTCTAATGCCCAGCGGCGTACCAGTTCGAATTGAAAGACGCCCATGATGAGCGTGAATAGGATCGCGATATGAACGCTGAATGTACGAATCACGGCTATGTCGTTGCGATTGCGGGTCAAGGTCTGGACAGCTTGGGTTAGGTTGCGCAAAGGCCCCAACATGACCCGCATCATGCCGTCGAGTACGCCAAAGGCGGCAATGGCGAGTTCTGGTCGTATCAGGCGACCCAAGAAGAAGTTCACAGTGAAAGCGACGCCGCTTTCGGCCGTTTGCATTAACATGACCGGCCAACCGAAGCGCCACAGCTCGCGGTAGCTTGGCGGCTCTTCAATACGTTCCGGCAACTCAAGATAGTATTTTCGCGCGACTATGACCGCATACAGGCTCTCAAGCCCGATGCAGGCGGTAAGCGCGCCAATGCCAACCAAGGCCCCCTCCGTGACCTGAATCAGTATCGCTAAGATCCCGGCCAAGCCGATTAGGCGTAGGAATGTACCGAGTGTGACTAACAAAGTGCGCCGCTTTAGCATCAATAGGGCGTAAGCGATCGAGCGAAAAAACACGAAAGGCACGATCAAGGTCGACACCATCATGCAAATTTGCGCTTCACGCGCCACTGCAGGGCTAGCGCCGAAAAGCGTCTCGAAAAAATACAAGCCAAAAGGTGTCAGGGCCAACAATGCCCACAACCAGCCAACCATCGCAAAGGTCTGCGTGCTAAAGATAAACAACTTGCGTATTGAGGCGCGGTCACGAATGTAGGATATGGCTACAAACTGCACCGACCATACCGGGCTACCTAAGGTCGCATGTAGATAGAAGGCCATGCTGTAGGCTGCCAATACCGGCTCAGGATTGGGAAGACGTGCAAGGAAGGCTGCAATCACTGCATGCGAGAGCATGTGCAACTCAGCCATGAAGATGAGTGGCCCGAAGAAGCGGTAAGCACTTCTAAGCGTTGCTGGAGGGGTAGTGTCTTCTGCAGACTTAGCGGTAGCGTCGTCACTCATGAGTTTTGTACCGCACTTCTAAGTTGTGCTGATTGTAGCCTAGACCCAGGCTGTGATTGCGCAGCGCTTGCACGGTTTCGAGGGCGGCGAATTTTAGCGACAACTAGCGATGAAAAAACAACTATAAAATAGGCCTTAGGCTTACTTGCCCTAGGCCTGCTGGGTATGGCTGGAACTGGGGCATTGCGAACCTGGGATGCGGCATCGTCTGACTACGATCAAGATTCCGATGACCGACCCAACTTCGGTCGTGGTGCGTTTATTCCGGACTCGGCGAATCGCATGGGCTTGATGGCATGGTTCGCCGAGGCCGCATATCGCCGCGATGTTGTTGACAGCATACCAGCGCGACCGCAGCACGCCTGTCGCTACTTGCAAGGCGCGCCAGCGCCAACTGCGGATATGCCGCCGGGCTGGTCGCGATGGGTTTTTCACCAGCACCGCGCCGCGTCGGAACTACCCATCCGCAGTTGCGTCGATTAACACGGGCTTTTCTTTGAGATATATGTTCTCGGTAACGCAGATGTTGCCAATGACTACCCAACAATTTTTCGTGTCTATCATACCGGCGAACTTTTGCCGACAGTGCGCAGTTTCACCACGTCGCTGACTAGTAGCCGCTTCGGTCGATATGATATTGGCGTGCAGTTTTTCGATAAGTCATTTGTTAAGGGCCATTCGATGCAAATTTTGGCCTGCGGCTTTGCAGACATTATCCTAGAAACCCAGGCACGCACCGATTTGCCGCGCACAACTATCCGGTGTCGTACATACAGAGCCAGGTCATGGCGAGCCGCGCGTGCTGTCAATATAGAGAGCAAAAAGCTCAACAAATAGGGAATGCTGAGACCCAGACGAATCATTGCGAAGCGCTGAACTGGCGCGCAAATCCGGTGGCTTAGTGCTTATTCATTCAAGCTCGCGTCTTCGCAGTGCTTGTGTGTGCCAACATTGGTAGCCCGTTGCTGAGCACCGGTACTTTGGGCAAGACGTATGCATGACACCTGGGCCGCGAGCCCCGCTTACTGTGCGTGATTTGCGCTCCCCCCCCCCTGCCCCCCGACTTAAGGCCA